>Ga0209541_10001690_pt1 | contig 43165 bp, 48 predicted proteins | sample RifCSPlowO2_01_FD_184027 | JGI IMG/M metagenome (GOLD analysis project Ga0209541, IMG submission 184027) | Groundwater microbial communities from Rifle, Colorado - Rifle CSP2_plank lowO2_0.1 (SPAdes) (version 2) | ecosystem: Environmental > Aquatic > Deep subsurface > Groundwater | place...
ATATGTATTCAAGAACTCTGGAAGGCCTGCTGTTTTCCATAAACGGTAAGCTTTATTTCTTAGTGTCTCTTTTTCTGCCATGGTAGGCTCGACTCCTACCCCCAAAACAGCCTAACGGCTGTTAGGGTTATTATGACTTTCTACAGAGCCCTACAGCAGGTCTTATCTTCTTTACCGAGAGGACATTATTTCTGGATAAGACATAAAGATTTATACAACACAATATTTAAAAAGGGCAATTCTTTTCAAATGTTAAGAGGTGCATCTTATGGATATGAATTTACCCGAGTACGAAAAGTTTTCTAAAAGATTTAAATGGAATCAAGTGCAAAAGGAAATTGCGTGGTTAAAAAAAGGAAAATTGAATGCAGCACATAACGCTGTTGATAAACATCTTACTACTTGGAGAAAAAATAAAGTTGCCCTTTATTATGAGGATGAAACTCACTCTGAAAAATACACCTATACCGAATTGAGTGAACTCTCTAATAAATTTGCAAATGTTCTCAAAAGCTTGAATGTGAAGAAAGGAGATAGGGTGTTTATTTTCTTACCAAGAATTCCTGCATTATACACTTCTTTCTTGGGCATTGTCAAAACCGGAGCTATAGCTGGTACGTTATTTCAGGCTTTTGGTCCTGGTGCTTTAGAAGATAGATTAGCAGGAAGTGAAGCCTCTATACTTATTACCGATGCTGATTTACTTCCAAGAGTGCATGAAGTCAAGAGTAAACTGCCTAATTTAAAAAAGATTATTGTTGTAAGGGGAGCTAACCTTGGCAAAGATGAAATCAGTTACGAAGATGCTATGCAAAAAGCTTCTCGAGATTTCAAAGTTGTTGAGATGAATCCTAAGGATCCTGCGTTTATGCTTTACACAAGCGGAAGTACGGGAAAACCTAAGGGAGTTTTGCATGCACATTTAGCATGTTTACAAGAGCAAGTTACTGCAAAGTGGGTCTTAGATTTCAAAGAAGAAGATACGTATTGGTGTACTGCTGATCCTGGATGGGTTACAGGAATTGCATATCAAATTTTAGGATCGTTTGCGAATGGAACTTCTGAATTGGTTTATAATGGAAGATTTGATCCTGAACAATGGTATAAGATTATTGAAAAATATAAGATAACAGTGTGGTATACAGCACCAACTGCAGTTAGAATGTTGATGCGGTCAGGAAGTGAGTTAGCTTGGAAATACAACTTGAAAAGCTTACGTCATTTATGCAGTGTGGGTGAGCCTTTAAATCCAGAAGCTATCAAGTGGGGCAATAAAACTTTCGGATTAATGTTCCATGATACGTGGTGGCAGACGGAAACAGGATCTATGATGATGTGCAATTATCGATGCATGAACATTAGACCTGGAAGTATGGGAAAACCTGTTCCTGGAGTTAAAGCGGGGATTGTCGATGATAAAGGACATCCTGTTAAAGTTAAGGTAGAAGGAAATTTAGCTTTTAAGCCAGGGTGGCCTGCAATGTTTGTTGGCGTTTACAAAAATAATGAAAAGTACAAAAGCTATTTTGTGAATGGGTGGTATATCTCTGGAGATAGGGCTTGGCTTGACAAAGATGGTTATTACTGGTTTATGGGAAGAGCTGATGATGTCATTAAAACAGGCGGAGAGAGAGTAGGGCCTTTTGAAGTTGAGAGTGCTTTACTTGAACATCCTTCTGTTGCTGAAGCTGGAGTCATTGGAAAGCCTGATCCTGAGAGAGGAGAAATTATCAAGGCTTTTGTTGTCTTAAAACCTGGAGTAAAGGAAAGTGAACCTTTGAAATTAGAAATAAGCAATTTCGTGAAAAGAAAGTTTGCCGGGCATGCCTATCCAAGAGAGGTAGCTTTTGTTCCTAATTTGCCTAAGACAAAATCAGGAAAGATTATGAGAAGAATCTTGAAAGCTAAGGAACTTGGGTTGCCTATTGGAGATACTTCAACTCTAGAAGAGTACTAGATAGCTTTTTAAATTTTTTTCCTTCCTTCCTATGCAAGTTTTAAGTCCTGTAAGAAGCACAAGCGTTATTCAGGGTGCTTTAGATATCCCTTATCTGAAAAGTGTTGGATTAAGGGAACTTTCTTGGTATGAAAAATTTAAGGTAGTACTTCGACATCAATTCGAGCCTTATTTTTTACGTAGTGGAAATCTTGAAACACCCTTTGGGATTGTGGTTTTAGAGCTAATGCAAATAACAGATAATCTTGTGAATGTTGCACTCAAAGCTCCTGTAGGATTATCCTATGAGGCTCGTTTCGGGACGCCCAATTTTTTGGAGAGTGCAGAAACACATAAGAAAAAACTTGTAGCAAATACTTTAGATTTAGCTGATTTGATGTTAGTGCAATACTTTGTTCGTTCAGAAATTAGTGGAACCATAAGGTTTGCATGGAATTCAGTATATGTAGCTAAAAGTGGGCGCTACACTCCTGTTTTTGATGAAACTACGAGAGTAAATGGGGCATGTATACAACATCCACATATGCTGCTTGATAATACTTTTTTGAAAGGATGGGTAGCTCTTGAGGAAATTGTACATCCGTAACAAAATTAAAGTTTACCAAAAGTTTTATAAATGAAGCATATTCCACATTTCTATTAATACTAAGGAGACTATACTAAAATGGCTAAAACAAAACCACACTTGAATGTTGTTTTCGTTGGTCACGTAGACCACGGTAAATCTACCACAGTTGGGAGATTATTGTATGATACAGGAAATTTGCCTGAACAAGAGTTTAGAAAGTTAAAGGATAAAGCAGCTGAGTTAGGAAAAGCTGGATTTGAGTTTGCATTTGTCATGGACAACTTGAAAGAGGAAAGAGAACGAGGAGTCACTATTGATTTAGCTCATAAGAAATTTATTACTCCTAAATATGAGTATACTATTATTGATGCACCTGGGCATAAGGATTTCATTAAAAACATGATTACAGGAGCTTCTCAAGCAGATGTTGCATTTTTAGTTGTAGCTGTTGCTGAAGGAGTTATGCCTCAGACAAAAGAGCATTTGATCTTATGTAGGACATTAGGTGTAGGTCAAATTGCAATTATCTTGAATAAGATGGATGTTATCAAATGGGATGAAGGAAAATTCAACAAATTGAAAGAGGAGATTACTGCAATCTTAAAAGGATTACAGTATAAACCTGAAACCGTTGCGTTTATTCCAACGTCAAGCTTTAACGGAGATAATGTGCATAAACGATCAACGAATATGCCTTGGTATAAAGGACCAACGATCTCTGAGCAATTAGACTTGTTCAAAGAGCCCGATAAGCCAACAGGTTTACCATTGAGACTTCCTATCCAGGATGTCTATAACATCGCAGGTATTGGAGTAGTGCCTGTTGGAAAAGTTGAGACCGGAATTATGAAAATAGGTGATAAGGTTATTTTCATGCCTGGTCGAGAGGGTAAAGGAGTTTCTGGTGAAGTAAGGAGCATTGAAATGCATCACGAACAAGTGCAAGAAGCTATTCCTGGAGATAATGTAGGATTTTCCGTAAGAGGCATTGGAAAGAAGGATATTGCCCGAGGAGATGTCTTAGGACATGTCGCTTCTCCACCTACTATTGCAACAAGCTTTACGGCACAAATTATTGTGTTGAATCATCCTAGTGTGATGACTGTTGGATATACGCCTGTGTTCCATATTCACACTGCGCAGGTAGCTTGTAGAATTGACAAGATTGAGAAGAGAATTAACCCAGCAACAGGAGAAACTATCCAAGAGAATCCTGACATGCTTAAGAATAACGAAGCTGCAATTGTTCGAGTAATTCCAACAAAGCCTTTGGTTATTGAAAGGCAGAAGGATATTCCACATATGGCCAGATTTGCCATCAGAGATGCAGGAAATACCGTTGCAGCTGGAATCTGCATTGATCTTGTGAAAAAAGCATAAGTTTTTATCTTTCTTTTTCTTTCTTATTGTTATGCAACACCTAGTAGGAGATCTCTATGAGGATAATAGATTTGGAGATTACTTATTATGTGTTTTAACGTTAGAGGGAAAGGAACAACTGATTTCAACTCCAAGACAGAACCTTCAAAAAGGGATTCTGAGCTTTTATATGAATCTAGGAAGAATTACTTCTTTTGAAAATCCTTTGGAATCTAATGCTTTAGAGAAAATCGGCCATATTGAAGCTGATTTAACAGGGAAATTGAGAAAAAGAGATATTTTAGTTGAGCTTCCGGAAGAGTTTGAGAAGATATACAGCTTAGAGAATAGCAAAGGTTAGGATTTGTAATAAATCTGATTACTTCTCCCCCTCTTAGGAATTGTATAAATTCTCCTTTATCGGAATACATAGCGAGCCTTCCTGTATTGTGTTCATAAGAGAGTATACCAATTTCAAATTCTACTCTTTTTCCTTCTATCACTTCAATCTGCTCTCCAAGATGTTTTTCTAAGGTATTTTTTTGTATTTCTTCTACCATTAGTTTTAGAAAGATTATAACACTCATAAACCTAACTTTTAGAAATTTATAAAAAATTTTAGAAATTTATAAAAAATAAAATTTGATATATGCCCTAGAAATCAAAATATTCACTCTTTCGGAGAAAGCCATCTTCCTAAAACTGTGTGCCAATCGGAAGGAATTTGTGCTCTTAATCCTGGGCCGAGCTTATCATACATAAGGAGATATCCTCTAAGGAAAGTACCATTGCTAGCTGAGATAGCATTCTTTCTATCTGCTGGAGTTGCCCTTTTTGAGATTTCGACCCCATTTTCATATATTCCTACTTGTACATCTCCTTTGTCATTTCTGTATATAATCTCTATCTTTTTTGGTATACCTTCAATAAGTATTGCTTCTAAAGATTCTCCTTCTCTTTCAACTTGATATTGATTTTGCATTTGTGATTCACTTTAATTACGAGATAAGTTAGGGGTATTTAAAGCTTTCTATTATTTACTACTCATAAGTTAATATATATACACAAAAATTTAAGGAATCTTTATAAAGAACCTTTTTCTTCTCTTTTCTATGGAACTATCGCTCTTTGATTCTGTAAGAGTTATTGGTAGCTAGTTTTCTTCAATTTTACCATGTCAGGCACTTCACGAAAGCATCAGCAGTATGATGTCAAAGCGAACATCGATTTGAGTAATTTGCTTTCTGTAAAAGGATATGATTTTGATAAGAAATTTGATTTCAATAAATTTCTACAAAGCTATGGTGCAACAGGATTTCAAGCTACGAATTTAGGAAAAGCCATTGAAATAGCAAAAAAAATGAGAGAGGATAAAGCTGTTATCTATCTTTCGTATACCTCTAATATGGTATCAAGTGGTTTAAGAGATATCATTAGATATTTAGTGCAGCATAAGAAAGTTCATTATCTTATTACCACAGCAGGAGGCATTGAGGAAGATTTACTAAAAACGTTTGGTGATTTTTATATTGGAAATTTTGATCTGAAAGGAAAACATCTCTTAAATGTAGGAGTTTCAAGAATAGGAAATATCTTAGTTCCTAATGATAGATATGCTGCGTTAGAACAATTCATCAATCCCATCTTAGATTCTTTGGCAAAACAAAAACATGTTTCAGGAATTACTCTCTTAAGAGAATTAGGAAAAGCTATCAACAATAAGAGTTCTATTCTATACTGGGCATATAAAAATGATATTAAGGTTATTTGTCCTGCGTTAACAGATGGCTCCTTAGGAGATTTACTGTATTTTGCGAAAGAGCGTTATCCAGAGTTCCAGATTGATACTTTACAAGATATGAAGGAAATCATTCGTGATACTTTAATAAACACTGAAAAATCCGGAATTATTGCATTAGGGGGGGGTGTTCCTAAACATTATGTGTTAAATGCTCATATCTTCAAAGAGGGAACAGAGTATGCGATTTATGTAAGTACGGCGCAAGAGTTTGATGGTTCGGATTCTGGAGGGAATATTGAAGAAGCAATTACCTGGGCGAAAATAAAAGCAGAGGCTCCTGCTGTCAAAGTTCAGTGTGATGCTACGATAGCATTTCCATTATTAGTTGCCGGAGCTTTTAATGACTAACTTTGTCCTCTAAAGAGCCCCCTACAACCTTGTGTTTTATCAAAACTCCTAGAATTTGACCTTGAGTGTAAATAATAAGATTCTTTTGTACTTTTTGAACAGAGTTATAGTGTTCATACACTCGAAGAATTATTCTTTCTTCTTCATCAGATAAATTGCTTCTTACAGGAATGGCCGTTCTTTTGCCACCATATGCACAAACTTTAGGTTCAAGCCCATTTTGAACCCAGTATTTCCTGACCGTCGGTGGAGAAATTTTTAGTCCTTGTTTTCTCAACAAACTTGAGCCTCTTTTAATAACACCATTACTGAGTTCATAGACCGCTATAATTGCATCAATTTTTGTTTGAGATAAGTCATTGCACATAATTATGTAAACTAGAAAAAGTTTAAAAATCTATTTTTCTACTCTCTTTTCTAGAGTATCATCAGAAAGACGATGATATTTTTTTAAGACTTCTTTTATTTCACCTAAGGAGTACTGGGTTAAAACTGTTTTTGTTTTTCCAAGAGTTTGGCATTTGTTAAACATCTCAACAATTTCTTCCTCTTGCTCAGGTGAAAATCTCCCTTCTGCAAGAACCATCTTTCCTGATCTATCTCTTGGCTTTCCGTTTTGCGAGCAGTATTTTGCAACGGTCCTATAGGCCATATACAATCCTTTCGTTCTGAGTAATCTTACAGTTTCTGATACATTATAGTGAGATGCTTCGTAGGCTTCTGCAACTTGTCGCTTTTCTTCAGGCTTCAAAGTCATACTTTAAGAAACAGAGAAAGATATTAAAACTTAATGCATGTCCCTGTTTGTTTTATATGGGAAATAGTATACCCTATCTTGATAATTTTGAAGTTTACATTTTTAAAAATGGAAAATTTTATATACTTTTTATCTAAAAAATATTAAAGGAAGTGGCAAAAAAAGTGGCTTATATATTTCCAATTGCACATAGACATCCTCAATGGCAACATATCTCCTCTGATCAGTGGAATGATTGGCATTGGCAACTGAGCAATAGACTTACGAAGATTGAGCATTTACAGCAATTAATGGGGAGATTCTTAAGTGAAGAGGAACTTGCCGCCTATCAAAATACCTCTTCTCAATTTATGATGTCACTTACTCCTTATTATGCAAGTCTCATGAATATGTCAAATCCTCAAGATCCTATCAGGGTGCAGGCTATTCCTCAACCAGGAGAGACTCTTGTGTTGCAGGATGAACTTTCGGATCCTCTGGGAGAAGAAAGCCATATGCCCGTTCCTGGATTAACTCATAGATATCCTGATCGTGTTTTACTCTATTGCACACATAATTGTCCGGTCTATTGTAGACATTGTACTCGGAAAAGAAAAGTTTCTCATCCTTCTACCTCAGCTTCAACCCTTCAGATTGAACAGGGTATTGCTTATATCAGAGAACATCCTGAAATTAGAGATGTAGTTATCTCTGGAGGAGATCCTCTTTCTTTGTCTGATGAAAGACTTTTTGCTTTACTTAAGAACCTTCAAGACATTCCCCATATGCAGATGATGCGTCTTGGTACAAGGAATCCTGTTACTCTTCCTCAAAGGATTACGAAAGAATTTGCAACTCATTTAAAGAAGTTGAATTCAAGGAGATTCGAAAAAGGATTGTTAAAACCTATCTTTATTAGCACCCATTTTAACCATCCGAACGAAGTTACTGACGAAGCTGCTGAAGCATGTTTTCGACTAGCGAATGCTGGAAGCCCCCTTGGAAACCAGATGGTGCTTCTAAGAGGGGTGAATGACAATATCACAACTGTAAGAGAGCTTTACAAATTGCTTATTCGAATGAGAGTAAAGCCTTATTACCTTTATTTATGTGATCCTGTTCCTGGAACAGGGCATTTTAGAACCTCTGTTGAAACGGGCTTAGAAATTATTGATGGATTGAGAGGACATACTTCGGGGTATCTTACTCCACAATTAGCGATAGATGCTCCTGGAGCTGGAGGAAAAATTCTTATTCCTAATGGTATTGTAGGGAGACATGTTACACCTCACTATACCATTTGGAAACTCATCAATTTTCAGCAAGAGATTTTTTATTATGCAGCACCTAGTGATCATTCAAAGTATTATGAACGTTCTCGAAAACCAGAACCAGCTTCTTTTGCATTGCATGAAATTAAGAATACGCATCTGAAGAGTATTATTTTAAATCAAGTAGAAATTAAATAGGGTACGGAAAATATTTAAAGGCTTTAATCTTTAATATTTCTATGACTGACAAATGGCTTCTTGGTTTTGTTTTAGTTAGTGTAGTCTTTCTTGGTGGATGTCAAAGCATCACGGGACAAGTAGTTCAAAACTTTGAGGAGAAATCACGGCAAATTACAGGAGATACTCTAGTACAATCTGTTGCATTAACTCTCGAGGATATCACTCTTGGAAATGGCATGCTACAAACCGTTGAACTTAGAGTGCAGAATTCAAGAAAGAAAGATTTGCAATTTCATGTTAAAATTTTACAAGATGATATCATTGTAAATAAAGAATTTTCGTTTAAAGGTACAGACACAGAACTCTATTCTCTTCCGATGGACACTAAACTTAAGACTGGAAGATATTTTCTTAGTATAGAAGTTCTTTCAGCAGGAGAAAAACTTACTGCTTATAGTCAATACTTCCGCATGAATCTATGGAATCAATTTTAGCTATCTACTTGCATCAGCTTGTCTTTCTAACTCAAGCTTTTTAGAAATGGCTGCACTTTTTGTGTCAGCAGCATATGCAGCAATAATCTCTTCAGCTAAGCATTCTTCTGCACTTTTTTTAGAATTAAAGGCTTTTTGATAGGCTCCTTGCACCATAAATCGAAGAGCAATATCTACTCTCCTTTGAGGAGCAACTTCTACAGCTTGAGGATAACGAGCTCCACCATACTCAATTGTAGTAATCTCTTCTCTGGGAGCTGCATTCTCAATTGCTTTAACATAGACTTCAATAGGATTCTTTTTTGTTTTTTGCTCAATAATCGTAAATACTTTGAGTACTCTTTTGTACTGGCTCACTGATTTTCCTGTGTTCCTATACGAGGAGAGTTTGTGTTTTTTTCCTCTGTGACCAGCAACCATCATTTTATTCATCAAGCGTTCAACAATTGGAATTTTTTTCCCATAGAGTCTTCCTAAACCTAATCTTCCAGAACTTCTTGGAACTAAAATAGCATCGATGTTCATATAGGGTTGTAAAGCCAGCTCTTGCACTTTAATATGCGCAACATCCCACTTTCCAAACATTTTCATCTTCTACCCTTCTCAATTCTTCCTTTTAATAATGCATCTAAACTTTGATCATTTACTTTAATAACTTGCCATCTGATAGCAGGTAAGTCGCCTTTAGATCTTCCTTTTGTACCACCTATACATTCAATTAAGACTTCATCGTGTTCATCAATCATTTTAATTGCTAGATTTCCAGGAGCAAATGCTGTAACTTTCTTTCCATTTTTAAGTAATTGACATTTGACACATTTTCTCATAGCGGAATTAGGTTGTTTAGCTTCTACCTGCACTTTTTCAAGAACAATGGCTTTTGCTTGATGGCTTCCCTTTAGTGGATCTGATTTTTGCTTTAACTTCAGGATTCTTTTTGTATACCATTTATTCTTCCATCTTGCTTCTTGTCGGCGCTTTTTCAGCTTCTTTCCTGCGCCTAATCCTCTAGATTTACTTCCCATTTTCTTAATTGAACAGATTAACCTTTCCTTTATAAAGCTTGCTACATAACCTTGATATCTTCAACAACAAAATATTTTTTGACAATTTCTTTGAGATGTTCGATGTTTGCTTTGTCTCTTCCAATCAAAAGACCTTTTTCTCGCATCCCATTCATTTTAATGAAAATAATGTTATCTTTTTCCGTAATTTCTTGTGTTTGCAAAGGCATAAGATAATTGCGAATGAAATTTTTGACTTCTGGATTGAATTCAACAATCTTAATCTTTTTTTTACTCATAAGTTCCATTCTTTTAACGTTGCTTCCTTGCTTGCCAATGGCTTTGCTCATCTCTCCTAGTTCAACAACAAAGACCAATCGTTCTTTCTCAAAGAAACAGTCTTTAATTCTTGCATGAGTGAGACGTTCGAAGAAAGTAAGAAAAGAAATGGTTTCGTTATCGAGTTTCATATGCTAATAACACTAATGGCATAAGGTTTTTTACATAACGTTCCAAGTTCATGATTATTCTCTTTCATTTCAAACACTTCTATTTCTCCTAGGACAGCGTATTTTTGAATTCTTCTCTTAAAGTCTTCTTGGCAATTTGAAGAAAGAAATACCTTTTGCACTTTTCCTCTTTTGATTAATTTCAATGTCTCTTTGCTGCCATAAATGGCTTTTCCTGCAATTGCTTTTTTTAGTTCTTTTAAGCTCATTTTTTCATCTTTGCCATTAACCCTGGCAATCCTGTTCCTACGGGTATGGGTTGATTTACTAACACATTCTCAATGACACTATTAAGATAATCTCTTTCTCCTGTTAGTGAAGCATCAATAATATGTTTAATCGGAGTTTCGAAGGTTGCTCGAGCTAAGACACTCTCTTTTTCTCCTGTAATGCCTCCTCTTGTAACTCCCTTTACTTTTCCTGAGGTAGTCATGACATCTGCTAATAACATCAAATGTCGAATATCAATCGTTAATCCTTGATCCTCAATAACTTTTCTTGTTTCATTGATAATTGCTTGTCGTGCTGCTTCTATTCCAAGAACTTCTCTAATCTCAAGAACATTATTAGTAACGGTTCTCTTTTCATCAACCTCTTCCATCTGCAGGATATCTTTGAAATTGGATCCTGCTGTGAGAATCACAAATTCATTATCTTCCTTTACCGGCATGACATGCTTAATTCCAGAGACACCACCAATCAATAAATGCTTGACTTTTTCTTTTACTTTATAGATATCACTTAGTTTTGTAGTTTTTCCTTTTGGTTTAATGATTAATATATCTCTGTTGAGTGTTGCACTAATATTTTTTGAATTTTTCAAAAGGGTTTTATGTACCTTATCAGGATCAAATTCAAGATCTGTCATCTTCTTTTTATCTAAACGGACTTCTACTTGATTCGAAGCAATGTTCACTACGAATTCAGCTGCAACTTCTTCTAAGCGAATTTCTTTGATAAAAGAAGCTGTTTTTTTTACTTTATTCATATCTTTGCTATATTTTGATTTTAAGAATACTTCAATTCGTGGAGTACTTGGAACTTGTCGTGCATCAAATAATTCAATTAATCGAGGCAACCCTAGGGTTACGTTCATCTCTGCGACTCCTGCAAAGTGGAAGATATTCAGGATCATCTGTGTACCGGGCTCTCCAAAAGATTCTGCTGTTACAACTCCAATACCCTCCCCAGGAGAGATTTTTGCACCTTCGTACTCTTCTTTGATTCTGTTGAGAATTTTCTTAACAACATCTTCAGAAAGTTTTCTTTCCTTGCATTCTTTTTCAGCTTCGTCTAAGATCGGTGCCGGAATTTCATTTTTATAACTTTCATAGATGTTTGCCATGTTATTGTTTTGTAATTTCCTTTATGATCTTTTTCACATTGATGGTTCCACCATCACTCTTACTTACATCAATATCATCTTCACCATATCTAAATTGAATAATAGTGTGATTGGCATCTCTAACCGTATAATCATACTCTACTCTGATGTCTTGCAATGCATTACTCAATCTTCTGTATAAGTAACCGGATTTAGGTGTTCTTAAAGCAGTGTCCATCAGAGAATCTCTTCCTGTCATGGCTCCATAGAAATATTCGTAAGGATTCGTGCCTTTCTTGAAACTATTTCTGATAAAGCCTTTCGCTCCAGGACTTCTGTCTCCTTCTTCGAAAATGGAAATAGATCTTTGACGGTATCCTTTCTCAATTCTTCTTCCTCTTAAGACTTGCTGTCCTACGGAAGCTGCCATCATTGTTAATTTAATAATATCTCCTTGTGCTCCTGAAGTGACCATGCTTAAGACTGAATTTTCTTCTTGTGTTACGTTTAATACAGCTTCTCCTACTTGATTCCTTACTTTGTTCAATACTCCGGTAATTTGTAATTCAGCAGTTTCCTCTTCAGTGTATCCTGGTTCTGCTTTTAATCTTCCTTCTTGCAGTTTTTTGATAAGAAGAGCGACTTCTTTAAATGATTCATCAATAAGTTCATCTACTCTTGTTAATGTTTTTATTGGTAAATCTGTGTCAGCAACACTTGTGGTAAAGCCTCTTCTTAGCAAGTAGTTTACCCCCATTAGTGAGATTTTTCCAAGGATTTCAAGACAGGTTTCTTCTCCATATTTTACATATAATGCCCTGATTAAGGTTCCTTTTTCTCCGCCAATAGTTGCTTGGTCAATGACTCCTTGTGTTAGTTTTCCTTTCTTAATGATAATATCACTGCTCTTGGTTTCTTTATCGGGATTTTTAGAGGAACCAATGAAATCAAAATCATTAGGTAAAATTGTACTGAACAATTCTTTTCCTGTAACTTTTTCAGGAAGCTTTCTTAAAATTGTTGAATCCTCAATTCCAATTCTGATTAGGGTTTGGATAGCTTCTTCTTTTGTAAAGCTTCCCTCTTTTGTAAGTAAATAATTTCCTGTAATTGCGTCTTGGATACAGCCAACAACGTTTAAACCATTTTTAGGAGTAATAATATGGTATTGGACCTGCATCAATAAATCAGCTTCTGCTTTAGCCTCTTCATTTTGAGGAACATGCAGATTCATTTCGTCTCCATCAAAGTCTGCGTTATATGGGAAACAAACACTTGGATTTAGCCTAAAGGTCTTTCCAGGAAGAATCTTTACCCTATGAGCCATAACAGACATTCTATGTAGTGAAGGCTGCCTGTTGAAGATGACAATGTCTCCATCCATCATATGACGTTCGACGATATATCCTAATTGAAGCTCTTGAATTAATTGCTCCATGGTTTCATCTGTAATCTTTTTCTTTTTTCCATCGGGTCTTAAGACATAATTTGCCCCAGGATAGACTGTAGGGCCTCGTTTAATGAATTCTTTTAAACGTTCCATATTCCATTCAGTTACCATTTCAGGAACGGTTAATTCTTTGGCAATAATTAGTGGAACCCCTACATAATTTAATCCAATCTTTGGATCTGGAGAGATGACTGCTCGTGCAGCATAGTTGACTCTTTTTCCAGCTAGATTTAATCTAAAGCGCCCTTCTTTACTTTTGATACGTTCAGTAATTGTTTTTAAGGGCTGACCAGATCTATGTCTTGCTGGAGGAACTTGCGCAATGGTATTATCAAAGAAGGTTGTTACGTGATATTGCAATAAATCCCATAAATCCTCGATAATGATTTCAGGAGCTCCTGCGTTAATATTCTCGAATAATCTTTGATTAATCCTTACAATATCTCCCAGTTTATGCGTTAGGTCGTCTTCGCTTCTTTCTCCTGTCTCTAAGGTAATAGAAGGTCGTGTTGTTACAGGAGGAACTGGCATTATTGTTAAGATCATCCATTCAGGATGTGCATACCTAGGGTCTAAGCCAAGAGCTAAGACATCGTTTTCACTTAATTTTTCAAATCTACTTCTGATTTCAATAGGACTTAAACGTTTATCATTTTCCATAAACGTAGATGGTTTTTCAATTTTAACGGTGCCTTGTTTTGCTTTACAGTGAGGACATTTTGTAATGCCTTTTAATCCAGAAACGAAATCTCTGATTTTTCTTCTTTTAGCGTCACTACCTTTTTCTTTTTCAATGGAATCTAAGTTTGCTAAATATTCTGCAATCTTTGCATCTTCACATAAGACTCTACCGCAATCTTTACAGACGCTTCGTAAGAAATTGAGGATTAAATTTACATATTTGATATGGATTACAGGGCGAGCTAATTCAATATAACCGAAATGACCTATACACTCTTTTAATTTTCCACCACAGGTTTTACATCTTAAGCCAGGATCAATAACTCCTAAGCGGATATCCATTAAACCACCATCTACAGGATAGCCTTCTTTATCATACAACTCAGGTGTCACTATCTTGACAGCTGCCATTTTCTTCAACTGTTTTGGAGAAAATAAGCCAAAGACAATTGAACCAATTTTTTTGTAGGTGTATTCCATTAGTATTTCCCTTTGAGTTCTAGTTTTGGATAAATGCCTAAAGATTTTAATTCATCTAATAGTAATTTGAAGGCATACGACATTTCGATGCTGCTGATATTTGTTGTGCCGCCACATTTTGGACAGTATTTTTTGTTCTTGAAACTGTCATAGACAGCTACCATTCCACACTCTTCGCAGATGTGGAAAATGGTCTTATCAGAGTCAAATCGTTCTTTTAATAATAAAGAGGCTCCATGGGCTACTAAACAGTCCTTCTCCATCTCTCCTAATCTTAAGCCTCCACCCTCTGCACGACCTTCAATAGGTTGTCTTGTTAATAATTGAATTCTACCCGAAGCTCTTGCGTGTAATTTGTTGGCTGCTAGATATCTTAATTTGAAGTAGTACATGTTTCCAACGAAGATTCTTGCCTTGAACTTTTCTCCAGTTAGACCATTATAAAAAACTTCAGTACCATCATCTTTGAATCCTAACTCTGCGAGTTGTCTTCTTAATTCTGCTTCAGGGACCGCATCAAAAGTGGTTCCATCAATAAAGTCTCCTTTTAGTGCTCCTACTTTTCCCGCGAGAATCTCGATTAAGTGTGCTACGGTCATTCTTGATGGAATGGAATGAGGAGAGAAAATCATGTCAGGAACTATTCCTGATTCAGAGAAAGGCATATCTGCATGAGGGAATACCATTCCAATGACTCCCTTCTGACCATATCTTGATGCAAATTTATCTCCGATTTCCGGGATACGTTCATCTCGTATTCTAATTTGTACTAATTTATTTCCTTCTTCATTTTCTGTGATAATAGTCATATCAACTACACCAGATTCTCCTTGTTTTACTGTTGAAGAGCTTTCTCTTCTTGTATTTGCTGCAATGCTGAACTCTTCTAGGTCTCCTAAGAAACGAGGGGGGCTTGTCTTTCCTATGATTACATCCTCTTCTTTTACTCTTGCACCTGTGTAGACAATACCATCTTTTTCTAGTAAACGATAGTCTTTTTCAGAGCGATAACCTTTAACTTCTTTGTCAGGAATATTAATCTCATCCATTAATCCACCGGAATACCTCAATTCTTCGCTTGTAAATGGTTTGAAGTAACTGCTTCGCGCTAATCCTCTTTCGATAGAGCCACGATTGAAGATAATTGCATCTTCCATGTTATATCCTTCGAAACTCATGACTGCAATAGTAACATTTTGACCAAAGGGCATGTGCTCTGTTTTGAACACATCATCCATAAAGGTACGGACAATTGGTCTTTGAGGATAGTGAAGAATGCTAATATCAGTATCCATTCTAATTAAGTAATTTGTTGCATATAAGGATATTCCTTGCTTTTGGGATTTTACTCCGATTAAGGTTCTTGGAGCTTGACAGAAGTTTGAGTAAGGAACTAAAGAACTTGAAATACTGAGAATGACGAAAGGAGTGATTTCTAAATGCGTATGTTTCTTTGTTACATCCTCTTCATTTAGAGCGACAAAGGCATTTTCTTCTTCACTTGCATCTAAGTACTCAATGACTCCCTTTTCAACTAGAGTATCATAAGTAATTTTTCCTTTAATGACATCGTCAATCAATTCTTTTGTTAGCGCACTTTTTCCATTTTCTAGGACGATTAAAGGCCTTCTTGCTCTTCCTGGAGTGGTTTCAATAACAACTTCATTGAATAGAGGATCGTACATGATATTAACTGATTCTGGGAGTTTTGATTCTCTCCTGCTTTCTCGAGTTTTCTTTACGAAATCTCTCGCGTTTTCCACTGTTCCGATGAACTTTTCGTCTAAAAATACGTCTGTCATGCTGATTTCAATCCGTTTGCTTCTAAAGTTCTCTTTATCTTTTCTTCTTGTGGCTCTAATTGTGAAACTGTGCAAAGCAGTGCAAGATTCTTTCTTAAGCCAATAGGTGTACCTTCTGGCGTTTCAATTGGATCTAATCTGCCCCAGTGCGTTCCATGTAATGCTCTTGCTTCAAAATTTTCCTGCGTTGAGGTTAATAAAGAAGCAACTCTTTGCAAATGCGAAAGAGTTTCTAAGGCATTAGTTCTTGCCATATTTTGAGAGATACCTTTTCTGCCACCTACCCAGACTCCTGTTGCCATTGCACTCTGGATTCTTGAGGTAAGTAATTTTTCTCTGATAATAATTTTAATGGAGTGGAATTTCCCTCTTTTCACTAATCGTTGGAAATTGTAAATCATATCTTGCACTAAGGCTCTTAAATTTACTCTGAATAAGTCACTTAATAAATCACCTGAAAGCTTTAATCTCTTATTCATATAGTGATCTTTATCATGTTGAGGTAAACCATCTTTTGCAACATACAAGAATCTTTTGACCATTTTACATAAATTTTGTGCTTTAATCAAACGTTCTTTTGGAGTAATTCCTAAATGCGGAAGCAAATACCTATCAAGTTGTTCTCGAACTCTTTCAATCTTTTGTTCTCTAGGTTGCGTAAAGCCGATTTTTTTCCCTAGGAAGTCAAGAGCATCTTCTTCTGTTTTAATTTCTGTGATGTTAAAGAAATTGATGAAAATTTCATCATATTCCTTCTCTGTTATAAGATTCTTGATATCCTGATCTCGAATAACTCCTAATGCTTTAATGACTGCAAATAGGGGAACTCTTCTGAATTTAGTGAAACTTATATAAATGACCCCATCTTTCATTTGCTCGACGCTGTGAGCAATTCTGTATGAGCCTCGTTCAGAGAAAATTTTTCCGACATAAGGGCTTGGACCTACTGTTTTTTTATCGATGAATAATTTATTAGAGACAAGATCTTCTACTGTGATTAAGACTCTTTCATTTCCGTTCAAGACAAAATAACCACCGAAATCATAAGGATCTTCTCCGTGTTCGATAATCTCTTCTTGCTTTAAGCCATGCAAGTGACAATATTTGGATTTGAGCATAATCGGAATCTTTCCTATTTCAGCAACAAATGATTCTTTTTGCACACTATCAATATGTGCACTGATTTCCATGAAAATGGATCCTGCATAGGTTAATTGACGCAATCTTGCTTCTATGGGGAAAATCTTTCTTTTAGAACCATCTGCTTCTGTTACTTGAGGCTTTTCAACCCAAACTTTTCCTAATTTGATTTTGAAATTTTGCACTTCAACCGGGATAATTGTGGGAATAATTTCAGAAACTTCATTCACAATTTTTTGCATTCCCTTTTCTATGAAATTATTGTAACTTTGTATATTGGATTCTACAAATGAGTGACTTTCAAAATACTTTGTAATAATCTCTCGATAGTGTTCAACCACGAACAACCACCCTATAGAAAACAGTTTCTTTATTTGTTTGACTCTTTCTCATAATTTTAATAACATCTCCCGTATCAGGGGCTAAATGTTTAATTGCAGAATCACTCTGCAGGATTCTTGGAAGTTGTTTTTTAGAAATATTGTATTGCTCTAACACTTTCTTTTTTTCTTCTGGAGACAGTCTTATATGCTCGGGCACTAAGACGTGACGAATGATGGTTTGTTCTGTTTCCATTTTTTTCCTTGGGATGAGCCGGATGGGATTCGAACCCACGACCCCCTGCTTTCTCTCAGCTGGATAAAAGGTTCACCAAATTTTTTTCAGGTGCTCTAACCAGGCTGAGCTACCGGCCCAGGGAATAAACTCTCTATACCTTTTCGTTGCATTGAGAACAGGTAGTCGAGATTACAGTTAATACTATTCCTGGATTAAACATGATTGATGTGAAACTTGGCATGGATTTATAAAGGTTTCTATTCTTGGTTTTTAACTTCATTTAACAGACATTTTATGTGTTTTTATCAATCATCTCTTTTACAAGTCCATCTGCAAAGGCAACATTGCCTCCTCTGGACCACAAGTGATAAACATTTACTCCTAATACTAATCTATATAACTCTTGGAATGAAGGATCATAATTCATAAGTGCTGTATGAATCCTGCTTCCCATTTCAATAGCATTGGGGCAACCGACCCTACATGGAATCATACTTAGAGCAAAATAACTCTGGAGAATCTCTAATGGAAGATTCAAAATTTTTTTTAGTTCAATTGCAAAATCTCCCTCTGTAACTTCTGCCTTAAAAATGTCATTAATCTGAGTAGTTCCTCTTTCACCTGTAGATTGAGAATTTGTGACATCTTCCAAACATGCATCTATGCAGCATCCAGGATAGTCAAGAATGCGCCCATCTAATTGAACTCCTTTCGAAAAAGCTTCACTTGCTTCTCCGTGTTTAAAGTTTTTATAAGCTTGTCCAAACAAGTCTCTTACTTCACCACAATTTCCTTGTTTCAAAACATACGCTCGACCATGCACAGCCTTTTTTGTTCTAAATGGTTGCACTACATAATCAACTTCTAAGTTAAGTTTTCCCAGCCCTTGAAGTTGTTTATAAGAGTAAGAATCTTCAATGAGCTTGCATGCAAAATTAAAATTTCTTTCTGGAGAAGTTAAGCCAACCACTCGAGGAGGAAAGGCCCCAGAATTTTTTGCTCCCGTAAGCACGGGGAAAACTACTTCCGCAATACAAAAATCAGGTACTCCGGTTTTTCTGACTTGCATCCATGTTTCTAACGTGGTAACTTTCATCCTATGTTTACCTCTAAAAAACATTAAAAATCTATCTTTTTTTGTAATATTTGAGAATTGGACTTCTTGAAAACTATTTTTTATCTGGCTAAAACACATTCAAGATTTTCTGCTTTAGCAACAACGTGCTTCCCTACAAACCCGCCGTGATTTCTTCTTCTCAATGTTTTTCCATGCATTTGAAGTACTCTCTCCACGAGTCGATAATCTGATCCGGACTCTACAAAATTAGGTAAACCTAGTATTCCTACACATTCTTTAAATGCCAGGTATACTCTTCCTTCTTCTCCCTTTATCCACATCCTAATTGGAAATCTATCAACTTCTGGAATATAAGCACAACTGACTTCCACTTCGGGATATAGTGAACTTACTGACCTTTTTACGGCAATTATCTTACCTAGGGCAGGGTAAAGAGTTTTGATGTCTCTTTTTCGTAATTCATAACTGAAATCAACAACTGTCATTTCTTTGGAAACCTTCTCTTTCTTAAATACTTTCTGTTATCAATCTTTTAATTTTTTTCAAGAAATTTATTCTTCTTTTAACCCTTTTCTTTTCCTAATCTGTGAAATAACTTTTTGCTGCAATTCATCAGGGACTTTTTCGAAGATTTGATCAACTACGTAATGAGATCCGCGTCCATTTGTGGAGCTTCTTAAATCTGAAGTTAAGCCAAACATTTCTGCAACAGGAAGTTTTGCTTTTACTGTAATATGTTCGCCTTCTTGTTTTACATCGAGTAATTGACCTCGTTTATTCTGCACTAATTTTGATAATTCTCCAAGGAATTCAGCAGGGCTTTCTATCTGCAATACTTGCAAGGGCTCAAAAATTACTGCACCGCCTTGCTCCATACAGCCTTTGATAGCTTCTCTAATAGCAGGGAGCATTTGGGCAGGGCCCCTATGGATAGCATCTTCATGTAATTTTGTATCTGTCAAAATAACTTTGAGTTTCATGGCAGGTTCACGAGCTAAAATACATTCATCCATGACTTGTTCGAAACCATCTAAGACTAATTCCATGATCTCTCCTATATGAACAATTCCTTTTGTACCATCAATCATGACATTGCCTTTGTAAAATTCTTTGAAGTCTTTTGCTTCTTTTGTGGGAACACCTAAATTAACTAATGTTTGAATTACTTTGTCATCTTTCTTTTTTATACGTGATTCAGGAAGTTCTCCTGCTTTCATAGTCTGATAGATGCCATCATCTAAAGGTTCAACTGTAAAGTAAACTTTATTATGTTTATTCGGAGATTTTCCCTCGATTTCAGGAGATTTTCTTCTAATGGTTTCTCTGTACACTACAATAGGTTCAGAGGTAACAACATCAACATTCTTTTCAGTTTTAATTCTATTTTCAATAACTTCTAAGTGCAATTCACCCATACCACTAATTAAGTTTTCACCGGTTTGTTCATTAATCTCAATTTTAATAGTAGGGTCTTCTTTACCTACTTGTCGTAAAACTTCTACAAGTTTTGGAAGGTCAGAAGGTCTTTTCGCTTCAATACTTTTTGTTACAACAGGCTCGAAAATATGTTTAATTGCTTCAAAAGGCTCCATAGGCTGAGAACTTACTGTCTCTCCAGTGTAGGTGTCTTTTAAGCCGACTAGGCCGATGATGTTTCCCGCAGGAGCTGCATCGATAGGAATTCTTTGTGCTCCCCTGTATACATTAACTTGTTGTAATCGTACTTCCCTCTTTGCCATATTCATATAAACAACATCACCTTGTTTTACTGTTCCAGAGAACAGTCGACCAGCAGCTACTTCTCCTGCGTGTTTGTCAATGACAATTTTTGTTACAATAAAGGCAATGGGGCCCTTCGGATCGCAGTTAATGAGTGATTGGCCGAGTAATGAATCATTATCCCCGCGCCAAATCTTTGCCATCCTATACTTTTGTGCCTGCATGGGATTGGGATGATTTTTAACAACCATATTCAAAATGATTTGATGCAAAGGAGCTCTTTTTGCAAGTTCTTTTGAGTTATCTTTTTCATAGGCATCGATAATATTCTTAAAGGTCATGCCTACTTTTTGCATATAGGGGAAGGAAACTGCCCATTTATGGAACGCTGAACCAAAACCTACTGAGCCTTCTGCTACATTGACTTTCCATTTTTCCTTGAATTCTTCGGGAGCAATGACTCCAATAAGTTTATTGACATCTGTAATGACTTTGATAAAACGATCCTGCATTGCTTGCGGAGTTAACTTTACTTCTTTGATTAAACGATCTACTTTATTGATAAAAAGGATAGGTTTGACTCTTTCTCTTAAGGCTTGTCTTAATACCGTTTCTGTTTGAGGCATGACTCCTTCAACTGCATCAATCAAGACAATTGCACCATCGACTGCTCGCATCGCTCTTGTAACATCTCCACCAAAGTCTACGTGACCTGGAGTGTCAATCAAGTTGATAAGATAATCTTGACCATCTGAAGTATGTACCATAGAAACATTTGCAGCATCTATTGTAATTCCTCTTTCTTGTTCATCTGCATGAAAATCTAGAGCTAATTGTTTTCCAGCTAGTTCATCAGAAATCATTCCTGCACCTGCTAATAAATTATCTGAGAAGGTGGTTTTTCCGTGATCAATATGGGCACAGACACCGACATTTCTGATTCTTTCAGGAGATTTCATGATCTCCATGATCTTTTCTGTAAACTTATCTGCCATTCTCTTTAGAGCCTGAGCAACAGTATTTAAATCTTTTCCTTGAAGTTTCTGAGAGAAATTCTTTGAGCAAAAAATAACACAACCTTTATAAATAATCTGCGTTACGAATGAAGTATGCAAAAGGCAAGAATCAATTTGGCGAGTGCTGAGATCGATAAGCTCAACACCATATGCGGTTCTATCAAGGATATTGCTGATAAAACTGGAGTAACGATGAGTGGTCCCATTCCATTGCCTACAAAAAGATTAAAGATTACAACTCGTAAAAGTCCTGATGGCGAGGGAAAAGCCTCTTGGGAACGTTATGAGATGAGAATTCATAAAAGGTTAATTGACTTGGCTATGGATGAACGAGCTTTAAGATTAGTGATGAGAGTGCCTATTCCTGAGGGTGTTCAGATTTCTATTGAAATGGTTGGAAACTAAAACTTTTTAAATTTAAGCTCATTCTTTAATTTATGGAAGACCCAAAGAGTATTTTTGAGCGAAGAATGTTTGAAGGAGAACCTTTGGAAGGATTAACAGGATATCTTTCTCGAGACCTTGAGAAATATTTTGAGACAACTGATGAAGTAGAAAAAGTAAATTGGGTTGCTGCCTATTGTACTTATGGGAATTCCAGTTCTTATTTGAATGCACTTGGAGATGTGCTCGTGACAAGACTTTTAAGCTCGGGAAGACTCTCTTTGGAAGCTGAAGGTAATTTTGATGTTCTTGAAGGAATTGCCTGTTTTAATCTTTTCTATGCAGATGCACTTCGCACACATTTTACCCATAGAGAAGATGCTGAACAGTATTTGCAAGATGTATGCTTAAGTCGTGGAATTAAAGCTGAAGTTAAACAAGCTTTCTAACGGGTCATTTGAAAGTCTCCTGACTACTTAAATGAATATTATGAGCAATTGCCAGATAACATACTTCTATTCTTTGTGAGCAGAGGGCTCTCGCTAGAGATAACTTCTGTATTTTAGCTTAAGACCCCAAAATCCTGACTCGACCATACTCCTTTGATAATAGGTCTTTCACAATAGTGCTCCATCTGTTCTGTAAGATTCTAGATGAACATTCTTATCTTGGCCATTGTACGAATGTTGCTAATACATTATCTCGTGAATCCATTCTGCATCATACGCAGTATCTCCAAGGAATCCTTTCATGTTCATTTTGCTCAATGACCTAAGAGAATCTGAATTAAGTAGCTTTGTTACTACTTTTTTTATCAGCAAAGCTTTTTAAAAGCTCAAATTAAAAAGGTGTGATGAAGCATACGTTACAGATTACTAGTTTACTTATTTTATTTTTTCTTTTAGCTCAAGTTATTGGCTTATTTGTCATTCAAAGCTATTACAAAGAAGAAACTTTGCCTTTAAGCTTAGAACGACCTGTTTTAGAAGAAGATACTTCGTATTGGTATTTATTAGTTGCCATAGGTATTGGAACGGTGTTGGCATTAGTTTTAGCAAAATTTAAGGCAATGAAATTATGGAGAGTTTGGTTTTTTATTAGTGTAGTGTTAACTTTAACGATAGCTTTTGCTGCATTTATGCCTGATGAGCTTGCGTTTGGACTTGCTTTCATCTTTGGAGCTCTTAAAATCTTTAGACCTAATCCTATTATTCATAATGCAACAGAATTATTTATTTATGCAGGCTTAGCAGGATTATTTGTTCCTTTACTAGGATTGAAAAGTATTGTCATTTTATTATTAGTCATTTCTTTGTATGATGTTATTGCTGTCTGGAAAACTCGGCATATGGTTAGTATGGCAAAATTTCAAACTAAAAGTAAGATCTTTGCGGGGTTGCATTTAAAATATAGCAAAGGAAGAGAGGCTATTTTAGGTGGAGGAGATATTGGATTTCCGTTAATGTTTGCGGGTGTGGTTTTGAAATTAGGGTGGTATCATGCGTTGTTTGTTGTTGGTTTTACTACCTTAGCATTAGCGTTATTATTCTTTTATAGTCAGAAAGGAAAATTCTATCCTGCAATGCCCTTTCTAACGATAGGGTGCTTTGCTGGATTTCTTTTAAGTTTAATCTAAGATTTTGTAACAAATCTTTTCTTACTGCAGAAGCATTTCATATTCTTAGGAAAAGTTCCTTTAAAGACATATTCTGCTCCGCATGATTGACATTCTATTTTTTCCATATTAGTATAACACTCCTACTAATTGATATTTTACTTGATCACATCTTACCTTTTCAGGATCTACTCTTACGTTATTGTCCCCCTTCATTCTGAAAAATCTTCCTTGATTATCTTCTTTGATTTCAAGGATTCTATGGATGATTAAGTCATCATTTAGTTGATAAGCAATAACATCTCCTGGCTTTAAAGAGGAACATTTAGGAACAATTTCAATGCCATTTGCTCCTTTATCAAGCAGAGGATCCATGGAATTGGTATCTGCATATGAACTTAAGGAAGCATCTTTGATTTTAATGATAATTTTATCTTGATCAATAGATATATCATTTTTTGAGATTATATCCTGAGGAGAGGCTCTTTCTATACTTCCTGCTGAGATAAAAGGAAACTCTTTATGCACCAAAATATCGGAGTAGAGAGTATGAGAAAGCCAACCCAGGGCAAATACTAGTGTTAGGAAGATAAGTATTCTTGTCATTTTTAGTTACTATTTAGTGGTATTTATGTTATATAAAGCTTTTGTTTTATACTCATTCTAGAGTGGTTAAAATAAAGATATTTAAAGGAGTATGTTGTGGTTAGGTGATGAGAAAATATCTTGTTATAGACTGTAGGGATGCTACGATTTTATCAGCATTCGATAAAACTCTTAGCTTCTCCAGAAATGTAGGAGTAAGTGTTTTAGAGGAGATGATGCAACATAGATTTAGTTTTGTCCCTTTTTCCGTTAAAGAATTGGACGAAAGTAAACTTAGCCATCAAAAACAGAGAATTGATATTAGATCATATCCTATTGAAAATGATTCTATTTCAAAGATAAATTTTAGATATTTTAGAAGTTAATTTATTTAAGCCTAATAGACTCTAAATTCTTAGGAGCAGAAGTCTCAACTCTAAACATCTTATGCAAAGCACTTGCTAATTCCAAACAGGATATATTTTCTCCATGGTTAATGATAATTTTCTTAGGTCTTGGAGAAAGATGACGGATAAAGCTAATGATTTGATTATAATCAGAATGACCAGAAAAGCCTCGAATAGAAAGAATTTCCATCGCTACTTTTACTCGATCATGCTTATCTCCCTCTTGGAAGGTAATTTCTTTGTCTCCTTCTTGCAGTTTTCTTCCTAAGGAACCTGGGCCTTGGAAACAAGTTAAAACAAGACTATTCTTTGGATTATCTGCTAATTGCTTGAAAAATTCAACAGAAGCTCCCCCGACCATCATACCTGAAGTAGCTAGGATAATGCAAGGACCTGTCTCTTCAATCGTCTGCGCAATCTCTTTTTGACCTTTCACTCTTTGGAAAATATCGGACATAAAGGGATTTTCATCTTTATGGAAAATCATTTTTCGCACTTTATTGTTGAAGAAATCAGGATAGGCAGTGTGAATGGCTGTAATGTCCCAGACCATCCCTGCAACAAACACAGGAACTCTTTCTAGTAATCCTTCTCTCATGACTCTTTCTAAAACAATCATAATCTCCTGAGATCTTCCTACTCCTAGTACGGGCATTAGAATCTTTCCGCCACGCTTTACAGTTTTCACTACAACATCAATTAACTCTTGTTCTGCTTCTGCCCTCGATTCAGGAATATTTTCCCTTAATCCATATGTTCCTTCAATAAGCATGGTTTCTAGGCGAGGAAACTTTGTAATTGCAGGAGCTAATAAATTAGAGGTTTCATAATTAAAGTCTCCGGTGTACAGTAAGTTATGTAATCCATTGCCAATATGTAAATGCACTAAAGAACTTCCTAAAGTATGACCTGCATTATATAGCGTAATTCTAATATCGGGAGTAATATCGGTAACTTCTTCATAATCTAAGCAAATAGTATGACGTACCATATCTTTAACATCTCCACTTGAGTACAGAGCTTTTTCAGCTTCTTTTGCTGCAATACTAATAAGATCTAAACATAATAAAGCTGCAATATCTCGAGCAGGGGCTGTACAATAGACCGGACCTGTATACCCGTATTTATACAATAAAGGAATTAAGCCACAGTGATCGATATGGGAGTGGGATAAAATAACAGCATCAATATCGTGAATATTAAACTCTGGAGCTTCTAAATACGGAAAAGCATTCAAATCACCAAATTCTAGAGCTGCATTAATTCCACAGTCTAAGATAATTCGTGATTCGGCTGTTTGCAATAATAAGCAAGATCTTCCTACTTCTCTGCCCCCACCTAAAATTGTAACTCTAACCCATTCTTTTTTCTTTCCCCGAAGATATTCTCCGTAAATTCTTTTTCCTACTTTATTCAGGAATTTTTTCCTGTAATCATTATTTTCGTATAAAATACTGTTAATATTTTCAATCAATTGTGATTTTAAGGAAGGAGTTCTTCTTACGAGAGGAACCCACAGCGTTTTCTTTCTAATCTCTTTTAGAATTTCTCCTTCTTTTCCTATGACTAAGCCAGGTTTATCCGCTTCTATAACCACCATTGATCGTTGAGGATCAAAGAGAATGCTATCTGCGCCTGCTTCTTTAGGAATAATGCTTTGGATAATAACTTTTGATTCTTCTACTTCATGACATAACGAAGGATCAGGACGTAATTCAACTCGTTTCTTAATCTCATTTACGATCTCTCTGATTACTCCGTTGTTATCTAAGAAAAATTCTTTATTTTTTGTATAGATAACGATATTGGCTCCTTCAAATGTTGCGTCGCTAATCTTCGCATCTTTAGGTAGCCTACTAAGGACTTCTTCTAAAATTTTCTCCATCTTACAGAATTATACTAACCTTGTTTCAACCTTTTGCGCGAGTACCTGCTTAACTCCCTTAGCAGTAATCGTGAATACATCAATACCTTCGCCTGTTGGCAAATCTCGTGCCATAGCAGCGCTAATTGCCTTTACAGCTAATCTCACTCCTTCTTCTATAGGTAAATTTTCTTTATACAATGTTTCTAAGACACCATATGCTAAAGGACTTCCTGAACCATCAGCGCAAAATGCACCACATAAGGTTACAGATCCATCAATGCCTATTTCATATAAACCGAAATTATCATTGCGATCTGCTCCTGCTAGTAAGAAACCAACAATTCCTGGAACAGCACTGAATTTTCTGATATTTTGATAGACTATGGAAGCTAGTAAATTAGCAGCTTCCTTTACTGTTGTGTCCTTTCCTGTTCTCATTTTTTTCAAGGATAGCTCTGCTCTGATTAACTTTGAGATTAACTGAGCATCAGAAACTAAACCAGCTATTGTAACTGCAATATTATCGGAGATTGGAAAGACTTTCTGTACTTTCTTATCAGCTATAAAATAGCCAGCGCTTACTCTCTTATCAGCAGCAAGTACAATACCGTCTTTACAGACAATGCCGACCGTTGTTGTTCCTTTTTTAAGTTTTGTTTGGTCAATATCCATTACTGTTCCCTCTTTATGAGACTATGAGAACCCGTATATTGCGTAAATAATTCATTATTTATAAACTTTTCTGTTCTTTTGGCTTTGGCACATAAACTAACATTTGCACTTTAATAGTCTGCAGTTGTACATATACCTTCCCATAAGATTAAATGTGGATGGCTGTCAAAGAGCTTATGGCAGTATTTGATTTTAAACATGCAGTGCATCCAGGCTTCTCCAACAGCAGAGCCGTATCTCACGGGGTCTTCTTTTTTCATTTCAATCATTTCCGAAAGGTTTTTAAGAATCAGATAGTTAACACTAGCTCGGGTAGTCCAAGTTCAGGATAGCTAGCGTCAAGCTACCTATCTTTTTTCATGATCAAACAAAGAGAAATAGGTTCGCTTATGCCACTAGTCGAAGACTAGTGGAAATCTTTAGCATTATAATAGGGGGTTGATACATATATTAATAGGAATTTACCGAAGAATATTGGAGAGATAGAAGCAAATAAAGAGAGTATTGTTACTGTTGATAGTGGATATGAATAATAATCCAAAACAATGATATTTCCCGGTCAAAACCAGATTTTTGGAAGGAAGGATTTATAATGATGAAATACTTGAATATTCTATGCTAAATGATGAAGTATATGCTTTATGTAAAAAAATCCCGAAAGGAAGAGTTTCGACATACAAAGAGGTAGCTAATGCTTTGGGAACTAAAGCATATAGAGCAGTCGGTCAAGCTTTGAGAAACAATCCATACGCTCCCATTGTTCCGTGTCACCGCATTATTGCTTCCTCTGGATCATTAGGGGGTTTTAATGGAAAAACTTCAGGAATAGAGATACAAAGAAAAATTCAAATGCTGGAAAAGGAAGGAATAAAAATAAAAAATTTTAAAGTAGTGGATTTTGAAAAAGTATTATATCATTTTACATAATTCTGTAATATCTAATTCAAATGCTGCTACGGGCATTTCTAACTCGAAATTACTTAACACTTGAGGGTGCACTTCTCCTATAAAGCCAATAGATTTATTTTTTACAAGAATCTTTCCTACTCTTCCTGGAATAAAGCTAGGATGCTCAGTTTCTTCTATTCCATAAGTAAGATCAAGATTTTTTATTAAATAATCAAGGATTTGTTTAATTCTTGTAAAATCTGTTCCTGTACTTGATAATAAGCAAGAGAGCATTTCCTTCTCTTGAGTTCCTGTTTCAGAATTTCCTTTTAATCCAATAGGCCCTATTTCAAAGATATTTTGAGGGTATTCCCTATGTTTATTTCTTGAGAGGACATCAAGCAAACTTGGAAGTAACCAGGTACGTATTAAGCCATTGTCTCGTGTTTTCGGATTTTCTAGTTCAATGGCATCAGTTTCGTAATTGGTTTTTTTCATTAAAATGGTTTCATTCGTAAGGATTGTTGTGTGCGTTTCTAATAAATTTAAACCTATCAGTAAAGAAGCAAGAGATTTTTTGAAGTTTGTTATAGGAAATTGTTTTGCAGTTGTTGCAATTTTTGGAATCTCTGAAGTAAAGTTGTCATAGCCATAAGCGATTGCTAAATCTTCAGCTAGATCAACCTGATGCATGATATCTTTTCGATAGGCAGGAATTAACAAAGAATCTCCTTCATTTCCAAAACCCATTTTAGAAAGAAGTTCAATCATTTGTTTCTTTGAGAGATTTAAACCAAGAATTTTGTTTATGGTTTTTTCATCAAGATTCATTTTTACAGGGGTTAAATCGGGAGTTGTTATCTTCTTTCCCGTGTAGTCAATTTCTACTGAGTAAATAGAGCCACCCATTTCAGCTAATGCAGTTACAATAATGTTTAAGCAGATTTTTTGTGTTTCTAAATCATATCCCGAAGTTTCAATGAAAAGATTCTTTGATTGAAAAGTTACTTTTCCAACGATTTCAGAATTAATAATGGGAGTTAGAGATAAAATCTGTTTTTTGCTGTCTTCGAAAACAGCATACATGGGCAATTTATCAAGTAAATGTGCAAACTCTTTTCCTTTAGGATGGTCTTTTAGAATTTGGAATGCATTCATGGACCTTTTGCTTTCTAAAGGCTGAAACTGAATTTCTGCGGGTTTTAACGCTTTGAAATAAATAGGAGAAACTATTTTATCTAAAGGATAAATGCCAATAGCAATCTTTCTTCGATTTCTACAAAGAGTAACATGTAACTTCTCTTGAATCTGCATAATCTCTCTGATTTTTTCATCATCAAACTTCATGTCTTTTATCACTGCGCAAACGGTATAAGGACGAATCTTTTCAACATTTTTGTCTACAATCACTTTAATATCTGATTTCTTTACAACAAATTTTGCTAATCCTTTTTTTATTCCTAAGAACGAGGAAAGTGCTCTTGCGAATCCTTGTTCTGAAAGCAAATCGGGTCTATTTGGGAAAATCTCAACAACAATTTCTTTGTCATCTACTTTCTCTAGGTCAGTTCCTAGTAATGAAATCTTCTCTTTCAAAACCTCTGTTGGAAATTTCTTTCCAATCAACGAGTCTACAACCTTTCTATTGAGTGTTACGGTCGGCATAGCGCATCCATAGTTTCATTTCTTTTAACTGTAATAAATCATTTTTGTACATATCTCTTACATCGGTGATTTTATAATAGTCAATTAAGATTCTTTCAATCCCTAGGCCCCATGCTAAAACAGGAACATCTTTTCCGAGCAAAGGAACGACAACTTCAGGTCTAAAGATTCCAGCTCCCCCAAGTTCAATCCATTTCTTATGTACAGGATGAAAAACGTCACATTCAACGGAAGGTTCTGTATACGGAAAGTGACCTGGTCTAAATCTTACTTGAGGAAAACCCATCTTCGTGAAAAATTCTTTTAAATACCCTAGTAAGTGTTGCAAGGTAGCGTGTTCATCGATGACAATACCTTCTGTTTGATGGAACTCAGCTAAATGAGACCAATCAACGGTTTCATTCCTAAAACATTTTCCTAGGGAGAAATACTTTCCCGGAAGTGGTTTATCTTTTAGTGCTGCTAGAGTATGGGCAGATAAGACGGTTGTATGAGTTCTTAAGACATTTTTTCTTGCTTCTTCGGAATCCCAGGTGTAGTTGTATCCTTTACTTCCTGCAATACCTTTTTCATGTGTATTTTTTATTTTTTCTACTAGCTCTTTTTCAGGAAGTTTTCCTTTTTGTGGATTTTTCAAGTAAAACGTATCTTGCAAATCTCTTGCAGGGTGATCTTGAGCTGTAAATAAAGCATCAAAATTCCAAAATGAAGTGTGAATTAAATGACCTTGCATCTCTTGGAATCCAAGTTCTAACCAGAGTTGTCTTGTATACTCTAAAGCTTCATTGACAAAATGGCGTTTTCCTCCTGAAACGGTAGGAACATTAATTTTGATATCATATCTCCTAAATGGCTTTTGTTTCCAAGAGGCGGTTTTAATCACTTCTTTTGTCACACTGTCAATTAAATCTAAATCTAGTTTTTTCTTCGTAACGGTGCTTAAAAGATCCTTTCCTTTTTTCGTTAGAATAATACTTCGTAATTTTGTAATCTCTTTTTTGACAATATTTCTTCTTGTTTTAAGTTCATCAAAGATTTTTTGTTGCTCTATGGAAAGTTTTTCTAAAGGAAGAGCTCGAAGAAAATGCTCCTCTTCTGATATGAAATTCTGAATCTCTTTTCCTTTATCTGTTAAGGTAATATTTTCTTGATGAATATCGATAGCTTTTTTCTTTCTTAAGACTCCTAAAGCAATATTCAGCTCTTCTTTTGATAATTGAGAACTTTCTTGGATTTCTTTGAATTTTGATAAATAACTTAATGCATTGAGCAATTGCCTTTCAGGAAGGCCATTTTCCACATAATTAAGACCATTTTCATCTAAACTGATTACTTCTTTTTCTTCTATCTTTATTTTAAGGATTTCCTTGTTTTCCAGCCATTGTAAAGCCCTAATAACTTCAATTTCAGAAAGATGAGATGCTTTCATTAACTCAGTCAAAGAAATTCCTTCCTTAAGATAGGGAAGAACACCTCTCTCTAAAGGATGTAATGTCTGCAGGATATTCTCCATACCATAGAATTACGTATTCTTGTATATAAAGTTGTTTGTTTCTTAGGACTGCTTTTTACCTATTACAGGTAGCACTTTGTAAAAAGGAACATAACAATCTGTATGGATTCCTGAAGCACTAATCTCAGGTTTTTCAATCAGGATTATTCTTTCATAAAAATAATTCCCCGTTGCAGTTTCTCGTTGACCTTGGAGATAAACATTGAGTGATCTCCTTAAAGTATTAGGCTCTCCTGTTTCGTCAACAAGTATTTGTTCTAAATGTAATTCGCCTGTTTTGCAGTCAAAAATAAGTCGTTGAGCATCAGATCTTATTGTCTTAGCGTCTTTCATTGTTGCGACAAATCTTCCTACTGAATCAACAAAGCCCCAAAAGTTTGGATTTGTAGGGTGACACACAAGAATAGGTATCGCAACCTCTTTGGGTAGAGATGAACCATTGGAACGATATCCTGATCGTACATTAGAATACCCGCCCTCTGCTGTTAAACCTGTATGCACTTTACCATCGCCTGACATTTTACGCAGTTTGCCAGGTCGTATTAAAAAGGTTTTCTATTGCATTGACAAAAATTGGAGAAGTAGCCCAGATGCCAATGTCATAGGATTCATGAATTTCTTTATCATCATTTAACATGAAAAGAATCTCTTTACCATCTACTAAAACAAATCTTCCTTTTACTTTATCAATGTTCTTTACTTCACAGAATTTCTTTAATTCAGTAACTTGCTGTTCAGTCTCTTTTGAAAGAGGAGCAGCAATCTTAATTGAGACATTTTTTTGAGAAAGTTTCTTTAAGATAGGACTGAGACTGTCAGTTTTTCTGATTAATCCTGGAGAGCTTGTCATGATCACTACAGATTTCTTTGCTTTTTCAAGCATGCCTGCCATATGATCATAAAGGTTTGTTCTTCCTCGAACTGCACCAGAAATTAGGGTAGGATCAATGTGATTAATACCGTTTTTGAACAGTAAATCAAGCTCTTCAAATAGAGGAGATCCACCGATTTCACTGAGGACTTCTACTTGATAATTTGCCCTTTCTTGGAAGGATTTCTTGACTCTCTTCAAAGTTTCGGTAGGTTGTACAGCAATGTACTTGATAGGTTTTCCTAGTTTCAGGATAACAAAGCCTCGTTTCTCTAAGGATTCGAGCACATCATAGCTTCTTGACCGGGGAACATTTGAAATCTCTGAAAGTTCTCCAGCTGTTGCAATTCCTTTTGAAAGGAGTGCTGTCCAGATTTTGGCTTCGTAAATATTCAGATTAAATGCTGAACGTAGTTTCTTTAGGAATGTGTCTTGTACAACCATTGTTTATCACTTTAGTGTGGTATACTAAGTTGTTTATAAAGCTTTCTATTTGTGTTAACTAAAGAGTAGTAATTTAGAACCTCTTTAAGCTTGAGATTTTATTTGCAGTTTTTTACTTAACTGTGTTACAACTGCATCGAGTAATAATCTTGCGGATTCAGCTTGGCGACTCTTTCGAGTATAGTCAGTGCATGCTCTACATTGCTCTAAATGGTCTATGAGTGTTAAAGAAATCATTACAGAATCGTTTCCGAATCTTCTTAGAGTTTGTGTAACAATTTCTTCAGCAGTTTTTTCATCAAGGGTACAGCTTTTATGATTCAACTCATATGCTTTTAATTGTCTAAAAAGATCCAATTCATACCCTGAAATTTCAATCCTACTACAGCTATAACCCTCTTGTGCCATCAACGAATTGAAGGCTTCTTTTATTTAAGAGTTTCTTCTTTAGGTTTATAGATAAATTGTTGCACTTTGCTTCTTGCTTCTTCTCTCTTTTTCTGGTGCTCTTTTAAGAGTGTATTAATTTTATCAATAAGAATCTCTTTTAGTTCTCCTGTGAGTAAGGTTCCTTTTTTGTAGTCATCATGAATCCTTTGCAATTTTTTATCATCTTCTTCTAAGAACGTAAGCCATTGATAGGGAACATCAATATCGGGGTTGCCACCCTTCTTTCTATGCTCTTCTATGGTGGCTTGACCTCCTGAAAAGGCATATTTTCGAATTTTCTTTGCAACTATTTCTGGAGTATCTATCGTGTAAATAGCAGATTCTTCAATAGATGATGACATTTTATTTGAACCTTGTAGTGCAGGCATGAACTTACAATGGATAATTGCAGGTTTAGAATAGCCAAGTTTTCCAACAACATCTCTGCTAATCCTGAAGTGTACGTCCTGATCTATGCCTAAGGGGATTAAACAAGGAATATTTTTTTCAGCTAATACTGAAGGAAGAAAACAAGGAACAGCTTGCATTGAGGTGTAGAAAATTGCCCCTATATTTGTTTCATTCGTAAATCCGAAAGCCGCTTTTGTTGTTGAAAAGGTAATTTTTTTTGCAACTCTTACAGCTTGTTTATACATTACATTCGCATGCATTGTGTCGATTAAGAAATGAGTCTTCTTTGGATTAAAGCCAAGAGCAATAACATCAAGCATATTTTCATGCAAATATCTTTCTGTGTCTTCTAGAGAAAGCTTATCTTTGAATAAAAATTTCTCTTCATCAGGAAACTGGAACCATAGATCACAATTAAATTTATTTTGGAGCCATTTCGTAAAGAGCCAGGGCATTAAATGACCCAAGTGGATATTTCCTGAAGGAGCTCTTCCTGTGTACAAGAAAAAAGGATTTCCTTTTTCGTATTGATCTAGGATCCAATTGAGATCTCTATGGGCAAAGAATATTTTTCGCCTTAGGAAAGGATGGATTTCTTTAGTATGTTTTTGTAATCTCAAAAGAAGTTTATCATCAATTTTTTCAATACCAAACTCTTTGATAGTTGCTTCGTAGTTTACATCTCCTTGTACTTCCCAAGGAGTCAGTTTTGCCATCGTTTTATCTTTTAATCTGTACTTTAAAAAGATTACCTTTGGATGGAAATAAAACTTACAGAAAATCCCTCTTTTTGATATTTTAAAGCAGCTTCATTATATGCAAAGACAGCTTCTCTCCAGGCTTGCCTTAAATCTGGTCTGTGGGGTGTATAGGGTTCTTTAGTCCCTAACACTGCTTTGGCTTGATCCATGTAGAATGAAACTCTTTCAGGAGCGTATTTTCTCACTACAGCAGCTAGACCAAGAGAACTATCGGCTAAATCCGCACATAAAAGGACTCCTTCTGACATACCTAATAAAACACTTTAATCTTCTTAAATCTTTCTACCTTAAGCGGGGGAGGCTTAATGGTTAAAAGTGAATCTTTGGGCACAATCCTATTTTCTGGAATCAAATATACTCTCAATGTTGACTGCATATGGACCACCTCCAGTGATTTATACTTTATAAGATCAACCTTTATTAATAGATTCAGAAAGAAACATCAGTATGATAGCTTAGTAAGACTCTTTCATAACACTTAAAAAGGCATTTTGAACTTCAACTCTATGGCATACCTCTATTTAGTCCCTCAATGGTTCTTTGGCTTTGGCATTGCCATGGAGATTATCTTTGGATTAATTGCATTATGGGTAGCGCTTTATGCTTTCAAGATTTTTTCTTTTTCTTCGCAGAGAGAGTTAAAACTTTTTGGATCTGGATTTTTGTTGATTAGTATCTCTTACTTTCTCTGGGCGATTGTTAATTTTTTTGTGCTTAATCAACTTGATGATCATTCATGGGCATTAAATCTGGGTCAGATTACTCTCCTAGGAAAAATTGGCGTTTATCTCCACATTATATTCTATTTAGCTGGATTAGTTACATTATTGTATATGATTCTGAGAGTAAAAAATGTAAGAGCATTTTTCTTAATTCTCTTGTTAACGTTTATTGCATTTTTTGTTAGTGCAAATAAAGCCTTTACCTTTTATATCTTAACAATATTTTTCTTTGGGCTTATCTTCTTTCACTATTTGCAGGAGTACTTTTCCAAAAAACATAGTCCTAGGATTATTTCTGTATTATTAGCCTTTATGCTTTTAGTCATTAGTCATATCAGCTTTTTGTTTTCTGCAAGCAGCTATGGATATTATGTAGTGGGGCATCTCATAGAGTTAGCTGCTTACATCCTCATCTTAGTAAGCTTAATGTTTAGTCTAAAAAAATGAACAAAAAACGCGACCGGCTGCAGATCATTCATGATATCTTATCTGTAATCCGAGAAAAGAATGGAAAAATTAAACCAACGCATATCCTGTATAAATCTAATCTATCTTATCAGATGATGGAAGAGTATTTACAGGAATTAATCCAGAAGGGTTTTGTTGTTGAACATTTATCTAAGCAAGGAAAGACTTATAGTGTAACGGAAAGAGCACATAATTACTTGGAACATTATGGAATGATTAAAAGCTTCGTAGAAAACTTTGGATTAGATTAACTGATTTTTCTTTTTGTGAATTCTTTTGCTAGAATTGTTAAAACTAAGAAGAGTAGTAAGTAACCGATAAGCATGTATAATTCAAAGGCTAAAGCTGAGAACGGCGCTTGGAATAAGATTAACTTCTTTAATACTGCTTCTCCTAAGACAAAAGGATTGAAGCTCGCTAGTACTTTTAAAGATGGAGGTATGGATTCAATAGGTAAAATAGTATTTGAGAAGAATAACATAAATCCTGCTAAGGACATAGAAGCTAAGACAGCAGTTTCTTGTGATTTGAATAAATAGCCAATAACCATTCCTATGAGAATAAATATCGAAGCTATAAGGATTATGAATATAGACACTACTCCTAAGACCGAAAGGAGTTCAGCCCTTAAGAAATACCAGGCTTGCCCGAAAATAATGATTAATTGCACTACTAAAATGAATAAACAGCTAAGATACGTTCCAAGTAAAAAGATAATATCGCTTGTGGGGGTAATAAAGTTTCTGAAATAGGCCTTTGTTGCTTTTTCTTTTGTTACCAAGCTTGTTGCTAATAATAAACTGACAAACGCCACCATAATAATCAAGAGCGTAGGGAATAGATAATTCCAGTGAGATTTCTTTTCTGAAATAGGAGTAATCTGTGTTTTAATTGGGTTTAATATTGTTTCTCTTTCTCTTATTTTAATGGACTCAATATTCCCGATAATGGTTTCTGTTGAAGACTTTAGTTGTGTAAGTTTTTGTGTAGATGCTGTTGAGGCATCACTAATTGCAGTTCCTTGCTCTTTAATTTTCTGCTTTGCTTCTAAAGATGCTGCAAGCCCTGTGTTGAATGCATCAAAATCCTCTCTTATATCATCAATGATGTTTAATGCTGAGGTGCTGTTCGTTAAATTTTCTAGAGTGTTTAAGTCTTCTTCTGTTTGATTAATATTAAAAGTTAAAGAAAGAGCATTTGCCTCAGATACAATATTATCCGCATCTCTTTTGGTTTGTGAAGCACTGGTTGATAATTCTGTAATGCTATCTTTCTTTTCTATTAAGGAAATTCTTGAATTTTCTAGTGTATCTAAAAGAACTTGCACTAACTCTCCTGAGAGTTCAGATGCTTTTACTGAAACTTTCTTGGAAATAGTATCTAAGATTGAATAGACTAAGTTGACTCTTGAATAATCCACATGGAAAACAATTGTACTTGTTATATTAGCTGTTCCTACTGATAAGTCTGGAGGAAAGACAGCACAAACATGGAACTTTCCGTATTTTACTCCTTGAATGCACTCTAATTCTGATGTAGTTTTTGTAACAACAAACTGATTATCCTGCATAGTTGTAACTAGAATGTTAGTTAGCTCTGAATAGGAAGAAGAATACACTCCTACGTTGATATTGTTTAATGAAGAACCACTAAATGCTAAACCTACCAATAAGACAAGTAATAAAGGACCTAAAATGATAATAGATGCTGATGCTTTTGATCTAATCAAGAGTTTCAGATTCTTTTGAATGATATTAAATATACGCAGCATGATTTATTTTTTATTGAGATTATGTCCAAAAATAGAGATAACCTTTTTTTCTTCCTCTTTTATTTTTGTTTTAAATTGGTTTTCAGTAACATGTACTGTGGGTCGTTCACTCTTTTTGACGATACTCGTGAAGATTTCATCCATAGTTTTCATATTGTAGAATTTTTTTAGTTCACTGGGAGTTCCCATCTTGACAATATGTCCTTTGTATAAAATTCCTATCGTGTCACACATTTCATCTATCTCTCCGAGTAAATGGGAAGTGATGATGACTGTTGTTTCCCTTTCTTTGTTAACTTTCCTTATTGTAGCAACTAATTCCTTTCTTAGGATAGGATCTAGGTCTTGCGTAGGTTCATCTAAGATTAATACTTTAGGGTTATGAATTAAAGAACATGCGATGTCTAACCTTCTTCCCATCCCGGAGGATAAAGATCTTGCTATTGTTTTTCTTGCATAATCTATCTCTAAAAGTTTTAGCAGTTCATCAGTTCTTAACTTAATTTCTGATTTCTTTAGTTTGTAGAGATTTCCGAAATAGGCAAGGTTTTCTTCTATCGTTAAATCTGTATAAAAAGAAAACTCCTGAGCTGCAAATCCAAAAAGAGTAGTTACATTTGAGAAATCTTTTATGATATTTCTTGATTGAAATAAGATTCTTCCTTTATTAGGCTTCACAAAACCTATGAGAAGATTAAGCATTGTTGTTTTTCCAGAACCTGAAGGTCCAATAATCCCTGTTATTTCTCCGTAAGGAATAGATAATGTTAGGTTGTCAAGAACTAATGTATTGCCATATTTTTTTGTAATCCCTTCAAACTCAATATAGGGTGGTCCTTTCCGCATATGCTCATTTAAGTTCTTCTGTTTTTAAACTTAATTTTTTTTTTAGAGTAGTTACATTTATAAAGTTTGAGGAATTCCATTGCCTATAATCTTTGGCGGTACAAAATGTCTGGAATTGAAGACTTATCAAATTATTATGCTACCTCCTTGCAACTCTCTGAGTTATATGGGCTAAAAAACTTACTAAAAAGATTTTCAACAGAGCCGGTTAATTCATCAAATACAAGACTTTCTACATTGATGCAGTGTAATTCGATTCAAAAATATTCTTAACAATATCATAAATTTCAGGAACCTTCTCAGGGTCAACCATGTTATCATGGAAATTTGCTTTAAATACATCAGTACAAACTCCAGTAACATTATAGTTAGTGGCGAAAGGCAATGGTACGCTTTGCTGCTTAATCACTCCATCTCCTTGACTATTATCAACCGGACATCCTATCCCCGCGATGGTATACACTTTAGCTTGCTGTGGAGAATTCGCCTGATTTAATCGTTTCATGAAAATGCTTCCTTCTTTCATATCTTCGCATTCTCTTTGAGAGCCCAAAACATCACAGACATCAGCAGTCCTACCAGAAATGCCATAATTAGGGGTTGCTATCTCAATCAGTTTATTAACACTTCCATCTCCAAATAATCGCATATACTCTCTACTAACCAGACCGCCCATAGAATGAGTTACAATATTAACTTTTGAAGAGCCCGTTCTCTCTTTCGCTAAATTGATAATCTCATTTAAGCGTAAAGCATAGTTCTCAATTCTTTCTGATTTCTGTGTGGTAATCCTATAACTTCCGATATCATAATAATGGATATAGTAATACGTCGCCCTTAAACTAATCGGATTCCCACTTCTCCCATACTCTCCGGGAGGCACATCATCTAGGTTCTGAAGATCAATCTGCCCAGCATTAATGATTCCCTCTTCTTGAAACTTTTCCTGCATTTTTGCAAAAACATTCAAAGAATATTCAGGAGAGGTTTTCTTGCTAAAAGCATGCCCATGCAAAAAGATCACAGGATACAATCGTTCATCATTACTACACACACCAACAGCACAACACGTTCTACACTCTCCAAAGACACAACACGTTGGCTCTTTAAGATTTACGCCGGTTTGAATAGTGGAAATAAACACAGGTTTTTCAATATTAAAATCACTAAGGCTTAAATTAAGAATAATGCTCTGATTCAATGCACTCAAATTTAGTCCTTCTTGAATTACTTCAAATTTCTTCTGATAAGAAGCAACATCTCCCTTGAAAGAACTATATTCATAAGTGGTGTTTTTCCAATGCCACGGCATTTCCAATATCTCTTGCTTCGCATCAATACTCTGCTGCAACAGCAATGTATCATTTACCTCAATATAATGCCAAGTGATAGCATCAAGATAAGAAGAGCTTTCTTTTATCAATTGCAAATCATGCACTAAAGTTGAATACTGCTCCTTCAACAAACTCGCTTCTTGTACAGCACTCCCTAATGAAATCTCAAACATACCAAGATCAGATAAACGTATCTGCTCCTCAATTGAAGAATAAGCATTATCTTCCCAGCCTGTAACTAAACTCTTGCTGAAATTCTCAAGAGCTAATCTTTTATTTTCAAGAGCTAAAGTTTCAGATTCTACTAACTGAATATCTTTTTCAAATAAGGTTTCATGTAACTTTTCTGACAAAGCTTTCTGTGATACTCTAAGTTCCTGCACAGCAATATCAAAAGAGTTAGCTCTTGTCAAAAAGACATTTAATTGTGTATTTAACTCACTTACTTTATCTTTCTCTTCTGGGCTGAGATCATAACTTAAGGTAACAAAACTTGATTTGATATACTCTTGTTCATCTGTACTGCACACTAAACTTTTGACATTATGGCAACTAACTCTAAATAGGAAGATTTCCTGTCCACTTCCGTAAGAGCTGGGCATTAATAGGTACTCTCTGACGACTTTAGTTTTGGAAGACAAAATTGATGCGTTAGTATCTAGGATTTTTCCATGCCCAATATCTACGAATTCATAAGAACAAGCAGATTCGCAAAAGAAACTATTCTTGTTTTCAAATTCAAACGTAATATTTACGGGTTTATCATATGTAGTGATGATGCTTTTATCCAAGGGAGTAAGTAAGATAGTAAGCTCTTCCGTAATCAGAAAACTAATCTTTACTCCAAAAAACACGAGAACAATAAAAAGCAAGAATAAAATCCACCCTACAAGATAGAGAATTTTCCTTTTCTTTACAACTTTAAATCCGATTTCTTTAGCTTCCATAAATTCTTATTCATTTTTTTTATTTATAAGGTTTATCGTAACTTAAGTTGTAAACTAATCCTTATTTAAGTAAAATTTTTATCTTGTTCACAAAATCAACAGCTTGCTCTCTAATGTGTTCAGTTAGCCTCTTTTCGAAAGATTCATGAACATCGTAACAAGCTTTTTCTCTTAATTCCTTTGAAACACCGATAGTTTCGATATCTTCCTTATCTAAAGAGCTAGCGATTAATTCAACATCTTCTTTTTCAAGCGCCTTCTGCGAATGGTAATGATAGTAAATCAGAAAAGCTAACGTAGCAGAGTGGTTTTTAGATGTAAATCCTTCCTTACTCATAAGCGCAAGAGCAGCATGATAGATTGCATAGTAATAGATGCTAATCGCCCAATCATAAAAAGTATCTCCTCCAAAAACTTCTGGGATTTCATCTTTATGCTTTTCAATAATCCAATTAGCAAAAAGCAGGTTATGATCAGTTCTTCTTAGATGTAATCTTGATTCATCAGAACTTTTCTTAAGAATCTTTTTTCCAATATAACTATCTAGCCAAAACTTACATTCTTTCTTATCTTTTAACCAAAGCTTCCAATCAGGCTTCTTCATCACTCAATTGCCTCCACCACTCAATCCCTGTAAGGATTATTTTATCTCTCTTAAGTTTTTTAAAAAATTCCTTAGTGGAATTGTGAAATGATTCCTTGAACACTTGATAATCAAGATAAATCGGGTTTAATTGCGTGTTTGTTTTCATGCCTATCTTCTTTGCAGTATTTTCAATTTCTTTAGGATTTTCAATTTTCTGAAACACTAATAAGATATCGATATCAGAATTTTTTGTATAAGTGCCATTCGCATAAGAGCCAAAAATGACAACAACGACAGGCTTATCTTTTAATTCCTTCAAGAAATCATTTATAGCTAATCTTACTTTTGCGGGAAGTTTCTCAAATCTGGAATACTCAACAATATACAGTGATGGCGTGAGCTCCTCTTTTGAGTAATCCAAGAAATAGTTAATTTGGTTACCAGATTTTTTTTGCTTAATGACATTGTTTATTTTCTTAAGCCCATAATCTATGGAAGGCATTCCTAATTTTAGTTGCTTGGAAAGTTCTCTTTTATGAATCCCCGGATTAAGATAAATTTGCTCCAAAATCCTAATTTCTGTTTTGTCATACATCTTATATCAATTGTCATAAAATATATATCAATGGTATATAAAACTTTGCATTTTATACAATCGTTCTATTCTCATCAGATAGAGCTTAAGTTCCATAAGTTAGTGGGTGGTGTTTACTTTAAATCTCATCGTAATTTGAAATTTTTTTCATAGTTATCTAATTCTTTATCTATTACTGAGAAGTTCTCTTTTATTTTTTTATTAAACGTTCTTAATCTGAATCCAAATACTGCTCCTATTGCTAATCCAGAAAGATGAGCGATATATCCAGTATTACCTAATTGATAGTAAGCTCCAAAAATATTAATCACTAAATATACAATTGCTCCTATAATCATAGGCATAGGCATCCCATAGGCCCAAATCATCATCTTAGGTTTAATAACTGCTAATGCCCCAAGAATCCCAAAAATTGCCCCAGAAGCTCCTAAAGCTGAAGTGTAAAAAAAACTTGCAATAAACGAAGAAATTATTCCTGATCCAAAAAAGAGCAAAAGAAATTTTTTTGTTCCAATGAAATTTTCCAGAATAACACCAAATAAAACTAAAGAAAAAAGATTCAATAATAAATGCACAATATTGGCATGAAGAAAGATATTCGTTACTAAAATCCAAGGTCTTTGTAATATATCCTTTTCTAGTTTATAACTGTCTGTAAACTCAGGAATAAAATGTTGTAATCCAAAGAGTGTTATCATAACTACTGAAAGAATCAAGGTCGAATACTGAAAGTTTTCCTTAAGCATAAGCGCAAAGGTGCTTTTGGGATAATAAATGCTTTGGTAGAAAGATATTTAAAGATTCTAGGAGCTTTTTTTCCTATGCGGGAGTGCCGGAGCCTGGTCAAACGGGCAGGTTTTGATTATAGCTAAAAAAACTGAATCAAATGCCAAACTTAAGGTCGCTTCTGGATAAGAATGCAATAAGTCATCCTGTGACTTAGTGTCTACGCAGGTTCAAATCCTGTCTCCCGCATTTTTTACTATGGAAGAAAGAATCTCAACTGAAACGATGCAAGGAGCTGCTCATGCAATGCTTGAGTATGCAAGAACATACTATCTTTGCGAATCCGGATTAGAGAAAAGTTCCTCCTTTGAAGATGAAAGTGTTATGGTAAGAAAAGCTAATCAAAAGATATACACAATTTCCTACACAATTCCAGATCAAGATTCACCCCTTGAGATAACACTTAATTTTCTTTTGAACCACACTAGATTCGTTCTTAGGAGCGCAACACTCAGATCAGGATATCATTCTATTGCAGTCTCTGCTTTAAGGAATGTTACACAAGAAAAATTTCTATTTTCAACAGATTCTGAAGGAATTCTTTCTGAATTAGAGCATTTAACCAAAAGATAGTCATCAAAAAATTTAAATATTGTTCTGTCTTCGGATATATATGAACAATAATGAAGAAGATTTAACAGAAAGATTGACCAAATCAACAACAAAATTGCTTTTTGCCGGATTTATCCTGCTTAATGTTACTTCTACTATAGGGTCAGGAGGATGTCTCGATAAGTACCATATTCCAGAAAAAGCAGTAGGAGAATTGGAAAATTAGAAGCAATAATGAGATAGACAATGGTAAAACATCTAAATACAATTGATGAATTTCGTCTTTTATTAGACTATTATGCATCTTGCTTAAAGAAAGAAGATATGTTGTCACTTACCTTTAATTTTGGGTTAGATGGCAAAAAATTCTATTCAAATATTTTCAAAAGAGAACAATTCTTCTTAGAGAAGAAAGAACAAATTACAATTAAAAAAACTCCTGAAATTGAAAATATTTTCAAAAACTGTGAATAACTCAGCCCTAAAGGGACTGAGCGTCACCTAATTAAATGCAGCAAGCAATTTTTGTTGTTTGTCTTGATAATAGTGATAGTCTACGGCTTTCCAATGC
>Ga0209541_10001693_pt1 | contig 43136 bp, 42 predicted proteins | sample RifCSPlowO2_01_FD_184027 | JGI IMG/M metagenome (GOLD analysis project Ga0209541, IMG submission 184027) | Groundwater microbial communities from Rifle, Colorado - Rifle CSP2_plank lowO2_0.1 (SPAdes) (version 2) | ecosystem: Environmental > Aquatic > Deep subsurface > Groundwater | place...
CCAACTTCAAATTTTTTATCAAATAGAGGGTCTTCCGGGTAAAAATAATTTCCGAAAGATAAAAATTGCGGAGAATCGTTTCCGCGTTTAACACCGATGACAATGCCGGGAAAAACTTTTTCCTTTACGGCCTTATTTATTATTTTTTCCAAGCTAGGCGACATAATTATCATATAAAAATTTAAGCATTATTTTTGATCATTGTAAAATTTTGGCTATATTTTATTTTCTGGTATCATGTATGCAAATGTCCATCAATGTCGTTAAAATTTTCGGCTTGTCCGCTTTCGCCTTTTTCATCGGAGTTGTTTTAACTCCGCTTTTGACTCGCTATCTTTACAAATACAAAATGTGGAAGAAAAGCGTCCGAGCAAAAACTTTCTCCGGCGACGACGCGCCCATCACTTCCGAGTTGTATAAAGACAAAGACATCGGCACGCCGAGAATGGGGGGGATTCTGATCTGGGGAAGCGTTCTTATAATCACCCTTATTTTTTACGGGCTGTCCAAATTTTTTCCTTCCGACTTGAATCAAAAACTTAATTTTTTAAGCCGAAATCAGACTTGGGTGCCGATTTTCGGCCTGATTGCCGGATCGCTTATCGGTTTGGCTGATGATTTGTTTGTCGTGTTCGGAGGGGGAAAATATAACGGCGGCGGCATAAGTTTCGCCAAAAGAATGTCATTAGTCGTTCTAATGGGCTTGGCTGGGGCGTTTTGGTTTTATTATAAATTGGGAATGGACGGCGTTTATATTCCGTTTTTCGGAGAGATCGTTTTGGGAATATTTTTCATCCCGTTTTTTGTTTTTGTGATGGCGGCGATTTTTACCGGCGGGGTGATAGACGGGCTGGACGGGCTTTCCGGCGGAATATTCGCCGCCATATTCGCGGCTTACGGCGGAATCGCTTACTTCCAAAACCAGATAGACTTGGCGGCTTTTTGCGGGATAATGATGGGAGGAACATTGGCTTTCTTGTGGTTCAACATTCCGCCGGCCAGATTTTATATGGGCGAAACGGGAATTTTGGGCTTGACGACGGCTTTAACGGTCGTGGCTTTTCTTGCCGACACCGTGGCGGTTTTGCCGATTATCGCCTTTCCTTTATTCGCCGCTTCCGGGTCTTCCGTTCTGCAGATATTTTCCAAAAAATATCTGGGCCGGAAAATTTTCAGGGCGGCTCCCGTCCATCATCATTTCCAAGCCTTGGGCTGGCCGGACTGCAAGGTGGTGATGCGTTTTTGGGTTATCAGCGTCATTTTGGCGATGATAGGAATGGTGGTGGCTCTCGGAGGGAAATCGCCGATACTGTAGAATTTTGTTTTGAATTTGTTTAGAAATTAGAAATTAGAAATTTTTAAGGTCATGTCCCACTATTCCACAATAATTAAAAACGGATTGGTTTTTGACGGCAAAGGCAATAAACCGGTAAAAACGGATATAGGCATAATGGACGATGAGATAAAAAAGATAGGCGATTTGCAAACAGAAGCCGCTTACAACATCGTTGATGCGACCGGCAAGTGCGCGGCCCCTGGCTTTATAGACATAACCAATCATTCCGACACTCATTGGACGATTTTTTCTTTTCCGCGCCAAGAAAGTTTGGTCAGCCAGGGTGTTACCACAATCATCGGCGGGAATTGCGGTTCTTCTTTGGCGCCATTTCTAGGGGAATCTTCGGCCAAAGAAATAGGGCGATGGGCCGACACTTCAAAAATCAACATCAACTGGCAGACGATGGAAGAATTTCTGGCGGAAATGGACAGGCATAAGCTGGGATTGAACTTCGGAACACTGGTCGGGTTAAACACCATAAGGCGGTCAATTATTGCCGACAAGCAAAAAATAGCCAAGATTAAAATGTTGCTCCAATCATCTTTGAATCAAGGGGCGTTTGGACTTTCCACCAATTTCGGCCTTAATGATCTCGGCTTTTTTTCCGACGAAGAGATAACCGATATTTTCAAAATCCTTCAATCCTATGATGCCGTCGCCAAACACCACTTGGAAGACGAAGGGCAGAATATTCTGTCGGCCGTTTCCCGGCTGATAGGAGCGGCCAGAAATTCCAAAACAAGAATGCATATTTCCCACTTTAAGTCTTTGGGGCGAAGTTCCTGGAATTATTTTTCCCAAGCTTTGGAAATGACGGAAAGAGCCAGAAAAGAAGGCGTTAAAATAACTTGCGACTTTTTTCCGTACACCAAGACCGGATCAAGCCTTTTTGCGGCGCTTCCGCCGTGGTTCAGGAAATACTCTGCGGAAGAAGCCATGCTCATTTTGTCCTCTTCCGATGACAAAAGACGGCAGGATCTGAAAGACTATCTTAAAAAAATGACTTTGCATTACGACAAAATAATAATCGCTTCCGCCGCTTCCGGCTTGGGAATGCCGGGAAAAACGATCGGTCAAATCGCCGCCGAATCGGGACGAGACGGAGAAGAGGTGGTTTTAAATCTTCTGGAAGCCAATGATTTGCGTGTCTCCATCTTCAATGAAGTGATATCGGAATTCAATCTTGAACTTATAGCCAAAGACAGGTTTTCCGCCGTTTCTTCCGATGGGGTCGGTTACGATTTCGCCGCGAAAAAAACAAATGATTTGCCCCACCCGAGGTCGTTCGGAGCGTTTCCGCGCGCCATCAGCCAATTGGTCAAAAAGAAAGGCCTAATGCCTTTGGAAACGATAATTTCCAAAATGACCGGCCTGCCCGCCCATATTTTGGGGATAAAAGACAGGGGAACGATAGAAAAAGGGAAGAAGGCCGATTTGGTCGTGTTTGACCCGGAAACAATCGCGGACGCCGCCGTCTACGAAAGTCCTTTCGCTCCTCCTTCCGGAATTCCATACGTTTTTGTGAACGGACAAGCGGTTGTAAGCTCGGGCAAAATTACGGGATTATTTCCCGGCAAAGCGTTAAGAAAACAATGAGAAAGCAACACCGCGTGGACAATGTTTTTCTTTGGACGGTTTTTGTTTTTTTGCTGATCGGTTTTTTTATTCTCGCTTCGGCTTCAATGGGGCTTCTGGCCAGAACGGCGGGAGCGGATTTTTCTTCCATAATCTTCCAGCAGATTCTTTACGGCCTTGTCGGATGCGTTGGCCTTTATTTTTTCGCTTTTAAAGTTGATTATAAAATATTGCGGAGGTTCGCTTTTCCGCTGTTTATATTCGGTCTCGTCATCGCTTCTTTAGTTTTTTTACCCAAAATCGGTTTCAGCCACGGCGGAGCCAGCCGATGGATAAAAGTCGGGCCGCTTTTTTTCCAACCGTCGGAGTTTTTGAAGCTCGGCCTCATCGTCTACGCCGCAGCCTGGCTTTCTTCCCAAAAAAGAAACATCGCCGATTTTAAAAACGGTTTTTTGCCTTTTGCCGGAATTTTGGCGGCGGCCGGATTTCTTCTCGTTTTGCAGAGAGATATGGGCACTTTGGGAGTTATCATGATAACCTGTGTAGCCTTGTTTTTTCTGGGAGGCGGGAAGCTCAAGCATTTGCTGGTCGGCTTGGCGATTATCGGAATAGTTTTTGCTTCTTTGGTTTACTTTGAGCCGTACCGAATGAATCGCGTAACGGTTTTTCTCAACCCTTCTTACGACCCGCAGGGCGCTGGCTATCAATTAAGGCAATCGCTTATCGCCATAGGCGCGGGGGGTATAACGGGAAAGGGTTTCGGAATGAGCGCGCAAAAATTCACTTATCTGCCCGAACCGGTCGGCGATTCCATTTTCGCCGTGTTCGCCGAAGAGTTCGGGTTCGCCGGCAGTTTGTTTTTGCTCTGCTTGTTTTTATTTTTTTTGTACAAAGGATTTTCCATATCCATCAGGGCGCCGGACGACTTCGGTAGACTTCTGGGGGCGGGAATTGTTATAATGATAGTTGTCCAGTCGCTTATCAACGTGGCCGCGATGGCTGGTATTTTCCCGCTTACCGGAATCCCTTTGATTTTCGTGAGCAAAGGGGGATCTTCTTTGATTGCGACGCTGGTTGAAGTCGGCATATTATTGAATATTTCAAAATACAGAAAAATTTAGTTTATGAAAATATTATTGACGGGAGGAGGAACGGGAGGGCATTTTTATCCGCTTATAGCGGTGGCCAAGGCTATTAACGCCGTAGCCGACCAGGAAAAAATCGCCAACCTTGAGCTTGTTTATATGGCGGAACATCCTTACGACAGAAATATTCTTCTGCAAAACGGCATCAAGTTCAAAAAAATTTATTCGGGCAAAATAAGAAGATATTTTTCTTTTCTAAATGTCATTGACGCGATCAAGCTTGCGCCCGGGATTATAAAATCGGTGTTGGGAATGTATTTTGACTTTCCCGATGCCGTCTTCAGCAAGGGCGGATACGAAAGCTTTCCGCCGGTTTTAGCCGCCAGGATACTGGGAATTCCCGTAATGATTCACGAGTCGGACGCTGTTCCCGGCAAGGCCAACGCCTGGGCCGGAAAGTTCGCCAAAAGAATAGCCATTTCCTTTGCCGGTTCAGCTGAATATTTTCCAAAGGGCAAGACGGCTGTCGTCGGCAATCCGATTAGAAAAGAATTCTTCATAAGAGAAGTCCTGGGGGCGAAAGAATATTTCAAGCTGGAAAGCGGAACATCGGCAATTTTTATTTTCGGCGGTTCGCAAGGCGCCAAAAACATAAACGACAATGTTTTGGATATTTTGACGGAGCTTTTACCTGATTATCAGGTAATCCATCAATGCGGGGAAAATAATTATCAAGAATGCAAAGGCCGGGCGGATTTGATTTTGGAAACATCGCCGTTTAAAAGCCGATACAAACTTTTTCCATATTTAGAATCCGGCGCGATGAGAATGGCTTACGGGGCGGCGGATTTGGTCGTGTCCAGGGCCGGTAGCGGTTCTATTTTTGAAATAGCCGCTTCCGGATTGCCGAGCGTGATTATTCCATTGTCTGGCTCGGCCCAAGAACACCAGCGGGAAAACGCTTACGCTTACGCCAAAAGCGGAGCGGCCGCGGTGATAGAAGAACGCAATCTCAAACCTCATATTTTAAAGTCGGAAATTGACCGGCTTTTTGCCGACAAAGAAGAAATGAGAAAAATGTCCGAGGCGGCCAAGCAATTCGCCAAGCCGGACGCGGCCGAAAAAATCGCCCGAGAGATTATCAGGTTAGCCATTGAGCATAAATAAAAAAACTGCCCAACCATCATAACGTAGATGATTGGGCAGTGATTTGATGGTTGTTCTCTGTTAGTTGTTTGTGGCAATAGGTTTTTCATTTATGGCGGAAACAAAGAAAATCACCACATATGGAGGAAACAACAAAAATCACAACAAGCGTGGGGATAAAAATAATTATAATAAGTGGCCAATTTTTATCGCATTTAATAAGCAATGCTCCCGTCTTTTGGTCAAGTTTTACTGGTTTAAGAAAGTGTTTACTGCCATAATCATGATTATGACTGTTTGTGGATTTAATAATAAAATTATTTTTATCCGGCGCTTGGCAGGTTATTTGATATATTATATCATAGTTTCTACCAGACTTATCACAAATTATTGAGATTTCTGTCTTATATTCGCACTTCCCAAAAATTTTTTTAAACTGGGGCATTGTCACGCCCAAACAACTCTCATTGTCTTCCGTTTGTTGTGGTACAATTATTTCAGCTTCTGAATTTATTTTATTCATTAACTGATAATTGTCCGGTAGCCACATAGTTAACTTTTCTTCATGTGGTCCAAAGACTCGAAACAAAAAAACAAGCGACAATGCCGCCAAGCAAATTTCAACACTTACAATGGCCATCTCTTTAGCTATAACCTTCATTTAAGCCCTCTCTTTCTTTGCAGATTCATTATTTTGGTTGTCTAACACTAGACCTAACCATTTTTTCAAAAAACAATTTACTTCTTATAGTCGAGCATATTTTAGTCCAACTGTCAATGTGTTTTTCGGCTCTTCAAAAATGGTGCTGATTTTATGCTCCAGCATTTTTTCAGCTCCTTTTATTATTTTATTTTTTTTAACCCTTGTTTAAAGCCATATTATCACTTTTGACGCTATCGCATTTTTTTGATAATAATGATTAAAATAAATGTTGGCGGTATAGTATGGTTTTATGCTATAATAACAAATAATATGAAAATATTTAAAAAGATATTCAAATTTTTTGACAGGACGGAGGATAAAACCAGGTCAAAGCTAAGCAAATATCCGGTGCTTTACGCCACCATCGGCGCGGTGGGATTGGTGCTTTTGTGGCGGGGAGTCTGGATGGTGGCGGATTCGCTTTCTGTCTTTGACAATAATCCTTTTGACAAAGCGTATTTTATTGACGGGATTATCTCCATAGGCGCCAGCGTGGTGATACTTTTGGTATCCGGCTTGTTTGTTTCCTTTTTTATCGGCGACCGGATTATTTTGTCCGGGCTGAAAAAAGAAAAGAAAATGGAAGAAAAGACTAAGGAGGAATTGGACGCGGAAATGAACGTGGTAAACAAAATGGAAGAAAAAATGGAAAAAATAGAAGAAAACATAGAAAAAATAAAAGAATCTCTCTCCGGCGGCGCCTGCCATCTGGAACCGGAAAATAAAACCGGGCAGAAAGACAATCTAGATGTTTTCAATTAATCCTTATTTATAATTAAAAAATTTTAAGCCGTCTTGCTGGTCAGCAAGACGGCTTTTTAAATGAATCAATTTTCTCCTCAATGGCGAGGAAAGAAATATACCTTATTGTTTCTTCGTTGTAGTCGCTTTTTATTATCAAAAGGACTATTTTAAGGTGCTGTTTTTTTATTTTGTTTAAAAATTTATTCGCTCCCGCTTGGGAACTTTTGATTTGAACAAAAATGTCTCCGAAGACGGTGTGGACAACGCAATCTATTTTATTTTGGTCTTGCTCTGCTGTGCCTCTTGAAACTCCTTTATACTAATAGGGATTACTGCCGTTTCCATTTTCAAGCGCTCTCATAAATCTTTCTTCCGTTTGGAAACCGCGGCTTCTTTGTATATTTTCCAGTATTTTTAAAACACGATGGTTTGTCTTTGCGGGTATTTTATGAGTCCGTCCTAACCAAAATTTTTTTGATTTCATCCCGTCTCCTTTGAAAAAAGTTTAAGATGTAAAATTTTTAAATAGCCCTGATATTGTTTTAGCACAATTGATTTTAAAAATCCAGAAAAAATGTGTTAGAATAGAAAAGATATATGAGTGAAGCCAAAAGACAAGTGATTACTCGCTTTGCGCCGTCTCCGACGGGTTTGTTCCATATCGGCTCGGCCAGGACGGCGCTTTTCAATTATCTATACGCCAGAAAGCATAAAGGCAAGTTTATTTTACGGATAGAAGACACGGATAAAAGCCGCTCCGAGAAACAATACGAGGACGATATAATTAACGGCTTGAAGTGGCTGGGTTTGGAGTGGGATGAATTCCATCGGCAAAGCGAAAGGACGGAAGTTTATAAAAAATATTTGCAAAAACTTTTGGACGAAGACAAGGCCTTTTTGGACGGCAAGGCGATAAGGTTTAAAAACCCCAACAAAAAAGTCGTTTTCAACGACCTGATACGGGGCGAAATTTCCACCCAAACCGACGATGTCGGCGATTTCGTCATCGCCAAAGATTTAGACACGCCCTTATTTCATTTTACCGTCGTCGCGGACGATCACGAGATGGGTGTTACGCATATCATAAGAGGAGAAGACCATATCTCCAACACGCCCCGCCATATTCTTTTGCAAGAGGCGCTTGGGTTTAATGTCCCGGATTACGCTCATTTGCCTCTGATACTAGGCGCCGACCGTTCCAAGCTTTCCAAAAGGCACGGGGCGGCATCTTTGAATGAATACAATAAAATTGGTTATTTGCCGGAGGCGATAATCAACTTTATCGCTTTTATCGGCTGGAATCCTGGAGACGAGAGAGAAATTTTTTCCAAAGAAGAATTGATAAAAGAATTTTCGCTGGAAAGAATCCAAAAGAGCGCCGGCATCTTCAACATGGAAAGACTGGATTGGTATAACAGAGAATACCTGAAAAAACTGCCGATGAAGGATTTGGAAATTCATGTTGCCGAGGAATTAAAAACGGAAGATAAAGTTTTTGTAAAAAAAATAACGCCAATTATAGCTGACCGCATAAATAAAATATCGGATATTGGAGAGCTTAAAAAGGGGGAATTAGCTTTTTTATTTAAAGAACCGGAATATGCCAAAGAAATGTTGCTATGGAGAAAGGAGCCGAGTCTTGAAAAGACAAAAAAACATTTAGAAGAAGTTGTCAAGTTTTTGAACGGATTGGACGAGGGTGAATTTGTTGCCGATAAAATCAAGGAAGCAATTTGGAATTACGCCGAGAAAGAGGGCAGGGGTAATGTCCTTTGGCCGATGCGCGCCGCTTTGACCGGTCTGGACAAGTCGCCGGACCCATTTGCCGTGGCGGGAGTTTTAGGCAAAGAAAAAACAATTAAAAGATTAAAATATGCCGTTGAGAAAATTTAAAATCCATCGCTTGGCGGTTAAACCGCCAATTGGCGGATTAACCGCCAAGCTCGCGCTTTTGGCCATCTTTACCGTTTGTTTTTGGTCATTTGCCAATTCCGCTTCCGCTTCCGCCATAGACGAAATAAACAAAAACATAAAAAAAACAGAAAACCTGATGAAGCAAAATCAAGAAGAAATTGATAAACTAAAAAAAGAAATAGAAAATACAACCAAAGAAACTACAACCTTAAAAAGCAAGATAAAAAATCTTGAGGCTACCGGCAAAAAATTGGCGGCGGACATAAAGCTTACCAAAAATCAAATCCAATCAACCAAACTCAACATAGAAAAATTAAATCTTCAAATAGGCCAGAAGGCCGAAGGCATAACCGAGAAAAAAAATTCCTTGGGGGAGTTTGTCCGGGCTATAAATGAAGCCGAATCAGCCAATGTCTTGGAGGTGATTCTTTCCGAGGATGTTTTTTCCGATTTTTTTTCCAACATAGACCGAATGGATAATTTCCAGAAAGAAATAAAATCAAATTTGACCGGCTTGAAGGAAGACAAGGCTGACTTGGAAGAAAAAAAGAAAGAGAGGGAAGTTTACAAAAAAAATACGGAAAAGTTGAACGGCCAGTATGCGGATCAGAAAGAATTAGTTGATATAAACAAAACCAAGACAAACAAAGTTCTTGGCGAAACCAAAAATAAAGAGGCGGTTTATAAAAATCTTTTGGCGGACAGAATCGCCAAACAGAAAGCGTTTGAGGATGAAATAAGGGAGTTTGAAAACCAAATCCGGCTGGAAATAGACCCCGGCGCCTTGCCCAAATCAGGCTCGGGCGTGTTGAAGTGGCCGCTAAGCGTCATCAAGATTACCCAATATTTCGGCAATACCGTTTTCGCCACAGCCAATCCGATTATTTACAACGGAGGCGGGCATAACGGCGTTGATTTCAGGGCGGCCATAGGAACGCCGGTAATAGCCTCTAAAGAGGGCGTGGTGGCGGGCGTGGGCAATACTGACCAGTCTTGCAACGGGGTTTCCTACGGCAAATGGGCGCTTATAAAGCATCCAAACAATCTATCCACTTTATACGCCCATCTTTCCATTATTAAAGTGTCCGGCGGCCAGCAGGTTGAAACAGGCCAGCTTGTCGGATATAGTGGAGACACGGGATACGCCACCGGCCCTCATCTGCATTTCGGAGTTTTTGCCAGCGAGGGGATAGAGATTAAGTCTTACAAAAGCAAGATTTGCGGCACCAATATGATTCTGCCGGTTAAAACAAAAAACAACGCTTATTTGAACCCATTATCGTATTTGTAAATAAAAAACAAAAAATGAAAACAAACAAAGGTTTTATAAAAATAATAATAATAATCATAATTGCGCTGTTTATCTTGAGCTCATTTAATATAAAAGTGGAATCGATTTTCAAAAGCGCGGTCTTCAAAGAAAATATTTCTTATATTTGGGGGTTTATAATGACGGCCGTTAAGTTTGTAAAAGGCTTCTTATAATTTTAACTTGACGGCAGGGCAGTGATTGTCGTGCCACAAGGGCACTCATTGTCGCAAAAGGTATATTGTGCGACACAGTGTATAATAAAATAAGGGGGCTTCTTATAACTACTAGAAGCCCCCTGTTTACCACCCTATTACTGTCTCCTTTGTTGTCGGGTGTGCGCTTTTATTCTTTTTGCTCTTTGTCTCGCTTCTCTTTTTTGAGCGTATGACATAAACTCTCCTATCTATTTTTTAAAAATAAATAAAAAAAGCGATAACAGAGGCATCCTCCCGTGCCATTAAAAAACCTTAGATATAAAGTGCGATTGCCATTTTTAATGTTATCACATATCATTAAATTAAACAAATGCGAACATCTTATTCCAGCATAGAATGCTTCAGAAACTGCCCGCTGAAGTATAAGTATCAAAATATAGACAAAATCAAGGCGCCAAAAAACATAGACGCCCTGTTCGGTTCGTCCATCCATGCCTCCTTGAAGTTTATGTTCCAAAGGGGGCCGCTATACCCCACCCTGGATCAAATCATAGATTTTTTCCGAACCGTTTGGGAGCAGAAAAAACTGCCGATGGACGCCGAAGTTCTGGACTCCTCGGCGGAAACCGTTTACTACAAAGAAGGTCTTTCTCTTTTAGAAAAATTTTACAAAAACAATCCCCCATGGAATTACAATGTGGTGGATATGGAATCCCGGTTTGAATTTGAGATTGACGACTCCAAGACCGGCGAAAAGCATACTTTGTCCGGAATAATGGACCGGATAGACAAGAACGCCGACGGCGGTTTTGAGATTATAGATTATAAAACGAAGCGCAAAATGCCCGGCCAGAAGGAGATAGACAGCGACTTGCAGATGTCCATCTACCAGCTCGGCTTGATGAAAAAGTGGCCGCACATAGACGCGAACAAAATAAAATTAAGCTTTTATTTCTTGAAGCACGGCGAGAAAATTTCCACTTCCAGAACGAAAGAACAAGTTGAAGAAACTAGAAATTTTATCCTAGAAACCATCAGGGATATCAATGAAAAGATAAAAGACGGCAATAACTTCCCTCCCACTCCGTCGCCTTTGTGCGATTGGTGCGAATACAGACAGATGTGCCCGATGTGGAAGCACCTTTACAGAAAGCAAAATGAAAAAGATAAAATCAAGAATCAGGAAGAGCTTAATCGGATAATCGGCGAGTATTTCCGGCTGAAAGACCAAAACAGCCAAAACAGCGACCGATTGGACGAGCTCAAAACTTTTGTCTACGGCTTTATGGACGAGCAAAAAGTGGAAAGAGTTTTTGGCGAGGAAGGCTATCTGACCAGAACGATAAAAGAAAAAAATGTTTACGATTTGGAAAAAATAAAAGATATTTTGAAGCCTGTCGGCAAATGGGACGAAATTCTTGAGCCGGACGAGAAAAAATTGGACAAAATACTCCCCTCTTTATCCGACGAATTGAAAGAAAAAATTCTCTCTTTCGCCGAAAAGAAAAAAACCGTAACCCTAAATATGAAAAAGAAAATCAGCCTTGATGACGATGAGGAAGGAAAATAACACTTAATTTTGTAACGACCATCCGACAACGCGTTTTTAACTTTAAGAATCAAATTTAATTCTCTATTGATGATAATGGCGTCGTGTCCGGTTCGTATTCTTTAAGAGGAACAAGATTTTTTTTCCACCCCTCTACAATCGGATCTATAAATCTCCATGCCGCCTCAACTTCTTCCGGAGAAATAAAAAGCGCTTGCTCGCCGTTCATTGCGGCATGAAGAACTTTCGCGTATTCTTCCACATACTGTTCTTTCATTTCTTTCTCGTATAGAAAAAATGAAAAAACCCGCTCCTCCAAAACTCGTTCAAATCCGGGTTTTTTCGTCCAAAAATGAATTATAATCTCGGCATTCGGCTCTAGTCGGAAAACAATGCGATTTGACTCATGCTGTCCTGTTTCGCAAAGAAAACAGCCCGAAGAATGCTTGAAAGTCAAAATTATTTCTTTACGCGCCTCCGCCGCGCGTTTTCCCGCTTCCATAAATATCGGAACTCCTTCCCATCTGGAATTAAGAAGTTCGGTTTTAATCGCAAAATAGGTTTCCGTTTCCGAGTTCGGAGACACCCCTTTGATATTTTTGTAACCATTATATTGAGCCCTAAAAGTGTTTTTTCTCAACTCTTCGTCCGTCCACGGCTTAAGCGCCTCTAAAATACTTGTCCGGTTTTTTCTAACGGAATCTGAGCTGGGGCGACGAGAATGCTCCGCGGAGATTGCGGCGAGCATTGCGAGAAGATGATTTTGTCCCACATCGCGGAGGGTTCCGATATGATCATAGAAATTACCGCGTTCTTCCAAGCCGATGGATTCCAATAAACGGATATCAATGCGTTCAATCTTTGTGTTATCCCACGTGTTTTCAAAAAGATTGTTGGAAAATCGAAAACTTTCAATCCCTTGGATAATTTCTTTAAAAAAATAATGATCAATGCGATAAATCTGTTCTTCTTTGAAATATAAGGAAAGAAGCGATTGAAGTTCTTGGGCGATTTTTAGGTTTACACCGAAGGGTTTTTCAATAAGAATGCGGTTCCAGCCGGTATCCGCTCCGCAAGGGAGATTGAGTTTTACCGCGGCAAGATTTTTAAAAATTGATTCAAATGATGATGAAGGAACAGCAAGATAAAAAAGTTTATTCGCGCAAACGCCCCACAAATTTTCCGTTTTTTCTATTCGGCTAAAAAGAGCGCGAAACGCCCCTTCGTCCTCAAGGTTGCCTCTGTTATAAGAAAAAAACGACAAAAAAACGGAAAGATCTTCTTTTTTTATTCCGCCTTCGCCTCGTTTCTCAACAGTTTCCCTGATTAATTTTTTAAACTGTTCATCCAAAAGATCGCTCCGCGAAAAACCGATTATGGCCAGATTGCCGGGCAGACGTCCTTGCTGGAAAAGATACCAAAGAGAAGGGATGATTTTTTTACGCATTAAATCGCCCGCCGCGCCAAAAACCGTCAGAATAGTCGGGTTATTATTAAATTGTTGCGGTTGAGTTTTATTCATATATTTATAACCCTTCAATTATATTACAACTGCGTTAAATTGTTAGCAGACGATAGGTTGCATAGACTTATTAAATTTATTTTTTATCTCGCCGAAGATGCGGGGAGCGAATCCAGATATTTGACGATTTTTTGCTGATTGACTTGACAGACATATTGGCATTGACTAACATAATGATATCACTACGAAAAAGACCCTGTTAAGGTTCGTCCTTAATGGGGGCTTTTTCTATTTATCTGTTATTGTTCAAAAAGATTTTGTTTTTTATGTCGTTAAGGTAAGTTATTGGAGCGTTGGTTCTCTTCAATAATATTGAGCATTTTTCTTGAATACTTGGAGAAAGTATAATCTTTAATTTATCTTTTTCTTGCAAAAATTCGTACATATCTTTTTCTTTTGGAATCAAGCCTATAAAATAATAAGCCGTGCTTACTTTATATTTATCAGACAACCATTTTCTAAATCTGAAAAAATCAATTTTCCAGCCGGAATTTTTTACCCCTCTATATAAATTATTGCCATCTATAAAAGCGTAATTATTTTCTTGCTGTTTCATAAAAAATATCTATCTTTCAATTATACCACAAAAGTTTTTTCCTTATCCGCCAAACGCTTCATTTAAAATCCCCTTTTCCAGCAATTTCAATTCCTTTTCGGAGGCGGATTGCTTGCCCGTCCGTAGCTTTAGCGGAGGCGGGAAGGGATTGGATTTTTTTGGCTTTTTCGGAAAGCAAATCAAATTTTAACTTAACAACTGTTTATTAAACATTTCCTCAAATTTCTCTCGCAACGCATTATTGACTTGCCCCTCGTTAAAGAAAGGCAAACCGATCAAACGGAAATTCTTATTTTCTAACTTCAAATCAACAGTATGACTTTTTTCTATTTCAATCAATAGTTTTTGCTTCCAACCTTCTTTTGATTGTTCAAAAGTATTTTGTGCGTCTAAAAATTGATCGCCTTTTGGCTCAATAAAAATCTGATACATAACTTCTTGCTTTGTTTTCTTCTCGGTCAAAAACAGAACGAAATCGGGATAAAACGTCTCGCCGTCAGCAAAACTATAAATTTTGAAAAACTGCTCATTCCGCAATAAAGCAATGTCTTGATATTTTTTCTTTAATTTTGTTACTGCTTCATCAATAAAGCGCAAAAATGATTCTTCTTCGCTTGTTCCCCAAATTTCATTTTGAGCAAACCATTCGCGAGTGGCAAAATCAAAATCACGCATATTTTGCGCCCGCGAACTTTCGCTGTCCAATTGTAAAACCTTGTCATTTTCAAAGATTTTTTGGATTAAATGTGCCTTAAATTCTTTTGTCCCGTAGTATTCTTTTCTCTCTTTACCGGCAATTTCCAAAACTTTATCAATTACAAATCCGGCAATGTCCAGTTTTTCAACCTGCAAAAGATTTTCCAATTGCGCCAATGTGCCTTTCACTTTGATTTTAATCCCGCCAAGATATTTTTCGTTTGAAATAAAGTCGCTTATTGATTCAATATTTCCAAATATCTTCTTTAATTCATCAAATCGTCCAGCAGGTATTTTTGCCAAAGCAGTGCGTATAATGTGCATTCCTAAATCAGCAATTTTGAACTCTCGTATTTCTGTTTTTGCCTTAATCCCCGCGCCAACGCCTGCGACAAACAAATCTTTTTCTATCGCTTCTCTCGTTGGTAATTGAAAAATGTTTATTTCGGCATTGTGATCAAATTCTGCTTTAGCGTCTGCGAGCGCAAAAACATTTTTACCCAGGTTTTCTTTTCGTGAGTTTAAAAAAATATAGCCCTTCTTCCAAAAATCTTTGTTTTTGAAATCAGCCTTGATCTTAATTTCTTTTTGAATAGTGCGTGCTGGAATAATGCCCTCGCGAACCAAAACGCTTTCCAATTCTTGAATATAGCGTGAATTTGTAACGCTATGATAATAAAGCTGTTCTAAAATCCTGAGTTCATTTTGTGTGTCAGCGTCAAATTTTCTGCGATATGCGTCAGTCAATTCTCCAATCGTAAATGGATAATATCGCGCTCCTCGTCCAATAAGTTGTGCCTCCTGCACAGTTGTTCGTCCCGGTCTGTTATTATCGGCATCACGGCTGTTATAAAGCCGAACAATATCAAAAAGGTTCAAAACATCCCAACCCTCGTTCAATTTTTCTGTCGCAAAAATGGCGCGGATTTCGTTGTTTGGATCTTCTAAAGAATTAAGTAAAATTTGCTTTTGCTCTAGATCTTTATCTTCATCAACAGTTAAACACTTTTCTGGCGCAAAATCACTTTTTATTTCTTCTACTAAATCTGCAAGCGATATTTTTTGCTCGTTAAAAAATTGAAACGCCTTTTGCAAAGTCGCGTTCTGTATTTGTGCCTGTTGTTTTAATAATGACTCGTTAAGACCAGCAATGAGTTGATGAAATGCGATTTTGAATTCTCCGGAAACAACAACTTGCGGATTATTGCCTCGCAGTTCCGCTCTCTGCTGTGGTGGCGTTACTCGGTTGGCTTTAAACATAACAACTGGCTTGAGCGCGATTTTGTGTTTTTCCGCAATTTTTCGGCGATATTGAGAAATTATCACCGCTGATAGAGCGCGTTCCATAATCGGTGCGTTAATTTGCAATGTCCGCACATCTTTTGAAAATCCGTCTAAACGATACTCTTTGAGATCATAGCGATAAATCGCTTTGTCTTTGTATTTCTCCAATATGTCCGGATATTCTTGTTCAAGCCGAGCCGTGGCGGTAAATTCCAAAAGTACATTTTCTTTTTGGCTGTTGGCGTTGAGTATTTTTACTACTGTATTTTCCCAGTTTCTTCTGTCTTCTTCTTCGGTTTGCGTATGTCTATTGTTTGTTTCCGCCGATAAGTTATGCGCCTCGTCAGCAATTAAAACAATTTTTTTATCGTCAAAATCTTCATATGTTAAAACATTTTCGCGCGCAAAATTAAAACGAGAGTGTAACAGCGCCGTAGTAGAAAAGATAATGTTTATGTCATCATCATTTACGCCTTCAAAGTTTTCTACCCCTTTGATTTTTATATCCTTTCCATTTAAGACAATTTTATCGGCAAACAAATATTTCTTGGAATTTGGATCAAGAAAATTGGCCTTTGTCTTTTGGATAATGTTGCCAAGACGAGTAAAGAAAATAAAATTGCGGTAGCCCTTTTGATAAAAATACAAAAGATTGGACGCCATTATGAGCGTTTTACCCGAACCGGTCGCCATATTAGACATCAAATGAATCGGCTTGAGCTTTTGGTGGTATTCTTCGCAGTAATAATAAAATCGTCCCAGCGCTTCTTTCTGATATTCGCGCGCTGGAAAAGCCGGATTGAGATTTTTCAAAACCTCCGGTTTTTCTAGTGCTTTGTTTTTGAAAACATCAGCGCCAGCAAATTTTTTGTATGAGTTAAATTCGTCGTAAAGCATTGTTAATGAGTTAAAGATTGGCTTGCTGTTTATTTAAAACACTGTCGCGGAGATTGTTAAATATTTCTTTTCCTATTTCCGATACTTTTTCCCATATTGAGTAAAACTTCTTCAAATCATCGTCGTCGATTGGTAGTATTTCTTTGTTCATTTGAAGAGGATTCATTGCAGGAATAACTATATAATGTCCAAAATCAAAATTCCGTATAAAGCCACCCGTAGTCCAACCCTTATTAAGAGTATAATCATATTCCCCAGTTTCTTTATCTGAATTAAAAGCAGCAGTCTCAATTTGTGCATGGACTGCATTAGAAAATCCATCATTTAAAAGTTTGGCATTATCTTGCCATTTCTTTAAAGTTTGCTCGTCACACGCCATTTTTTCAAGGATTGCTTTCTTCTCTTTCTCCCATTTTGTTGAAAAGATATCTGGAAAACTTATTATGCTCTTTTTAAAAAAAGACTCTATGTACCTGTGTTCTTCTGGCAATACAGAAATAAAAAGCGCCACATTCCCCATTTCTTGTATTATTCTTTTATGGATAAAGGGGGCACCTAGATCACCAGCCAACCAATGGTTGATTGCTAAATACGCATGGGTAATACATCCACCTTGTAAATAATAGATTGCTAATTTTTTATCTTTTTTTGCTACACTAATTTGCTTCTGTAATTTAAAATGTATTTGTGAAGCAATCTCCAATGCCTCCATATAAACAGGGTCGAATACTTTTATTTCCCTAATCATAAAATTCTTTATTTAACTTAATATCTTCCTTACTCACTCCGTACTCCTTATCCTCAATTTCACTCAAATTGACATAAAGCTGATTTTTATCCAAACACTCAATCAAAAACTTCTTTTGGTCGGCAATACTCAAATCCGCAAAATCTTTTACATTTTCATCAAAAATTTTCAAATCAACTTTCCAACTCAAAAAGGTGTTGTCTTTCAGTTCGTTCCAGATTTTGATCAACTCTTTTGCTGTTTTTGCCTCTCTAACTTTCTTTACTATTTTTTCATTCCATTTCGCCAATTCCATATACACAAAATCCCCTCCGCCTTTCCACCCCACAGCTTCGGAAATTCCTCCTTGTTCGCCGGCAATAACTTTTTTAAGTCGCGCTTCCGGCAAATCGTGGATATAATCCATTTGCTCAATACCAATATATTGCCGTCCCGTTTTGTGGGCCACTGCTAAAGTCGTCCCGCTTCCAGCAAAAAAATCTAAAACTATATCGCCTTTTTTGCTTCCAAGTTCTAAAATTCTTTGTAAAAGCCTCTCCGGTTTTGGCGTGTCAAAAATACTCCCAAATCCAAGCTCGTTAATTTCTCTTTTTGAATCCTGATTATCGCCAACTTCCGTGCGAAACCAAATAGTTTTTGAAACCATACCCTCCTGCACTTCGGATAAAAATCTTTTAATAGCAGGTACACCCTCACCCTTAGGTCCAAACCAAATTCGATTATCTTTTACCAGCTCAGCAAATTTTTCTTTTGAATATCTCCACGAAGTTCCTTGTGGAGGTAAAACTGAACGACCAGAGGGAGTAATAATTTCATATATATCTTTCTCCGTTACTCTCTTAGCACTTATATCGCCAGACTTCCAAAGACCACGCGGATCGTTATCAGGATTTTTATATCTTGCGTTAGATTCTTCTGTCCTTGGTAATAAATAAGGTCGCCACGCAGATTTATTTTTTGCATATACCAAAATGTGATCATGACTATCTGAAAGCCATTTTGCATCGTTTTGCGGAGAATATTTTTTCTCCCAAATGACATTTGCTACAAAATTATCACGTCCAAAAATACCGTCACAAAGCACTTTCAAATAATGAGATTCATCGTCGTCAATATTAATCCAAATACTTCCGTCTTTACTTAATAATTGTTTTGCTGTTTCTAATCGATTCTTCATAAATACGAGCCATGAGGAATGATTGAAGCTATCGTTATATCCAAAGCTATCGTTCCCAGTATTATACGGCGGGTCAATGTAAATCAATTTCACTTTTCCGGCGAATTCTTTTTTGAGCGAGGCGAGCGCGAGCAGGTTATTGCCTTTGATAATCAAATTGTCTTTGATTGTGCCTTTTTCGTCGCATTTGAAACCGTCAAGTTGGTGTTCCTTGACCGCCGAAGCCTTGGCGGAGGCGGTGCCTTTTTCAATTCCTATTCGTTTGAAATTGGTAAAAACTTTTGCGTCAAGCAAGCGATTGATGTCGTCTGGCGCTAATGTTTCGTTATAAAAAATCTCATCTCTTTTTTGGTCTTCTTTGGTCATTCCGCCTTCCAAAACACAATCTTTATACGGCCACGCCAAAACAACTTCTTTATTTTCGCTTAAATACTCATCACTAGCAGTTAAACCGATTTTGTTTTTGAAAGCGGTATAAGAATCCGGCAAAAACTGCTTATTGGACACAAAACGGATAAATTTTTCTTTATCAAAAATCAGTGTTTTTTCTACCTCAAAAAAGAAGTGCTGTTTTATTGTTTTATCAGAAAGCAGAAGTTTAATCAGCGCCGGATCATTTTTACGCGCCAATTCCTGTGTCTGATTTTTGAGCAATACGCCGTCTTGCGAAGCAAGACGCTCATCTTTTTTAATAAATTCTGTAAGCTGTTCAAATATGTTTTTCATAGTTTTATTTTACTCTTTTTTAAGGAAATTATCTACACTTATCCACATTTCCAATGCTCGTCGACACCGGACTTCGACGAGAAATCTTTTTTACTTCAACCCCTTGCAGTTAGCCGCCGGTTGATAGCCGGCTTTTTCGGCTTCGGCTTGAGTGGAAAACCAGATGCGGTTTTTGTTATATTTTTTTATCTCTGTTCCCGCAAAGCGTTAGATTCTTCATATCCCAGAGAAGGTACCTGATAATGGAGGAGTCTTCGGTTTTAGTTTTGCTTGTTAGTAATTTTTGAATATTTCTGAAAAATTCTTGGCGAGCTCTTAATACTGATTTCCCGGCCGTATGCCCTTTCAAAAGAGAAATTGCGACAAGATTAGACGGGTCAAGAAAAAGTCCCGCCAATTTATCTTCGGCAGGACGAGTGCGATACTCTTCAAGATAAATCAAAATAAAATCGTCCTTATAGCCGATATACGCCGTGTTTTCATATTGTCCCGCTTCCTCGCCAAGCACGCGCGCAGAACGGCACGATATGGCGTAAATAATTTTTCCTTGCAATAACGATGAGTTAAATCCGGCTCTTAGGAGCATTTCGTTCTTGTAACCGGTTAGCAAATCATCATCTCCGTGTCCATTTATGATTACAAAACACGGTTTTCTTTTTTGCAAAACACTTTCAACTTCCTTAAAATTTGCCCGTTCACGGCGCAAATCAATAATTGAATAGTTTTTCTTTTTTGCAAAATTTAAAAATTTTTCCGCCCAAGCGGATAGGTAACGAGTTGTATAATCATGATCGGGTCTAGTTAAAAGCAAGCGCTTCGTCATAAAGTATACCGTCTTTTAATCCTTGCAAAAAAGACATTTCAATTTCCATCATTTTTTGTCCTGTTTCATTTCCTTCTTTGACGGATTGTATCGCTTCATTCTTTGTCAGTTCTTTGCCCGACCCGATTGAAATCACGGCGCCGGAAGGCAGTGTTTCCAAGCGAGCAACAACTAAATCTTTTACATCATCACCGTATTGAAATATGTTTTCTTTTATGGCGCCGTCTTTGTTGTTTTTATTTTTATCAAAATCCATAAAATTTTAAATTATTTTTAGTTCAATCAATCTGTCAATAATAATTTGACCCAATTCAGTTTCATTATTTATTTCCAAAAATGCAACATTCCATGTGATTGGGCCTTTATCAGACAATACTAAAATAACTTCGTTTCGAAGATTTATAGGCAGATTAGAGTATACTTTAACAAAACGATCTTTGTTTTTCATGATATTTAGATGATAACATATTTACAACGCCTTTCAAATCTTTCTTATTTAAACTAAACACTTCTCTTTAAAACTCAAAAAGTTGTCTTTAACGACAATAATTTTTATCGTTTTACTTCAGCCCTTTGCAGTTTGCCGCCGGTTGGTAGCCGGCTTTTTCGGCTTCGGCTTGAGTGGAAAACCAGATGCGGTTTTGCTCTTTGATGACATTGGCCGATTCGCACCAGGAGTAATAATATTTTTTGCCGTTTCGGGAAGCGACAAAAATTTTTGAAGTAGCCGTTGAATTTGTTTTATCGACGTTCGATGTCGATAGTAGTTTTGATTCGCTAGTTTCCACATTTTCTTTCACGTTTTCTATAGTTATCGGCGTTTTTTCTTCCCGAATTTTGGACAGCCGGCCCAAGCCGAAGCTGATGACGGCTGTCAGAATAATAACGGCCGTCAAATAAAGTTCTCTTTTATTGGCCTTGCAAAATTTAATCAGTTTTGGTATCATAAAACAATTATATTATAACATATTGATTTTTTAGAAATTATGGCGCATGTAAAAGCTGGAGGCACCAGTAAAAACTTAAGAGATTCCGGTCCTCAATACAGAGGGATTAAGCTTTCCGACGGCCAGAAGGCCAAAGCGGGGTCTATTATCGTCCGGCAAAAAGGGGTTAAAGTTTGGGCCGGGGAAAATGTCCGGATGGGCAAAGACAATACCCTTTTCTCCGTAAAAGAAGGCCTGGTCAAATTCACCGATAAAAGAAAAACGAGATACGACGGCGCAACCAAAAGGGTTTCTGTCGTTAGTGTTATTTAAATTACAATGGCAAAACATCAAGAACAAACTCTTGGTGTTTTGCCCCGCTAATATTGAATGCGGGGTAAATTTTTATAATATGCTCGCCGATTTCTTTTATCGGTTTTTCTATCTCAATAAGCTTGGAAGGAATATCCAAATGATGTTCTTCTTTTAGAATTTTACTTATTTCGTCGGGGTGAATTATGGAGAACAAGTGGCCTTTTTCGTTGGCTTTGGCTTTTATTTGGACTTTCAAGTCTTTGAGGCTTTTGATATTTTTTTCCAAAATATCTTTTTGAACATCTTTGTCTTGTTCCGCTTGTTTTCTTAATTTCTCGGCGGAAGCTATCGCGGCTGGCGTGGCGATCTGTCCCAGTTTATTGGGCAATAAAAAATTTCTGGCGTAGCCGTCGCTCACATTTTTAACCTCGCCCTTCCGTCCGACGCCGATTATGTCTTGCGATAAAATCACTTTCATAAATTTGTTTGTTTAACTTTTTTTCTTTTTCTCCAAATACTCGTTTAAAATTCTTTCGTATTTTTTGGGATTAACGATGCCTCTTAATAGTATGTCTTTGTGATACCCGCCCGACGCGGAAACTTCCACGATAACATTGCCGTAGTTGAATATCCGGCCGATGAGGCTCTGATGCGATTTTACGCTTCTGATGCTGGTGATGTTGTAAATTTCTTCGTCAACGGTCAATATCCCCTTGCAATGCACCAGCTTGTCTTCGGTGATGTAAAAATTATTTTTGACCCACGCCAGCACGACATAAACGACGTAATAAATTTGCAGAATAAATTTAAGCAAAGACGAAAACAAAATTATGTAACTTCTCTGATATTGGATAGCCGCGCCGACCTCGGTGAAAAAAAGAAAATAAATGAAAACATAATACAGCAGTTCTACGGCCAAAAAAGCGAAAACGACTCTCGCCCCGAGAAGAACGGCGCTGTCGTGGATATGGTGCAAGCTTTTTTGAAGATCTTTTTCTTCCATTGGCTTAATTTTAACAAATAATCTTATTTTTTCCAACTATTGACCACTTCTTTCGCTTTTTCCATCTGGGGGTCGTTTTCCAATTCTAGGTCTTTTTTGGTTATTTCCACTTTGAAGTCCGGTTCCAGCCCTTGATCGGAGATGGAAACGCCGTTAGGAGTCAGCCATTTGGCGATGGTGATTTTCAGCGAAGTTTGGGGCGTAATCTCCACAAGCTCCTGCACCGAGCCCTTGCCGAAAGTCTTTGTCCCGACCAGTTTGGCGATGTTATGTTCCTTCAAAGCCCCGGCCATAATTTCCGAAGCGGAGGCGCTGCCTTCGTTGACCAAAATCGCCAAAGGAAGATTGTTGAAAATGTTGTAGCCCTTGCTTTTGAAGACGTTTTCTTCTCCATTGCCGAATTTTTCCCGCACCACCGTTTTCCCCATCGGCAAAAACCAGCTGGAAGCGTCAACCGCCGATTCCAGAAATCCGCCGGGATTGCCTCTTAAATCAATAATCATTTTGCTGTTGCCGGAATAAACGAATTTTCGCAAAGCGTTTCTGAATTCATTGGTTGAGTTTCCGGAAAAGCTGTAAAATTTTATCAGAAATATGCCGCCCGGTTTTTCTTCCGTTTCCAAAATTGGAACGACGATGGTGTCTCTTATAAGAGTTATTTCTTTGGTCGTTTCTTCTCCCTTGGGAAGAATGACAAGTTTTACCGCCGTGCCTTTTTCTCCCCGGATCAGCCTGGCCGCTTCTTCGGCCGTCATATCCATAGTCGTTTTTTCGCCGATTTTTAAAATTTTGTCGCCCGTTTTTATACCGGCGCGATAGGCCGGAGTTCCTTTAAGCGGAGAAATTACCGTAACTGTTCCGCTCTTTACTCCTATTTCCATGCCGACTCCGCCAAAATCTCCCCTTATGGCATCTTTAAATTCCTTGTTTTCTTGAGGCGGGAAAAATACGGAATAAGGGTCGCCGAGAGATTTCACCATTCCTTCTATGGCGCCCCAGACCATTTTTTGCCCGTCTAAGTCTTTGGCGGAAACGTATTTGGAATTGACCGCGCTCCAAGCCGTCCAAAATGGAGCAAAATCAATTTCCGGCTGTTTGCCGGTTTCTTGATTGATGATGTTGAATTCTTTTCCGCTCTGATTCTTTTGGCTTTGTCCCAAAAACAATCCGCCGTAAAACAAGCCGGCGGCCGCCAAAACGCTTATAAAAACAGCCAAGTATTTATTTTTTGAAAACATGCTTTTCATTTTACATTAAAAAATATATAATTAAAAGCGGACTATGATTACGACGCACAAATACAAAACTTTAACCTGGGTAGACTTGGAGTCGCCGGTCGTGGAAGATATCAAAATTTTGATGCAGGAATACAGCATTCCGCCTATTGTGGCCGACGAACTTTTGAAGCCGACTATCAGGCCGAAAGCGGATGTTTACGGCAATATCGTTTATCTCATCCTTCACTTTCCCATTTACGACATAAGCAGGAAAGTCAGCGAGCCCTGCGAAGTTGATTTTATACTGGGAAAAAATTTCATAATAACGGCGCATTACAAATCAATAATTCCTTTGCACGAGCTGGTCAAGATATTTGAAGTGGGCATCCTTTTGAAGGAAAATCATTTCGCCAAAAGCGTCGGTCGGCTGACATTTTTAATCGCCAAAAAATTATACGATTACGCTTTAAGGCAGTTGGAGCACATCCATAACAAGATATCGGAAATTGAAGAAAGGATGTTCACCAACCAGGAAAAAGAAATGGTCAAAGAAATTTCTTACGTCCAAAGAGACACGCTGGAATTCCAAAGAGCCATCCACGCCCACGGCAGCGTTTTAAAGTCTTTGTACGAAACAGACCCCAAAATAACCGGCAAAGATTTTACTCATTATTTGAACAGCATGCTGTCCGAGCTGGCCAGAGTGGAAAACTTGCTGGACAGTTCCAAAGAAACCATAGAGCTTTTAAGAGACACCAACGACTCTTTGCTATCCAGCAAGACCAATGAGGTGATGAAAACCCTGACGGTGATGGCTTTCGTCACTTTTCCCGCTATGTTTTTAGCCACTCTTTTCAGCATGAATACGAGATGGCTTCCGGTTGTCGGCATCCCGGGCGATTTCTGGATTGTCCTGCTTCTTATGCTGGCCGGCGCTTTTACCGCCTTCTCTTTTTTCAAAAGAAAAAAGTGGATATAAAAAGGAATTTTATGATATTATCTAATCAGTAATTATGACCAGCGAATCAAAAAATTTGACGGCGAAAATACCGCCCCAAAACATAGAGGCGGAAAGGTCCGTCTTGGGTTCTTTGATGCTGGATGCCAAATCCATTGATGTCATCATAGACATTCTGCGGCCGGATGATTTTTACCAGACCAAGCACAAAATTATTTTTGAGGCTATGTTTGATTTATATCAAAGCAAGGAACCTATAGATATTCTTTCTCTTTCCAGCCGGCTAAAAGACAAAAAACAGCTTGACGCCGCCGGAGGCAGTTCTTATTTGACCGAGCTGGTCAATTCCGTGCCGACTTCCAGCAACGCCAAGCATTACGCCGAAATCGTCCACAAAAAAAGCGTCTTAAGAGACTTGATAGAATCGTCCGGGCACATTCATCAGCTGGGCTACAACGAGGAGGATGAAATAGATTTAATACTGGACGAAGCGGAAAAGAAAATTTTCAGCATCGCCAGGATGTCCACCAAGCAAAGATTCGTGAATATGAAAACTTCTCTTATGGACGCATGGGAAAGGTTTGACAAGCTCCATAAATCAAAAGGAGAATTAAGGGGCGTGCCCAGCGGATTTCCCGAACTGGACAACTTGCTGGCCGGATTTCAAAAATCAGACTTGATTATCCTGGCGGCCAGGCCGTCCATCGGCAAGTCCGCTTTAGCTCTGGACATCGCCCGCAATGTGGCTTGCAAGGGGGGCGCGCCAGTGGGCATCTTCAGCCTTGAAATGTCCACCCAATCTTTGGTGGACAGAATGATCGCTTCCGAAGCCCACGTGGATTCTTGGAAACTGCGCACCGGCCGGCTTTCCAGCGACGACGAATTTGCCAGAATAAGAGACGCTTTAGACCGGCTTTCCACCGCTCCCATATTCATAGACGATGAATCTTCGGTAAATATTATGCAAATGAGAGCCAAGGCCAGAAGACTGCAGGCGGAGCACGGTCTAGGCTTGATTATTATTGATTATCTTCAGCTGATGGTGCCGAGGCAAAATTCGGATAATATGGTCCAGCAAATGACGGAGATTTCCCGTTCGCTCAAAGGCCTGGCGAAAGATTTGGAAGTGCCGGTTTTGGCTTTATCCCAGCTCAACAGAGCGGTGGAATTAAGAAACCCGCCCATTCCCAAGCTTCACGACTTGCGGGATTCCGGTTCCATTGAGCAGGACGCCGATGTGGTGATGTTTATTTACAGGGAAGATAAATACAAGCCGGACACGGACAGGAAAAATATCGCCGAGATACATATAGAAAAGCACCGTAACGGCCCGACTGGCAAGATAGACCTTTACTTCAACCCGGAAAAGGTCAGCTTTTCGTCCATAGAAAGAGGAGATTTCGGGCAAATGTAAGTCAAAAAAATGAATGTGGACAGGCTTATAGAAAGTTTTTTGAAATTTCCGGGCATCGGCCCGAGGCAAGCCAAGCGGTTTGTTTATTTTTTGGCCGGAGAAAGCAAGGCGTATGTGGATAATTTAGCCAAGCTCATTCTGGAGGTTAAAAGCGGGATGAAGCAATGCGGAAGCTGTTATCGTTATTTTGAATCAAAAAACGCCGAAACTGATTTATGCTCCGTTTGTTCCGGCGCTGGACGAGATTCATCGGTCATTATGGCGGTGGAAAAAGACGTTGATTTGGAAAACATAGAAAGAACGGGCAACTTTCGCGGCAAGTATTTTGTTTTGGGCGGATTGCTTTCTTTGGGCGGAAACGGAACCGCCGAAGTAAGACTGAAACAGCTTTTTGAAAAAGTCCAAAAAGAAAAACCGGCGGAAATAATTTTGGCCACCAGCGCCACCGTTGAAGGCGAAAACACCAACTTGTACATAGAAAGAATTTTAGAGCCGTTAAAAGTCAAAATCACCCGCCTCGGGCGAGGCCTTTCCACTGGCGCGGAATTGGAATACAGCGACAGCGAAACTATAGAAAACGCGCTGAAAAATAGGCAATAAAAAAATCAAATCAAGCCTGAATTGCGAAACTCTGTTATGAGCGACGCCTTACGGAGCGCGGCGGCGCGAGTAGAGCAAATTTTCAGCAGAAAATTATGCGAGCTGAGCGAATAATAGAGTTTCGCAATTCACTTTAGTAAATCACTTTATTTCCTGAATCAAAACTTCCGTAAACGGCTGCCTGTGCCCCATTTTTCTTCGAGCTCGGGTTTTTCTTTTGTATCTTAAAACGGTAACCTTTTCGGCTCGGCCTTCTTTTTTCACCTCGGCCGACACTTTGGCTCCCTCCACATAAGGCTTGCCCAGTTTTATCTCCTCCCCTTCTATCAAAAGCAAAACATTGTCAAAGGAAATTTTTCCGCCTTCTTTGGCGTCTTTTAGTTTCTCAATTTTGAGCGTTTGGCCGGGTTGAACCAAATATTGTTTTCCGCCTGTTTCTATAACAGCTGATTTATTGGAGTTCATAACATCAATCATACTACACAAAATAAAAATGATTGCAAGCGTCTGCTCCTCTTCAACTATCTAAATTACAGTTTACTGCCTGGAGGTTTTATACTGCAATTATAATGTTGGCTGTTAACTCAACGAGATCAATTTTAATTAATAGGCAACCCAAAGTAAACTTTTAATTCCAATTCATTATCAAGCTGATCGGCGACGACAAATCTTACGAACCTTCTTAAATTATAAAATTCTATAAGATAATCCATTTCGTCTTTGCAATCAAAAGGATGAACAAAAACACTTTCTTGGTATTTATAAAAACCTATTTTTTTGAGATGATGCCTTAGCGCGTTTCTTTCTTTTCTTTTTTTGTCAGGTATGTCAAAAAGTATTATCCGCCATTTTTTATCCCACTTCTCCGGTTTTTTGATTTCCATTTCATCAATCTGATAAGTCAAGGCTTTTCTTTTTCCGTTTTCGCTTAAGATTATCGTTAAAGAACCGTCTTTATTTTCTTTTTCCTCCAAAAATTTGGACTTATACAAACCGGCAATCGCATTTTTAAGAGCTTGCCGGTCAATTTCATTCCAACCTTTACCTATGGCTTTTAATGTTTTGAAATATTGGCGAGGATTTCTTGAAAGCGACAAACTCAATCCGCCCAAAAGAAGAAGAAGTAATTTTTGTTGATTTTTCCCCAAACCTTGTGACATAAAAATAAAATTTAAACCAATAAATAAAGACTAACAAATTAATAGATTAATATCAAAATTATAACATAAAACCTGGAGGTTTTAAACTGAAATACTTAAATTTTAAATCTTAAATCTTACGGCCGCTCTATTATTCTATTTCTTCCGGTTTTTCCACAATTTGCGGTTCAATGCCGACGGCAACGCCGGTAATGCGCAAAATGTCCTTGTCTATTTTGTTCAACTCTTTATAAGAGCTGTTGTAAGCGTTTACCGTCGTGGACAAATTAACGCCCAATTTTTTCATAAACTCTTCGTAAACCCCGAGATGGCGCGACAAATCTTCCACCCTCTTTCTTATCTCTTTGGCCGATTCTTCTATCTGCAAAGCGCGCAAACCTTGAAGAACTGTTTGCAAGTAAGCCATAAAGGTCGTGGGTGAAGTTATTATAACTTTTTTTTGTTTAAAAGCGTATTCTATGAGGTCAACGGTAGAAGTTTTTACCGCGCCGACTTGGTTGATAAGAAGGTCGTAAAATATACCCTCGGACGGTATAAACATAAAAGCGAAGTCGGTGGTGTCCTCGTTCGGCCGGATATATTTGGAAGTTTCGTCAATTCTGTTTTTCAAATCCTGCTTGAATAATTTTTCCAGTTTTTCTTTTTCCGCCGGATTTGTTTCGTTGATTATTTTATTATAATTTTCCAAGCTGAATTTTGAGTCAATGGGCAACATCTTGTTTTTATCCAAAAAGATGACGGCGTCTACGATATCTCCGTCGGCAAACTTGTATTGCATCTGGAAACGGCCCGGAGGCAAAACATTTTTCAGCACTGTTTCCAGATAATATTCGCCCAAGACGCCTCTTTGCTTTGGATTAGTGAGAATATTCTGCAAGCTTTGCAATTGGCCGGCAAAGCCGATGACTTGTTTATTGGTCTCGTCCAGCTTGGTCAGCTTTTCTGTCACTTCGGAAATTATCTTGGCCGAATGACCGATTTGCGACTGCATCGCCTTGGTTGACTCCCCTATCCTATTGTCTAAGGTATTCCTGATGTCCAGATTAGTTTTGTGCAAGGCCTCTTTGATGTCCTTTAACTGTTCTTGCATCATCAACGCCGCCCTGTCGCCATTTTTATTATAGTCTTTTGGCGCCAACGCTTTTTTTATCAAAAACCAAAACACCACGGCAAAAACCGCCATCACTCCCGCCAAAACCAAAATTATCGTCAAAATTTGCGGCATAAATAAATTATAGCATATTGCCTTATGGTATTACTCCACTAAAAGATTCTTAACAATCTTCACCATTGTTTCCTTTTCTTTCGGATCGCTTTCGGCGACAAGAAGCGCCAAAGCCACAAGAGCATTGTCGTTTATCTTTCTTTCGCCTGTTTTTTTGAAAAGAAAATTTGTTTTGTCCAAGAAATACACAAATAAAAAGGCGGCGGATCGTTTGTTTCCGTCAGAAAACGGATGGTCCTTGATGATGAAGTAAAGTAGATGCGAAGCCTTGTCTTCTATTGATGGATACAGTTCTTTTCCGCCAAATGACTGGTAAAGGCCTTTAATGATACCCTCAAAACTTCCGTCTCTCTCATTTCCAAATAAGTCACTTGCTTCTTTTTTCATGACCAATTCTTTTTTTAATTCAGCTATTATTTTCAAACAATCATCGTATTTCAAAACAAATTTTGTTTTCCCGCCTTTTGATTCTTTGAGCTGTCCTTTGTCATATTGCTCAAGAATAGTTAGTGTTTTGGCGTAATCGGAAAGCAAGTTTAAAATCTCCCCGGCTTGCCCGCTCAATAATTCCTTTTTTGATTTTTCCTGCAAAAACGAGATGGCCGTTTGCAATTCTTGGAATTTTTCGCGGGCTTCTAAAAGCCGTTTTTCATTTACCGTATAACCTTTAATTAAGTGATTTTTTAGGGTTTTAGTCGCCCAAATTCTGAATTTTACACCATTGTTTGATTTTACCCTATATCCAACGGAAATTATTATATCTAAGCTATAATAATCAACTTGGTATACCTTTCCATCGGAAGCAGTTGTTGCAAAATTTGCAACAACTGCTTTTTTATTTAATTCTTTTTCTTGAAAAATATTTTTAATATGTCGAGATATAACTGATTTATCTCTGCCAAATAGAAAAGCCATTTGGTCCAATGTGAGCCAAACAGTCTCCTCCTCCAAACGCACTTTTAAATCAACCTCATTTTTTGAAGTCTTGTAAATTATTATTTCCCCTTTTTTAAAATTCTCTTTTTTCATTATTAAAAATATGTTTGTTGCGATTATAACATAAATAAGAGGTGAATTGCTTTTTGGCAACTCACCTCTTATTAACTTATCATTACTTTAAATTATTTTGTATGTTCGATTGTGATCTGAATTTCCCCCAACCTTTTGTCCAAATAATCTAACTTGTTATGAATTTTATTAAAGCTAGTTGCCACGGCCATTACCACAATAAACCAGACAATAATTTTGATTACTATTTTTGCTATTCTATCTTCCCCACTTTCTCTGTTCGGTATACTAGGCATATTTATTCTCCTTTCTGATTCCGTCAGATGTCGGTCGCTTTAGGTTAAAGCGAAAGATTTAAAATGTTCAAAATACTATTTACACCATACAGGAATTTTATAAAAAGTCAAGGATTTTGCCGATTTCTGGCTTATTTATTGAGTTTCTTTATTTGAATACCAAGTTCCAATAGTTGTTCTTTGCTTATTTCACTCGGACTGTCCATCATCAGGTCTCGCGCGTCGCCGGTTTTTGGGAAAGCGATGACTTCGCGGATGTTCGGCTCGTTTTGCAATATCATCATCAGCCTGTCCAAACCGAGAGCGATTCCGCCGTGCGGAGGCGTGCCGGAAGAAAAAGCTTTAAGCATATGGCCGAAATCTTGCCAAATTTTATCTTTATCAAAACCCATAATCTCAAAAACTTTTTCCAAAGCCTCCGATTTGTGGTTTCTGACGCTTCCTCCTCCCGCTTCAAATCCGTTTAAGGCAATGTCGTATTGGGTAGCCAAAATTTCCCCGATGTTTTCTTTTTTCATCAGCATTTCCAAGTGCTCCGGTTTAGGCGCGGAAAACGGATTGTGCGTGAATGTCCAGCCGCCTTTGTCGGTTTTCTCAAAAAATGGAAAATCCACCACCCAGCAAAATGCCAACAAGTCCGGATTATTTTTATCTTCTCTCAAGTCAGGCTTGTCTGAATTATACTTTTCCATCGCTTCTTTGTGAGTGAGAACGGGAAAAGGAATTTGCTGGATCTTTTTTTGCGGATACAGATTTTTAATCGCGGTTATAAGCATTTCCTCTATTATGTTCATAACATCTTTCTGTTCAACAAAGCTCATTTCCAAGTCAAGCTGGGTAAATTCCGGCTGTCTGTCGCCTCTCGTATCTTCGTCTCTCAAACACTTGGCGATTTGGAAATATTTTTCCATCCCAGCCGCCATCAAGAGTTGTTTGTATTGTTGAGGCGATTGCGGCAAGGCATAAAACTTACCATTATAAAGACGAGAAGGCACGACAAAATCTCTTGCTCCTTCCGGCGTTGATTTGGTAAGAAGCGGAGTTTCTATTTCCGTAAAATTTTTGTTGGACAAATAATTTCTGAAAAATCTGATAACCTCATGGCGCATTCTTAAATTTTTTTGCATCCTGCCTCTTCTCAAATCCAGATACCTGTTTGTGAGGCGAGTTTCTTCATTCACTTCCCGCCCGTCGTCATTTATTTCAAAAACAGGAGTCACGGCCTCATTCAAAATTTTTACTCCCACCATCTCTACCTCCACTTCGCCCAGTTCTTCGTTTTTATTCACCATTTTTTCCGGCCGTTTGTTGACTTTGCCGGTAATTTCCACCACCCATTCCGAACGGAGTTTGCCGGCGGTTTCGCGCGCTTCTTTATGGTTGGGCAAAGCGACCATCTGGACTTTCCCGGACATATCCCGCAGGTCAATGAAAATAAGCTTGCCGTGGTCGCGGCGGACATCCACCCAGCCTGCCAGCTTAACCTCCTCGTTGATTTTGTTTTTGATGTCTTTTATGTATATCCTTTCCATTGTTTAAAGTTTAGCACAAAATTTATTTTTTTGAAATAAAAAGCCTGTATATTACATACTATATACAGGCTTTAAATTAAACATGAGCACAAAGACAAACTTTGTTTATGCAGTTTAATATTTTTTTGATGTCTTTTCCAGGGAAATGAATTACTCCGTATTTTCTGTAATCTTCCTCAATTGAGGATTCAGCAACCATACTGCTAATTGAAAAAATTATGGCGCCTGGGGCATTTTTTTGTACGGCATTTATTATTTTTAAACCGTTTAGCTCTCCTAACGAATGGTCAAGTAATATTATTTCAGGATTAAATTTTTTAATAATATCTAAAATTTCAACAAATCTGGAAAATAAAAACACTCCACTGTCTGCAACCTCAAATCCTTTAACTTCTAATAGTTCTTTAAATACGAAAACTATGTTTTCCTCATCGTCTATAATCAGAATTTTTACCATTATATCCTCCTTTTTTAAATGTCCAAAAATAAAGTAAAAAGTTATCTTTTTTAAGTATACAACAAAATATAATTTTGTCTAGATTTTTTCGGGAGTTTTGACGCCGAGCAAGTTCAAGCCGTTTTTTATGACGGTTGCCGTTGACTTTATGAGCGATACTCTGGACAGTCGCAATTTCGCGTCTTCCGTGCCGATGATGGAAACTTCGTTGTAAAAATGATTGAACAGTTGCGCCAATTCTTCCAGATAAACGGCGATGAGATGCGGCGAATTATGCTTTTGCGCTTCCAGAATAATTTGCGGAAAAAACATCATTTTTATAGCTAGCGCGAATTCGCTTTCTTTTTCAAAAACCGGTTTGGAAATTTTCTCTTCTATTTCGGCCGCGTCCAGCTTTTTCAAAATTGAATTTATGCGGGCAACCGTGTATTGCAGATAAACGGCGCTGCCGCCTTCAAAGTCCAACATCCTTTTCCAGTCAAAAGAAATATTTTTCTGGCGCGATTGTCGTAGGTCATTGTAAACCACCGCCCCAAGGCCGATTATTTCGGAAATTTCTTCAACTTCTTTTTCGCTTAAATCTTTGTTTTTTTGGCGCAATATTTCTTTTGATTTTTCAACGGATTGTTTTATCAGTTCCTCAAGCTCAATAAGCGTCCCTTTGCGGGTGGACATTTTTTCTCCGCCGCTTAAAACCAAGCCAAAGCCGATATGCTTGGCTTTCGCGCCGTCAATGTAGCCGAGGGCGCTGGCCAAAGCGAACAATTGTTTGAAATGCAAAGATTGTTCTTCTCCGACTGCGTAAAGAATATCGTCCGGTTCAAAAACTTCCACCCTGAAAATCAGCGCTGCCAAATCTCTGGTTATATACAATCCGGAATCGTCTTTCTTGCGCAGTAAAAAAGAAGGCAGACCCTCCAAGTTTTCCACCGCGATAGCTCCGGTTTCCTCGTCTTTTTTGGCCAGTTTTTTCTCCAAACATTCTTCAACCAGTTTATCCGTTTCCCCGGCAAAATAACTTTCGCCTAGATACGCGTCAAATTTTATCCCGAGCCGCTCGTAGACTTTTTTAAACTCGGCGATGCTGATACTCCTGAATTTACTCCATAATTTTATCAACCCCCTGTCCTCTTCTTCCATTTTTTGGAAAATCTCCCGGGCCTTATCTTCAATTTCCGGATTTTTCTCCGCTTCTTCGTGAAATTTTACGTAAAGATCGTTGAGCTCTTTGATTGGATTTTCGGCTATCTTTTTTTTATCGCCCCATTGTTGGTAAGCGTAAACAAGTTTGCCGAATTGCGTCCCCCAATCGCCTAAATGATTGTCTCTGATGACGCTGTATCCCGTCGCTTTGTAAATATTGGCCAGCGCCTGGCCGATAATAGTGGAACGCAGATGCCCCACGCCGATTGGCTTGGCGATGTTCGGGCCGGAATAGTCTATGACAGCGACTTTCTTGGCGTTTAAATCGCTTCGGCCGAATTTGTCCTTTAATTTAGAAACATCCTTAAGAAGCGACGAATAAATTTTTTGTTTTTTTAAATTTATGTTGAGATACGGACCGAACGCTTGCGCGCTTTCTATAAATTCGTTTTTTGTTTCGTTTATTTTTTTCGCCCAATCTTGGGCCAGTTTTTTCGGGTCATTGCCGCCATAACCTTGTCCGGTAAAACCGAATAAAGCTAGGCTTAAATCCGTTTTTATGTGTTCTGGAGGAATATCCAGAGAAAGTTTATCAACTTTTATTTCCAGGATTTTCCCCAGACTTTCTTTAATCTTAACGAGCGCGTAATTATTGAAAATAACGGCTTTTTTTGAAGAAAGCTCCTTGGCAATTCTTTTTTTAGTTTTTTCTACAGCTTTATCCCCTTCTTTTTTTATGTCTTCCAGCATAGTTTATATCATAGTATTAAATTTGAAATAAAAAAAGGGGAGAAATTTCCTCCCCTACTCGTTCAAATTATAAATGGACGGTTTGTGGTACTTCTTTTCAATTTCAAGCGCTTCTTTTTGCCCTATAAAAACTATAGAAAAAAGAATAATGACAAACAAAATTAAAAAAATAATTGCGTCTCCTATTCCTGTTTTCATTTTTCACCTCCTATCTCTAATCCTATTTAATTTTTTAAGATTTATTTTAATGTTCCTTGTTCTTTACTTTCCAAGCCTATCATTGTTTAATTATAATGCAATGCGACTAAATCGTTTTATCGGAAATTTTGATTTGTCAAAAAAAGAAATGTCTACCAACGACACGGATTTTATCAATCAGGCGAAAAATGTCTTGCGGCTTAAGGCCGGCGATAAATTGATTTTATGCGACGGCAATTTGAATGAAGCCGTTGCTGAAATTGTAAATTTAAACAAAGAATCCGCCGAGTTGAAAATTTTAGAAATATATAAAAATAAAAAAGAGCCTGCCTCGCCGGCAGGCGGGTCGGAAAATTATGTTGTCCTTTACTGCCCAATTTTGAAAAAAGAAAATTTTGAATGGGCGGTCCAAAAAGCGGTGGAAGTCGGGATGAAAGAAATCACGCCGATTATTACGGCCAGAACAGTCAAGCTTGGCCTGAATAGAGAAAGGCTGGAAAAAATCATCAAAGAAGCGGCGGAGCAATCAGGCCGCGGTATTTTGCCGAAACTTAATGAAGCGATTATTTTTGATGAAGCTTTAAAATCGGCCGAAGAAAACGACCTCAATTTATTTTTTCAAGCCGGTTATCCCCCACTTGGACATTCAATGTCCAAGTTTGAAAAAATCGGGGTTTTTGTCGGTCCCGAAGGCGGTTGGACGGAAGAAGAGATAAAAAAAGCCCAGTCCTCTAATGGATTTACCATTGTCGGACTGGGTAAGACTGTCTTAAGAGCTGAAACGGCGGTTGTAATAGCGAGTTACCAAACGATAAATTTATGTTAGAATTATTTTATGAAGTTATACAATACCGCTTCCAGAAAAATTGAGGAATTCAAACCGCTTAATCCGCCCAATGTCGCTTTTTACGCTTGCGGGCCGACGGTTTATGATTACACCCATATCGGCCACTTAAGGACTTACGTCAACAATGATGTTTTAAAAAGAACATTGATGTTTCTCGGCTACAAAGTTAAGCACGTGATGAACATTACCGATGTCGGCCACCTTACCGGCGACAGCGACGAAGGCGAAGATAAAATGGAAAAAGGCGCGGGGAAAAAAGGAACGACCGTGTGGGAACTGGCTAGAGTTTATACGGATTATTTTATTTCCTCTTTGGATGAAATGAATATAATCAGGCCGGATGTTTTTTCCAACGCCACCCAGCATATTCCGGAATTCATAGAGATGATAAAAGTTTTGGAAAACAAAGGCTTTACTTACGAAACGGAGGAGGCGCTTTATTTTAACGTTTCCAAGTTTCCAAATTACGGCAAACTTTCCGGTCAAAAACTGGAAGACAAGATAATGGCCGCCAGGAAAGAAATTCATGTTGATGCGGGCAAAAAAAATCCGGCCGATTTCGTCTTGTGGTTTAAAGCGATAGGCCGATTCAAAAATCATATTATGCGCTGGCCGTCCGCTTGGGGAGAAGGCTTTCCCGGCTGGCATATAGAATGCTCGGCTATGTGTATGAAATATCTGGGAGAAACTGTGGACATTCACGCCGGCGCCATAGACCTTATCCCTGTCCATCACGAAAACGAAATCGCCCAATCGGAAGCGGCGACCGGCAAGCCGTTCGTCCGTTACTGGTTCCATAATGATTTTTTGCTGGTGGACGGGCAAAAAATGAGCAAGAGCCTTGGAAATTTCTACACCATTGACGATATAAAAAATAGTAAAATTGGGCCGATGGCTTTGAGACTGTTATTTTTGCAGACTCATTACCGCCAAATAATGAATTTCACTTGGGAGTCATTGTCCGCCTCCGGCAAGGCTTACAGCAAGCTTGTAAATCATATCTGCGAGCTGAAGCAAAAAGTTATTGAAAACCGACATCCGATGTCGGTTTTCAAACCGACATCCGATGTCGGTTTTCGAGAGGAAGCGAAAACTTACCGCCAAAAATTCATTGACGCTATTTCGGACGATCTCCAAACGCCTAAAGCGGTGGCCGCATTGTGGGAAATTATCAAATCAAATATTCCAGCGGGTGAAAAACTTCGCCTTATTCTTGAAATAGACGAAGTTCTTGGTCTTAATCTTAAAAACGCCAAATTTTTCGCCGATGAGATTCCGGAAGAAATAAAAAAACTGGCCGAAGAACGGGAAAAAGCGAGACTCGCCCAAGATTTCCAAAAATCGGACGAATTAAGAAAGACAATCGCCGAAAAAGGCTACAGCATCAAAGACACGGACGAAGGCTACAAAATCTCAAAAAAATAAAAATGTGCACGGTTTGTAGCGATCGCATTTTTTCGTGTACATTTTTTATTTGCTTATTGTTTAGCTGTTTTGTTGATCGCCGCTTCTATCAGTTTCAAAAACAAAGGATGCGGGTCAAGCGGGCGGGATTTAAATTCCGGGTGGAATTGGGCGCCGACGAAAAAAGAGTGAACACTTTCCGGCAGTTCGACAATTTCCATAAGTTTCGCGCTGGGCGACTGGCCGGAGAAAACAATCCCCTTTTCTTCCAATTGTTTTATAAAATCTGGATTGACTTCGTAGCGGTGGCGGTGGCGTTCGGAAATTTTTTCTTGGCCGTAGGCCGAATAAGCGACGGTGCCTTTTTTGACCTTGGCTTCGTACGCGCCAAGCCTCATAGAACCGCCGTAGTCATTTTTAATTATTTTTTCTTTTTGCTCCGGCAGAATGTCTATGACATTATACGGAGTTTTCGGATTCACCTCCGTGGTATGCGCGCCTTTCAGGCCGGCCAAATGCCTGGCGAATTCCACCACCATCAATTGCATGCCGTAGCAAATACCCAAAAGCGGCAGCCTGTTTTCCCGGCAATATTTTATGGCCGCGATTTTACCTTCCACTCCCCTGTCGCCGAAACCGCCCGGCACGATAATTCCGTCGTATTCGTTTAATTTTTTCAAATCATCTTCGGCGTCTTTACCCTCGTATTTTTCCGCATTCAGCCATTCTATGACCGGCTTTTTGCCGTGATAATAAGCGCTATGTTTTATCGCTTCTATCACGGAAATATAGGAGTCGGCCAACACAAAATCGCCGGTGGAAAAATATTTTCCGATAATGCCGATTTTGACCGTTTCTTTCGCTTTTTTAATCTTGTCCACGAAATCTTTCCATTCTTTGAAATCTTTTTTTCTGGATTTGATTTTCAATTTTTCGCAAATAACTTCGCCCATATCGTTCTTTTCAAAATTGAGAGGTATTTCATAAATGCTTTCCGCATTTGGAGCGGAAACAATATCTTCTTCTTTCATCCCGCAATTGAAAGCGATTTTCTCCTTCCGTTTGGCATCTATCTCCTCCGTGGAGCGGGCGACTATTATGTCTGGCTGAAGACCGGCGCTGTTGAGCGTCCTTGAAGCGTGCTGGGTCGGTTTGGTTTTCGGTTCGCTGTCGGCGCCGATGTGGGGCAGATAACTCACCAAGACAAGAAGTGTGTCGTTGTGATTTCTTATCTTGAGCATACGCACGGCTTCCAGAAAAAGAATATTTTGATATTCGCCGACAGTTCCGCCTATCTCAATTATCACTATCTCCGCCTTGTTTTTCTTAACGGCCGTATTTATTTTTTCTATTATCTCCAGCGGCACATCCGGCACGACGGAAACACACCGGCCATTGTATTCCAAACTTCTTTCTTTGTTGATAATGGACTGGTAAATACTGCCGGTGGTCATATAGTTTGCTCCGGGAATGTCTTTATTGAGAAACCTCTCGTAATTGCCCATATCTTGGTCGCATTCCATGCCGTCGTTCAGCACGAAAACTTCGCCATGCTCGGTCGGGTTCATGGTGCCGGCGTCCACATTGACGTAAGGGTCAATTTTAATGGAAGTAACTTTGAAGCCGCGCGACTGGAGAATGTTGGCGATAGAGGCCGCAGTCACGCCTTTGCCGACTCCAGACATCACCCCGCCCACCACGAATATGTATTTCGTCCTCATAAATAAATATGTATCAGTCTAACAACAAAAACAGTTCTTGCCAAATGGTTTTATACTACTTTCCCGACGGCAATTCCACAAAAAATTTTGAGCCTTTTCCTTCCCCTTCCGACTCGGCCCAGATTTTGCCTTTGTGGGCTTTGATTATCTCTTTGGCGACATAAAGGCCGAGTCCGGAACCGTTGGCGTAAGCGCTGGAAAGGCTTTTGGCCCGGCCGAATTTCTTGAAAAGATTGGGCATTGTCTCGGCAGAAATGCCGATGCCGGAATCTTTAATTTTAAGTGTTCTTGCCACGGCAATCTCCTGATCAAAAAAAATAAAAAGTAGGATGAAAGATTTTTTTCTTTCATCCTACTTCATTTTAAAACAACTGCACAACTACTCACTTGTAAAGTAGTCTATATGCATTGCTTTGCGTACTTCATCTAAGGTTTTTACGGCGACATCACGAGCCACCGCTGTTCCATTTTTGAGAATACGCATCACTTCTTCCGGATCATTTGCGAAACCTTCACGTCGAATGCGGATAGGATCAAGTTCTACGGAAAGAACTTCTTGAAGTCGCCGCTTTACGGCGACATCTCCCAACCCTCCATGGCGATAATGCTCCTTCATGTTCTCAAGACCTTCTTTGTCCGAATCGAAAGCATCTAGATACGCGAACACCGGATTACCTTCCACAATGCCCGGATCTTCTACTCGCAGATGTTTGGAATCGGTGTACATTGTCTTTATTTTATGACGCACCTCGTCGGCGCTGTCGGAAAGAGAAATGACATTCCCTAGCGATTTAGACATCTTGCCTTTGCCATCCGTCCCTGGAAGGCGAGGAAAATTTGATAGCAAGGCTTTTGCCTCGACAAGAACAGAACATTCGTAGATGCGATTAAAACCGCGCACAATCTCGTTTGTCTGCTCAATCATCGGCAACTGGTCTCCACCCACTGGCACTAAATCCGCCTTAAAAGCGGTAATATCCGCCGCTTGACTGATTGGATACACCAAGAAACCCGCAGGGATACTGGTACCAAAATCGCGCTGTTTAATTTCGTCTTTAACAGTTGGGTTGCGTTGAAGGCGCGAGACAGTTACCAAGTTTAGATAATACATCGTAAGTTCGGCAAGCTCGGGCACGAGGGATTGGATAAAAATAGTGGTAATTTTAGGATCAATGCCAACGGCAAGGTAATCCAACGCCACTTCGAGAATATTTTTGCGAACCTTATCCGGATTTTCCGCATTGTCCGTGAGCGCCTGCGCGTCAGCTATGATAACAAACTGTTTGTACTGGTTCTGAAGTTCCACCCGCTGACGTAGTGAGCCGGCGTAATGGCCTAAATGCAAATGACCGGTGGGCCGATCGCCGGTCAGAATAATGTGCCTATTTTTTTCTGTTTCTGCGCTCATAGATATTCTCCTTTCCTTTTAATTTAATTACATTATAGTTTTTGTAAACCCTAATGTATAGGCTGCGTATCCGTCAGGGAAAAGTTACTTATGCGTTTCCACATCCGCGGCTGCTTTTATTCTGGATATGGAACTATAATGGTCTTTTCCACTTGACCCGATGCTTACCGTGTCGGTATAGCCAACACTTAATCCTTTTTCCTCTTCAAAATAAGTGCGTACATTGTTGGCCCAGATATTTCCTTCTTGAGTAAATTCAATTATATCACCATTTATGGTAATATAGCCGCTATTTTGCATAACTTCTGCCTTTTTAGCAAAAACTTCTTTCCAGTTGATACCGAACTTTTGTTCAAATTGCCCCATGTCTCGCCTTAAAAGGCGTAAGCCCATCACCATATACCTTTGCATGAGCTCATTGTCAGTACAAATACGTTGCCCTTCCAGCGGGAAACGCTTTTTATCCAACACTTCGCTGCCATAATTTTTAAGCATACGATGTGTACGATAGGTTGTTCCTGCAAGATAACCATGGGCGCCTGATCCAAAAGCAAGCACTTGGTTGTCCTCAGCGTTTAAGTAGATGTAACAGCAATGGTTTCCTTTTTTTGCCCAATCCCTAACGGAGTAGCGATATTTGAACTCAGTTTTATCCAATCGTTCAACCGACCAATTAAAAAGTTCAATTTCACGAGACTGGTCTGGTGCTGGATATTTTTCTTTTTTTACAAAATCGAAGTAAAAAGGAGTTTTTTCCAGCAGGACAAGCGGGTAAAGGGTAAGATGCGTCACCTTTGTTTTAAGCACGGTTTCTACATCGTCATGCCAAATTTCATCCGTCTGATTCGGCAAATTATAGATCAAATCCAAGTTGAATATATCAAAGTGACTTTGAATAGTCTCAATAGCTTGGAGCAACTCTTCCTTACCTTGTCCCATACGGAGATGTTCTTGCCTGATTTCTTTATTAAATGTCTGTATGCCAGCACTGACACGGTTGCAACCATAGTTTTTTAGCATAACAATGCGATCTAAGTTTGTTGGCGTGCCTTCACAAGTTATCTCGCACCCCTTAGACAAAGGGAAATTGCTGATTAAAAAACTTAGGATTCGTTCAAGCTGACCACACGACAAGCTGTTGGGAGTGCCACCGCCAATATAGACAGCTTGAATATCGAGTGTTTGTACATAAATAGTGTTTGCGTACAAACGCATCTCTTCAATCAAGTTGACGACATACTGTTCTTTTTGATCTTCCTGACTCAAAAACTTGTTAAATCCGCAAAATGAGCAAATTTGATCACAAAAAGGAATATGCACATATAGCGTTGAAACTCTATCTTTTTCAGGACAAGCGCTCTTTAGTTTTGCGTTAATCAAGTCGAAGTTTGGTTTTTCATTCGGCATTGGATAAGTACTGGAACCGATCGGCTCTCGTTGCGTGAATTTTACTTTATTTTTCATGACTCTCTCCTTGGATTAATATTGTTGTTCTTACATAAATAATAAATGCATGAATATCGAATCACTAACAATTATTTATTTCATTTTGTTTCCCCTCCTTTCTTGCCTTTCCATCTCAATCAAATTCAAGCCGATTTTTGACGCAAAAACCGATTAAGCGAAAAGCTCTTGAATAAAATCAAAGCCGTAAAGGACTTTTTGGGATTGTTTTCAAAGAACAATCCTTTCTGTTTAAAAGGCTACCATGGGGGGTAAAAGTCAACAAAAATGCGCCGCATTTTCAAACCTGATTTTTAATGTTTTTCCTCCCCCAACTCCACGAAAAACTTACTCCCTTTTCCTTCCCCTTCCGATTCGGCCCAGATTTTTCCTTTATGGGCTTTGATTATCTCTTTGGCGACATAGAGGCCGAGGCCGGAACCGTTGGCGTAAGCGCTGGAAAGGCTCCTTGCCCGGCCGAATTTCTTGAAAAGATTGGGCATTGTCTCGGCAGAAATGCCGATGCCGGAATCTTCAATTTTCAGCAAAACATTACCGTTTTCGGAAACTTTGGAAAGGCTGACTTTTATGAATCCCGCGGGCGTGTATTTGATGGAATTGTCTATCAGATTGGAAACGACTTGGCGGATTTTGTTGCGGTCGGCGTTGACGCTGAAATTTTCTTTTTCATCCGCTTCAAAACTTATTTTTAACGCTTTGGACTTGTCCGTGGAGCTTTCAATCGTCGCTTTGAATTCATCCGTCAATCCTTTGGTCAGCTCTTTGACATCCAGCGCGGCGAAATCATATTGCATCGTCCCCTGCTCTATGTGGGAAATGTCCAAAAAGTCGCCTATTATCAAAACCAGCCTCTGGGACGATTGGAAAATTTTATCCACCGCGCTTTTGGTCGTTGCGGAAATTTTTCCGTAACTTCCTTCCAGAATCATTGAAGCGTAGCCTTTGATGGCCGTAAGCGGCGTCCTCAACTGATGGGACGCGATGGAAAGGAAATCCGACTTGGCCTCGTCCAGCTGTTTCAACCGCAAATTGGCGAATTCCAGCTTGGCGGCCAGTTCCTCTATCTCCTCGCGCGCCCGGACTTCAGCATGCACACTGCGTATTATCATATAACCAAAGAAGCTAAGTATTAAAAAAATAATTCCTTTTATAAAAAATTCTGTTGTGTTTTTAACAAAGAAAAGTTCCCCTAAAATTATTAACAGAACAAGGCTTGTGAACAGTTCGGTAGTAATTATTTTTATATTTAAAATTCTGTCTTTTAAAATCGCATACAAAAGAATGATTGGATATAGAGGCACTATAAAATTTAAAATCGGATATACATCAACTTCAAATACCGGCAAGAAATTAGTGCTTCCGCCCAAAAAACCGATAAATATGGCGAGAAAGAAATATAAAATTTGTTTTTGTTTAATCAGACTTGCTTTTTTGTAATTTGTATAAAGTAAATAATTTGTATATATAAAGCTTAAAAAAAAGAAAAGTGTAAACAATAAATATAAATTTGTAGGCGGAGAATCGTAATAAAACGAATTGAATACATATCTTGTGTTGACAATAAAATAAGGTGTTGTATTTAGAATAAGAAAAAATATCCCAATCCCATATACAAACCTCAACATCCACATCTTTCTTATGCCTAAGAAAAGAAAAGTAAAATGTATGGAGATTACAGGTATTAAAATGACTCCAAGGTGAGTTATTCTCCACCAAAAAAGAGCCCATTCCGGCGATTGCGTTCTTGCGATTTCATATACTCCAAAACCCCATATAGCAACAAGAAAAGCAAAAAGAGCCCATAATCGGCTTAATGGATTTTTGTAATTATGACCTAAAACAATTAAAGAAAGTAAAAGGCTGGTAATTCCCGTTATAATGCCGGATATCCCGAATAAATTCATATTTATATTATAATGCCATTTTAAAAATAAAAAAGGGAGCGGATTTAATCTCCTTCTCCCTTTTTCTTTTTCTAAAAATGTACTAAGTCAATAATTTTTCAGAAAGGATTTTTTTAACTGGTCTTCCGAAATTCCTAGACAGCGCAAAACCAAGCAATCTTTCTATGAGTTTTTCGTCAATTTGGGGGTGCTTTGGCAAGCAACCCAAAATTTTTTGGACATTAGTATTATCAAA
>Ga0209541_10001694_pt1 | contig 43063 bp, 46 predicted proteins | sample RifCSPlowO2_01_FD_184027 | JGI IMG/M metagenome (GOLD analysis project Ga0209541, IMG submission 184027) | Groundwater microbial communities from Rifle, Colorado - Rifle CSP2_plank lowO2_0.1 (SPAdes) (version 2) | ecosystem: Environmental > Aquatic > Deep subsurface > Groundwater | place...
AAGCAAAGGGCGGCCCACTTCTCATATTTTTATGAATCAAGATATAAAAAAAAGATTAGAGGAGATAGAAAAGGAGATGGCCGATGCCAGTTTTTGGCAGAACAAAAGCCATGCCCAAGAAGTGGTGCGTGAGTTTAATGATCTGAAAGAAGAGCTCTCGGGCACCGGCGGTTACGACAAAGGTGAAGCAATTGTGACCATCCTCTCCGGTGCAGGGGGCGACGATGCCGAGGACTTTTCGCGAATGCTCTACAACATGTATCAAAAGTATGCCGCAAAAAATGGCTTTGAAACTTTCCTTATTCACGATAACGAAAATGATCACGGTGGTTACAGGAACATTACTTTCGAAGTTAGGGGCAACCCTTCGAAGGGCTTAGGGCAGGGGGCTTACGGCACTCTAAAAAATGAGTCGGGCGTGCACAGGCTTGTGCGAGTGTCGCCGTTTAATGCCAAGAAGTTGCGTCACACCTCGTTCTCAATGGTGGAGGTGATCCCCAAACTTCCCAAAAGTGTTAAGCTCGATATTCCTGACGCCGATTTGCGGGTGGAGTTCGCACGATCAAGCGGCCCCGGGGGGCAGAACGTAAACAAGCGCGAGACGGCCGTACGCGTGGTTCACATTCCAACTAACATCTCGGCTCACGTAAGCTCGGAGAGATCGCAACAACAGAATCGCGAAAAGGCCATGGAGATTTTGCGCGGTAAGCTGCACAAAAAGCAAAAAGAAGATCTCAAAAAGAAGGAAGCTGGCATGCAGATCTCTAAAACAACAGAGATAGAGTGGGGAAGCCAGATCCGTTCTTATGTTTTACACCCATACAAAATGGTTAAAGATCACCGTACCGACTACGAAGAGAACGATGTGGAGAGTGTATTTGATGGTAACATTGATGAGTTTATCGCCCGTGAGAAGAGTATGTTAGAATAGGCCAATGCTTTTTGTTGAGAACTTAACAAAAGTTTACGCCGACGACTCAAAGGTGCTCGACAACGTGCACTTTACCGTTACTGCTGGTGAGTTTCTTTCGGTTGTGGGTCATTCGGGGGCAGGCAAGACCACTCTTCTTAAAATGATCCTAGCCGAAGAGAGGCCGACTGAAGGTAGCGTCTTTTTTGAGACGATAAACGTGCATGCCCTTAAGCCCAAATACATCCCGGAGTATAGGCGTAGGATCGGGGTGGTGTTTCAAGACTTCAAGTTACTCCCCGACTTAACTGCTTACGAAAACATTGCTTTTGCTATGGAAGCGGCTGGCCAACCAGACGAGGTGATAGCAAGCGACGTGCCAGAAGTCTTGGCGCTCGTTGGTTTGGACAAGAAGGCTTGGAACTTTCCTAGCCAACTCTCGGGTGGCGAGAAGCAACGCGTGGCAATCGCGCGAGCCATTGTAAACCAACCCGACATGATTATTGCTGACGAGCCAACTGGTAACTTAGACCCAATCAACACTCACGAGATTGTGCAGATTTTGAAAAAGATTAACGACCTTGGTACGACAGTACTCCTCACGACTCACAACAAAAGCGTTATTGATGCCTTGGGTCGCAGGGTCATTACCATGGAAGCTGGTAAGATTGTGAGGGACGATAAAGAGGGAAAGTACATATTGTAAATGTCTAATATCTAATTACCAATGCCTAATTTAAAAACAAACTTCAGGAGAGTACTAAAAGCGGGCTTCGTTGGCTTCTGGCGAAACGGCGTCGTCTCGGTAGCTTCGATCTTCGTGGTTGTTGTAACCCTTTTTATAATCGGTAGTCTCTTTATGTCGAATGCGTTTCTGACTGCAACTCTCGGTGAGATAAAAGATAAAGTCGACATTAATGTCTACTTCAAAACCACCGCTAAAGAAGAAGAGGTGCTGATCATGAAGACAGATATCGAAAGCCTGCCTGAAGTGAAGACGGTGGAGTATGTTTCGCGAGAGGAAGCGCTTGAGCAGTTTCGTGAGCGCAACAAGGACAACACACTCGTGCTCCAAGCTCTCGACGAACTTAATGACAATCCGCTAGGAGCAGTGCTTAACATTAAGGCCAAAGAGCCATCGCAGTACGAAGGCATTGCGCAATTTTTGAATCGCGAAAACGAAGAGGCCAACTTAAGTAACGGCTCAAGTGGCGGAGTAGGGATAATAGATTCTATCAACTATTTCAAAAACCAAGTGGTCATAGAGAAACTCAACAAAATTATAGAAGGCGCACGAACAGTTGGCATAGCGATCGCACTAATTTTAGGTATCATGGCCGTTTTGGTAACCTTCAACACAATTCGTTTGGCCATCTATAACTCTCGCAATGAGATATATGTAATGCGCTTGGTGGGGGCAAACTCGAGTTTCATCCGCGGGCCGTTTGTGGTGGAGGGCGTGATGTACGGCGGTATTGCCGCACTGATATCACTCGTTTTACTTTTCCCAGCTACATATTGGCTCTCGCGCACTACGACCGACTACTTTGGCGGCATTAACCTATTTAAATACTTCCTCTCCAACTTCGGCCAGATGTTCATCGTCCTCGTCGTTATCGGAATAGTCCTCGGTACTCTCTCAAGTTACATCGCCGTCCGCCGCTATCTTCATTAGCCTCTCGAAATAGATTAATTACGCTTCACTTAACATACTATAGTATCTTATCTGAAGCCCGTTATTAATTGCTGTTTGGTGCGAAGTTTGAAACTTTATAATACTATCGCCAGTGAAATAACAATTAGGATACCAAGAGAATTCAAGACTAAAGAAAGAAGCAAAAACTGCCAATTTTTTAGTTTGGAAATACCCAAAAGCCCTATCCCAACTTCATCGGGAAGTGGCGAGGCTATGATGATAGCTCCCATGACTGGAGCAAGCCAAGCAAAGTAAGGTGTTGCTATAAGATGTGACAAACGCATACCCCCCAACTTCATAAAAACCGGCCGCAACTCTTCGAATACATAATCCTTTAGGAAGCGAAAGATTATAAAATCTCCGACCACACCTCCAAGCCCGGCAAACAAGGCAACCTCAAGGGGCATTAACTCTTTGGCCAAATAAAATAGTACCACTCCTGCGGGAGCTACCGTAAATGTAGAAACAAAGAATATTCCCGCAATGAACGCGCCCAGGTAACCAAGATCGCCAATACCGCTGATGACTTCTTTTACAAATGGCGTATCTGCCAAATAAAAGAACAAAAACAAGCTTGCGATAAGGAGAAAGGTGTTCTTGAATCTCCAGTGTCTGTGTTTTGGCGTGTGATTAATCATTTAAGCAAAATCTTAAAAAAGAAACTAACCCTACACGAGATCCGACAGATCTGGCTTAATGTAGTTTGGGCCCTTTAAAACTTTGCCATCTTCACGGAAAATTGGTTTACCGTCCTGCCCAAGTTTACTCATGTTGGACGTGTGCACGCGACCAAATGCCTCATCTAATTTACGTAACGGCCTTAAGGATACAGAAGTGCCAGATAAAACTACCTGCAAATCTGCTAGCTCCTTCAGCATGTCGACATAAAGTTCGTTTGGTACGAGAGCACCAGTCTCCAAAAGACTAATTGCTTTGTCCAACTCTTCGATTAATTCCTTTGCCTCTTCAGAAATTAAATTCTTCCTAAGCTTTAGCAATTGAACAGTCGGGTTTTCGTTTACTGCAACACCAAAAGCAACATGGAACTCCTCTATAAAATCTTCTCGAGTTTTCTTCATTTTATTATTTTCCCTTGGATCTTAATTTTAGATACTCGTTACCAATTTATTTTTTCACCAAATTCCCAGAAGTATCCCGTCTCTGTCACTGTTGTTACTAAATTATAGATGTCATCAGCCGCTTGATCGGGTGTGCGGTTTGGCTTTTCGATCTCGGTAGATATTGAATAGCCCATATCTGTTTGCACCCATCCGGGGGCTAGCGCTGAAACTACTATCCCCCGAGACTGCAAACGAAATGCCAAGTGGCGAGTATACATATTCAAAGCTGTTTTAGAGATTCGATACCCAGCAGATGACTCACTATCAAATTCTGGGTCAGAAATTACTCCGTAGCCAGAGTTCAAATTAACAATATGACTCCCTTTTTGAAGTATGGCCAGTAAGTGCTCCGTTAAATCAATTACACCAACTACATTAATCTCCAGGGTTTTCCTTACCTTAGCTGGATCCGTCCATTTGTCTTGCGGATCAAGGAGCACCCCGGCGTTGTTTATTAGTGAATCAATATTGGTAGTAAGTTTTTTTATTTGCTCTACTGCACTTGCAATACTCTCAGGACTTCCTTGATCGTATTGTATCGGAGTTAAATTTTTGTGACTGATGGGAAATCCCTTGTCTAAATAAGTACCTATAACATGCCAACCCTCATCTAAAAACTTCTTGGCAGTTGCCAACCCAATCCCCCGACTAGCTCCTGTAACAACGACGATTTTCATATTTAATTATAAATGGTTGGTTGTTGGTTTTGTAAATCTAGTGTACCACTTAAAGTTAGCCATAGCCTTTTTTATGGGCAATAATTTTGGTGAGGTTGTACGCGATCATGTAAGCAGTAAACACAGCAAAAGGAAGCCAGTCACCCGAAATTATTGCATAAATTAAAGTCGGTATTGGATAGTAGAGCATCGACTCATTTACCAAAGCCCACAACCCCTTAGCGTGGAGTACGTCGTCGGCGTAATCTTTGAGAGCTCCGAATATAAGAAAAACGAAAAAGAAGACCAGAAATGGCATAGCAACCAACTCGCCCCAAGCAATACCAGTAACGATTACAATTGAGGCCGCAACTTGATGGTTAAGGTAGTCGAGGCGATTACGGATTATAAACGCCACATTCATGGCAACAAGCGCAGAGTCAACCACTGGGTTAGTAAGCACAATCAATAAAGCCCCACACAAACCCCACAACACGCCGAACAAAAGATTACTACCCTTGAACCACTTGAGCCCATGCTCGTTCAATAGGTCGGCGATCTTCATCGTCGCTCCATACAAAATCCCGAGTGAAACAACTATCATAATCATTGGGTCATCATAGACCCCAAGCGACCCATGTAGCAAGCCAACCACCAACACCCCACACCCGTCTGGGGCGTTGGTTTTAAGGCTCAAATTTTGCTATATTACGCCTACAATTTGCCGGATCGTCTAATGGTAGGACTTCGCCCTCTGGAGGCGAGTATCTTGGTTCGAATCCAAGTCCGGCAGCAAAAACTAAGCATGACTTACTTTCGCGCAAGAAACAAAACGATAAATGAGTATTCTGGACATCAGGAAATATCTCTTGGGTTAAGATCGCGCCTGAATAGCGTATGTAACCACTATATTGCTCATGGGTACATAGCAAGTGAGAGGACCTGGATACCAGCTATACAACTAAACCACGAAATAAAGCTTCGTCTGGATAAGGAAACTTTAACCGGTGCTCTATCGGGGACATATGACGAGGCGTTTGAAGCAGTTGAGATATTTTTGTCTGCTGCAAAAGCGTACGCTTCTTCAAGGTACAGTAAAATTCTAGCAGATGTTATTTCAGTGTTTGACATAGCAGGTAGTGTCTATCGCGTTGATGAAAATTCAGGAAGGATCGAATTACGAATTGATGGAAAGTTAGCAGAAGATATTGATATTGCAACCGCCGCTCTCTCAAGCGCAGAGAACGCCGAATCAGAGTTTAAAAATGCCGTTGGTGGCTTGATGAGTCGAAGTGAAAGTCCAGAGGACACAATAAGCGCAATTTTTATTGCATTCGAGGACTATCTTAAGAATAAAACTGGGATGAAAGAATATGGGGGATCAGTAGATAAGCTAATGAAAGACGAGGTAATTTCTCCCACACAAAAATCACTTCTAGATAAAATTTACGCATATAGATCAGATACGTACGGTATTGGTCACGCGGGAAAGGCTAAGAAGCCTGAGGAAGTTGATGCTTTGTGGTTTCTGGAAACAGTCACTGCGCAGATTCTGTTTTTAGATAGAAAATTAAAAAGCCATAACTTAACGAATAATTAAAGCCCATGCCCATAAAAGAACTTATCCCAGTATACATAGAAGTAATTTTATCATGGCCTACCGCCGTATTAGTACTGGGGTTTTTGTTTGTTTTTAAATTCACCGAAGAGATAAAATTTTTTATCAAAAATATCCGATCCTTCAAAGTGGGGCCTCTTGAGACGTCTCAAGCTCAGGGTCCCACTGAGGACGTAGAAGCAAAGGTGGAAAAAGACGTTAATCTAACTAGAGAGCAATGGGACGACGTAGAAAGGTTGGTAGAGAATCTTGAAGATACCAACAAACAGAAAGAGTCAGAGGTCGAAGATTATAAAGCTGCACTTAGAGTAACCCGTGAAAGAGCAGAAAATTATGAATTTGCATATCTAAACTTAGCTTTAGTATATAACACCAAGCGTGCTCTCTCTTGGTTTGAAATACAGACCAACAAGTCATCTACAAGAGAAAACTTCATGTCTCACTTTACGCTGCAGACAGAAATAAAAGATTTACATACCGAAAAGGATGCTATTTTTAACGCTCTTCTTGTAAACGAGCTAATTATTCATGATGGAGGGCTTTATAGGGTCACAGAAAAAGGAGAAAGATTCTTACTTTACATGGCTCCTCAAAAAATAAATTTAACTTAAGATGAAAAAGATTGTATACCAAGGAAAGATTATAGAGGTGGTGCAGGAAGAGGTTGAGGCAAATGGCAAAACCAAGACTTTTGAGTTTGCGCGTCGTTCACCTGGCACACGTTTAATTATCCAAAAAGGCGATAAAGTTTTGATAACTAAAGAGTTTCGCCGAGAGTTAAATGCCTACGACTACCGGTTGCCAGGGGGTAAAGTTTTTGATTCTTTGGACGAATATAATACTGCCCTAGAATCTGGGGTTGATATTGCTCTAGCCGCGAAGCAAGCTGCGATAAAAGAGGGGAAGGAAGAGGTGGGAGTTGTTGCCAAAGACCTTTCGCTTTTTCATCGCTCGGTATGTGGCGCTACTGTAGAGTGGGACCTATTTTATTTTGTAGTAAAAGATTTCGAGGAGACCGAGCAAAATTTGGAAGGCGGAGAGGACATTTCAGTCGAATGGATCGACAAAGAAGAAGCCAAGAAGATGTGCCTCGACGGTCGCATTAGCGAAGAACGTAGCGCCCTAGTTTTATTGAGGTACTTAAACAATTAAACGATTGCCCGAACTCTATATAATTTCTGGGTTACCTTTTGCTGGCAAATCTATTTTGGCCAAAGAGATGCGTGAGATAACTGGTGCAGAGTTGGTAAGTTTTGATGATCTATGGGAGGAGCTCTCTGTCTCATAAAGATATAACCTACCAGCAGAACATCGAGGAGATAGAGGGGCGTTTAAAGGGTATACTACAAAGCGGGAGGTCAGCCATTTACGACAGTACTAACCTAAGAGAAGAGCACCGAACAAATTTTAGTAACTTAGCCACAAGCGTGGGTGCCGAGCCGGTTGTTGTTTATTTGGCCGTTTCGCCGGAGGTTGCAAAAGAAAGGCGAGCTCAAAGTTTGGTAGATGGAACGCATCACAAAGTTAGTGATGAAAATTTTAACAACGCTCTGGAAAGATTAGAACCTCCAACAGAAGGGGTAATCATCCGTACAGAAAATGAAAAGAAAGAGTTCCTAGATAAACTTAAAAAATGACATGAATCCCAAAAGAAATTTGTGGTTGTGGTCGCTCTATGACTTTGCGAATTCCATTGTTTTGATGGCGTTTCTCTTCTATTTTTCCCAGTGGCTTGTTATAGATCAAGGCAAGCCCGCTTGGTGGTACAACATAGCGCTGGTTGCATCGTCTGCACTTTTCATTATTACTGCGCCTTACATAAGTAAAAAGATTGACGCGACCAATCTCAAGCTTGGTGGCTTAAGGTTTTGGACCGCGCTCACTTTCATCGGCTACTTAATGGTAGCTTTGCTTACAGTCCTTACAAACGACATAGAGTTTTTGGTCACTGTGATTTACACACTTTCTACATACGCCTACCTCGTGTGCTTCCTTTACTTTACCCCGATGTTGAGCGACCTAGCTACTACATCTGATCGTTCTTGGAAGTCAGGGATAGGCCAAGGTGCGAACTCAATTGGTCAGGTGGTAGGAGTTTTGGTCACTCTTCCTTTTGTGAACGGGCTCACACTTTTTGGTGATCCAGGGCGTGCGCAGGCACTACTGCCGGCCACTATCATCTTTGGCGTGCTTGCCCTCCCCATGCTCCTCTTTTATCGCGAAAGTAAAAAAGTTCCTTCAAGCGACACTGGCGCGGTGCGCACTACATCTAACCTCGTTACTTTGTTTAAGGAAGTTTTCAGCCACAGGGCGCTCGCACTCCTTTTCCTAGCGTACTTCCTCTTCAGCGACGCACTGCTTACGTTTGCTAACAACTTCCCACTTTATTTGGAGACGGTTCACTACGCGACCGACACAGTTAAGTCGGTTCTCACCGCAAGCATACTCATACTTGCCGCAATCGGAGCAGTAGTGTTCGGGAAAATTGCTGATAAGAAAGGGAACCTAAAAACCTTAAAAGTTATCCTTGTTATTTGGTGCTTTATTTTGGTTGCGATGGCGCTCGTTGGTAACTTCAAGCTACTGGTCCCAATATTCTTGTTCGCGGGGATCTTCTACGGTCCCGTATGGGCAATCAGCCGAGCTTTAGTGGCGGAGCTTGCCCCACCCCACCTCACGGCGTCGTCGTACAGCTACTACGTGGTTGCCGAAAGGTTCGCAACACTAGTTGGCCCGCTCGTATGGAGCATCGCACTTGTAACCATGGGTGAAGGTGTTAGGGGATACCAAGCAGGTTTACTTTCCCTCACCGTGCTTGTGGTAGTCGGGCTGTTTGTTTTAAGAAAAATCCCAGTTAGTCGCGGGGCTGGGTGAAAAGAACTGTAGGGGTGTCTTCAACTTTGTAGGTTTGGTGGTTGTAGTCACCCAACGTTTCCATAATTGTGTCGTACGAGTAACGCCAGTTGCGGCCGCTTGGGCCCTCGGGGTCGTTGGCGAGGAACTCTCGTGTATCATCATCATAGCCGACGAGTAAAATCATGTGATAGCCAGAACCGTTCTTCACGTAAATGTGTTCGGGGTTGTCTAACCCAATGCCGTAGTGGAGAGAGATTATCGGGTGACCGGCTTTTAGCTCGGCCTTTAACTCTTCGAGAGTCGGGTTTGTTTTTATTGTTGCATCGAATGCGCCGTCGAACTCTTTTATAATTCGTAGTGTTCTCTCGGCGTTAGAATCTTTGTTCGATCCCCAAATTTTTTCTTGAATTTTAAACAGGGGAGGGAGGAGCTCACGTGTTTCGGTGCCACTTATCGTTTCGCGGGTGTCGCCCTGGTAAAACCGTTCGGCCATCATTATCACCGCTTCCTCGCAAGCGTTATTCCACGGGTATGACCAGTCGCCATCGGGTGTTTGCCTAATGAAGGGCACCGGAAGTATTACCACTTGGGGACGTGCCTCAAACTGTGGTATCTCAATCGCTGAAACTTCTTCTATAACCCTAGCTTCGCGAGCTTCTACGTATTGCCAAGTGGCTAGGGATAAAAAGGCGATAGAAAGTAAAATAAAAAAAGAGTTCATAAAATAGTAGCACTGTTAAAAGTAGCAAAAGGCCAGATTTGATACAATAGACGGATGAACTCGAAGTTTGTTTTAATTGCGGTTGTTGTAGCGCTCCTGGGTTTGGGCGTCGGTTATTATATTGGTTATGACCACGGCTTCGAAGGAGCAATAATCGGCGAGGACTACGACGATGACGACGGAGGAACTGGTACACGCCCCGTAGCTTGCACCGAAGAAGCCAAGATTTGCCCTGACGGTTCGGCTGTTGGTCGCGTCGGCCTCAACTGCGAATTTGCCGCATGCCCTGGTTCAAGCGGCAGCGGTTCGGGCGGTGGAGGGGGAGGCATCCTTCCTTACAACTCTGGCATTACAGGTATTGTCATGCTTGGGCCGACATGTCCCGTGATGAGAGATCCGCCTGACCCACAGTGTGCAGATCGCCCTTACTCGGCTCGTCTCCATGTTACTAACGCGGGGATGGAGCCAGCCTTCTCAAGCTTTTTGGTAGAGTTTACTTCCGACTCAAACGGAAGATTCAATGTTTCGTTACCACCTGGAAGTTACGAGATTCGTTCGGCCGTAGCCGCGAATGTTTTGCCTTACTGCTCTAGCGACATAGTGACGGTAGGGCCTAATACTTATACCCAGACGACGGTTTATTGCGACAGCGGGATTAGGTAACTTTCATCTATAAGTAGTCCACAATTGGTAGGATTTTGCACTTCCGGTTATACTGCTACTACTTAATTTTAAGAAGTAGTATTAACCTATGGAAAATCACCAGAACCCCTTTGAGAACGCCAAAGAGCAACTTAATCGTGCAGCTAAAGCTCTCAACCTAAGTAGTGAACTCGTAACACGTCTCTCAAGCCCTGAAAGATTCGTTGAGATTAACTTCCCAGTAAAGATGGACGACGGCAGGGAGGTTGTTTTTAAGGGCTTTCGGTCTCAACACTCAAATGCCCGGGGCCCTTACAAAGGAGGGATTCGCTTTAGTGAAGAGGTTAACGAGGCGGAAGTAAAGGCGCTTTCAATGTGGATGACATGGAAGTGCGCTGTTGCTGACCTGCCTTATGGTGGCGGCAAGGGTGGCGTAATAGTTGATACCAAAAAACTCTCGATTGGCGAGCTTGAAAGACTCTCGCGTGCTTTTGCACGAGCGCTTGCGCCAATAATTGGCCCGGAGATCGACATCCCCGCGCCAGACATGTACACCACTGCGCAAATTATGGACTGGATGGTTGATGAGTATTCAAAGGTTGTGGGCAAAAAATCTATGGCGACATTCACTGGCAAATCTCTAGCCAATGGTGGCTCGGAAGGCCGCCCCGAAGCCACGGGTCTGGGTGGGGCAATAATTTTAGACGAGCTTGCCAAGGTTGAAAAATTAAAAATTGAAAATTGTAAAATTGCCCTACAGGGTATGGGCAATGTCGGCAACCACTTTGCGCTTGAAGCAGTTAAGCGTGGCTACAAGGTTGTGGCTATCAGCGACTCCAAGGGTGGCATTTATGCCGCCGAAGGCTTAGATGTAAATAAAGTAATCTCGTACAAAGAAGAGGAGGGAACACTAGCTGGGTTTCCTGAAGCACAAAGCGTTTCGAACAAAGAGTTACTCGAGCTGCCAGTAATAGTGTTGGTACCCGCAGCCATTGAAAATGTAATTACCGAGGAGAACGCGGGGCGCATAAAAGCCAAATACGTAATCGAAATGGCTAATGGCCCGGTAACTCCCGCGGCCGACACTCTTCTTGAAGAGAGGGGGGTAGTCTCAATTCCTGACATTTTAGCTAACAGTGGGGGGGTGACCGTCTCATACTTTGAGTGGTATCAAAACATGCACGATGAGCATTGGCCCAAGGAAAAAGTTTTTGAAATGCTGAAACCCAAGATGCAGCTTGGATTCATGAAAGGCTGGCAGTTAAAAGAGGAGCATAAGGTCTCTATGCGAACCGCCGTTTACCTACTTGCCCTCAAGCGGGTAGCCGAAGCTTCAAATAAGGCTTGACCCCGTAGTGAAGCAAAGCTCTACTACGGGGTTGATTGCATTCTCCTGTGGATATGCTATAATCGGGATGTTTGATGTAAGTCTCTCGCGTTCGTTTTACGGGCGAGTTGAGGGGGTCGCCTTACACGAACGGAATAAGTTAGATTCTCGAAATGAACAATAACAAGTTATATATCGGTGGTATCTCATACAGCACCACTGATGACGGTCTCCGCGATGCGTTCGCGCAGTGTGGAACCGTAACTTCTGCTTCGGTCATCATGGACCGCATGAGCGGACGATCAAAGGGCTTCGGCTTTGTTGAAATGTCCACTCCTGAAGAAGCACAAAAAGCTATTGAGATGTGGAATGGCAAGGAGCTCGACGGAAGAACTCTTACCGTCAACGTTGCCCGACCACAGACAGAGCGTCCTGCTCGCCGTGATAACGGTGGAGGCCGCTGGTAGTACTCCGCCAAGGCTACGTACTACACAGTAGTAAACATAAAACATAGAGGCACCCCACAAGGGTGCTTTTATGCTTTAAGGCGGAGTACTCCTGCGTAGCTCTTTGCGAGCGGAGCAGGAACAGTATAATTAGTGAATGTTTTACGTATATATTATTGAAAGTAAAAAAGACGGTACTCACTATGTGGGGGTAACAGAAGATTTAAGACAGCGCTTGAAAGAACACAACCAAGCTACTCATACATACACAGCTCGCAAACAACCTTTTATTATATATTGGTATTGTGTATTTAATAACAAAATGAAAGCTTACAAATTTGAACGTTATTTAAAACACGGTTCTGGCCACGCCTTTGCCCGCAAGCATTTTTAAATATAGTCGAACGACCGCAGGGCGAACCGTGCGGTCGTTGTGCGGCGAAGCCGCTTGAGGGCGAAGTCAGGGTGACTCGCCGGGCCTGAAGATCGTTCGACCCCGGAGCTGACGGTAGATGCCCACCCAGAAGTCGGCTTCCGGCTGGTGGATCGTGCCGTCGCGGTGGACGTAGATCTTGCTGGGCTTGAGCTCGAACGGTCTTCCCAAGTCGTCCACGTCACCGAGACCGCCTTGGCCACCGATGATGATCTCGTGACCGTCGTGTCGGTGGAGGGGTGCCTTGGTCCGTTCGATGGCGCCGATCTCGATGATCTCGCCCGTCGTTGGGTGGATGAACCCCGTGTAGGCGAGCCAGCCACAGCCGTCCGGACCGCCTTGGCGAGTCCAGCGGAACGGGAGGTCGTCGATCCCCGTCAGGGTCTTCGTCACCTCCCTTGCGGAGGTCATGGGTGGTGCTGCGATCATCTGTCGGCAGAGCGCCTGGAAGAGGGCGTCCCCGACACGAGTGGTCTGTTGTAGCATTCAGTCAGTCTCCCGCCAACATCGCGTGGTGCTGGCCACTACTACTGTACTCTTAATATAGGACTCTGGTCAATAAAAGCTTGACATTTAAAGTGGAATTTGCTATACTTAAAGTAATATTAATTAACTCTCGATAGTTTTGTTAAGGATCACTTCTTTGCGTATAAGTTTTCTTGCAGATCTCTTGAGAAAAAAGAGAACTGTATATGTATAAAAAAAGTAGGTTTAGTAGTGGGCGTCCTTCTAGTAATAGACAACGCTTCCAAGGCGGTCGTGGTGGCGGCCGTGGTCGCAAGGGTATAGGCCAATACATCGACCCATCAAAGTTTGTTAACAAGGCGGTAATTACCGAGGAGATGGAGACGTTTGTGCCCGAGCACACGTTTGCTAGCTTCTCTATAAATCAGGACTTAAAAACGAACATCGTTTCCCGCGGCTACACAACACTTACCCCAATTCAGGACAAGGTTATCCCGCACATTTTGGGGGGCTTAGATGTGGTTGGTATTGCAAACACCGGCACCGGTAAAACTGCGGCCTTTCTCATCCCACTTATTCAGAAGGTCATAAGCTTTCCCAAAGAGAGCGTTCTTATCCTTGTGCCAACCCGTGAACTTGCGCTACAGATTGATGAAGAACTAAAAAGCTTTGTAAAAAACATGCGAGTATTTTCTGTCGTGTGTGTCGGTGGAGTAAGTATCTCTCCGCAACTACGCCAACTACGACTCCAAAATCAGTTCGTCATAGGCACTCCGGGTAGGGTGAAGGATTTGATAGAACGAAAAGCGCTCAACCTTTCCCACTACTCTACAATTGTTCTCGACGAAGCCGACAGGATGCTCGACATGGGCTTTATTGCCGACATGCGAATGGTGATGTCTCTCGTGCCAAAGGACCGCCAGACACTTTTCTTCTCGGCTACAATGTCTGGAGAGATTTCTAAATTAGTCGGCGAGTTTTTGACTAACCCCGTTCGAATCTCTGTAAAAACAGGCGATACAGCCAAGGGCGTGAACCAAGATGTGATTAGGTTAAATGGTAAAGACAAGATCAACGTACTTGAGAAACTTCTCCAAAGCCCGGGTTTCAACAAGGTGCTTATATTTGGAAGAACAAAGCACGGCGTCGAGAAACTTTCCAAAGAGTTAGTGAGAAGGGGGATTAAGGCCGAATCAATTCACGGTAACAAAAACCACAACCACCGACAGCGGGCACTTAGTTTATTCAAGGGCGACCGTGTTCAGGCTCTTGTAGCGACTGACGTGGCAGCCCGAGGCCTCGACATCAGCGGGGTGAGTCACGTCATCAACTACGATATTCCAAACACCTACGATGATTATGTGCATAGGATCGGCCGTACGGGTCGTGCGGGTAAAACAGGCCAAGCTCTCACGTTTATCGAATAGTTTTGGTAGTTTTGGCTCATGTGCGAAAATTTTTTCTGTTATAATAGTTGTCTAAAATGACTAAAGTGTTTGACATAATCGTTGTTGGTTCAGGAGCGGCGGGTCTTTCGGCTGCCATTTACGCCGGGCGATATTTAATGAAAGTTTTAGTTGTAAACGGTAAATTCGGGGGAGAGACAGCAACTGCCGGAACGATTTGGAACTATCCTGCTATGCCCGGAGCAGACGGCTTTGACCTAATGATAAAAATGAAGGAACAAGCCAAAGAAGTGGGCACAGAGTTTGTAGATGGCAAAGTGACTGAAGTAAAAAACGAAAGTGGTTGTTACACTGTCAAAGTTGGTACGGAAGAGTTTTTTGGTAAGTCGGTTATTTTTGCAAACGGAGCAGAGAGGAAGCGTTTGGGTCTTCCCAATGAAGATGTACTCACAAACAAAGGAGTGCACTTTTGTGTTACCTGCGACGGCCCGCTTTACATTGGCAAGAAGGTGGCAGTCGTCGGCGGTGGTGACGCAGCGGCTAAGGGTGTCAACCTACTTGCCCAATATGCCGATAAGATTTACTTGCTCGCCAGAGGCAAAACCCTAAGAGCCGAACCTATAAATATAGAAGAGATGAAGAGCCACGGTAACAAGGTGGAAATTTTGTACGAAACAGAAGTTAAAGAGATCATAGGTGAGAAGCGTTTAGAAAAGATTGTACTTACAAAGAGTTACAATGGTTCAATCGACTTCCCTCTCGACGGCCTTTTCGTAGAGATTGGCGCTAAGCCTGACATCGAGATGGCCAAGAGCTTAGGTGTCGAGCTTGATGAGTATGGCTACATTAAAGTGGATAACTTTATGGCAACTAACGTTCCCGGCATATATGCCGGAGGGGATGCCGTTAACTTCTTTGGCCAGTTTAAGCAGACGGTTACAGCTGCGGCTATGGGAGCCGTCGCCGCTACCAGCGCCTACAACTATTGCAAAAAATTAAATCCTAATGGAACCCATAAAAGAAACGATCTCATTTAGCGACTTTTCGAAACTAGATTTAAGGGTAGGAGAAGTGATTTCGGTCGAGCACATTGATGGCTCGGACAAACTTTTAAAACTTTTAGTTGATTTCGGCTTTGAAAAACGCCAAATACTTTCTGGTATTAAAAAATGGTATACACCTGAGACAATAGTAGGGAAGCAGTTTGTATTTGCTGTAAATCTCGAACCAAAACAAATGATGGGGCTAGAATCACAAGGCATGTTGATTGCCGCTCACGGGGAAGAAAGTAGCGCAGTTTTGTACATTCTCGATAAAAAAGTAGAGAACGGTAGCAAGGTTTCTTAAATAAAAACGAATGGGCCCGGCGGCGCGACGTCTGCGGATGGGCGAGGGGTTGCCCTTGTCCGCAAACGTGCACCACCGGGCCCGAAATTGCTGGCCCTAGCTGATTTCTGCACGCCGTTGCATCCTCTTCGAGTCTTCCCGGATGAGGTATACTCGTCCCGGGAAGCATCTCCGGACTGCTTGTATCAGTCCACGAACGCTTCTCTTCGGGACTCCTTCAAAAGGAACCCATCCGCGAATCATCTCATCCGTGCCGTGGAAGACCAGCCTTCCACGGCAGTAGGTGACTAGATCTGCGAGGGGATGATCGGGGTTTTCAGCGGCCACGTCATACCGCGCTTTTGGGACCTCGATTCGGTACCCGGGCTCCTTGGCCTTTCGCCGAATCGTTACGTCCACATCTAGCTCTACTTCCACGCGGCTATACTTTAGTGACTGACCCATACCCATTGTCTGTCTCCAGACTCTTGCCCAAGTTCAGTTTAGCATAAAAAGGTTTAAAAGTCAATTTTTTTTAAAAGTAAATTATATTGGAAGAGAATCAATTATTTTTTTAACTTCTGCTCCATCAGCGGCTCCCTTTGTTTCGGCCATTACGGCGCCGATTAGTTTACCCATTCCTGATTTATCAGTGATCCCGAGTTCAGCTTTTTTGCGCTCCACAATTGCGCGAATTTCGTCTGCACTCAACTGTTTGGGAAGGAACTCATCCAATATTAAAAGCTCATCCTTTTCGGTTTTTACTAAATCTTCACGCCCTCCTTTTTTAAACTGTTCAATCGAGTCTTTCCGTTGATTAGCTGCGCGTTTTATAACTTTTAGGACGTCCTCATCAGGTAGCGGTTCGGTGGGCTTTCGTTTGGTGGCCACAAGCTCGTTGGTAAATGCGGCAAGTAAGCTCCTGATAGTCCTTACACGAACTTCATTGCGAGCCTTCATTGCTATCTTTAAATCTTCTCTAAGCTGGTCATGCAACATGGAGTTATTATACCGTATAATGCTATGGCGATGAAATTTGATGAGCTTTATAAAAAATTGAACAAAGAGCAGAGGGAGGCTGTCGATGCAATCGAAGGGCCGGTAATGGTTATTGCGGGGCCGGGGACGGGCAAGACCCAGATTTTGACTTTGCGTATTGCCAACATCTTGCGAAAGACCGATGTGCCACCGGATGCCATTCTCGCGCTTACGTTTACTGAAGCGGGCGTGTCGGCCATGCGCAAGCGACTTGTTTCAACAATCGGCTCGCCTGCCTATCGCGTCGGCATTTTTACCTTCCACTCTTTTTGCAACGACATCATAAAGCGTTTTCCAGAAGAGTTTCCACGTATCATCGGCTCTACTAATGTAAGCGATATCGATAAGATCGTGATCATTAAAGATCTAATCGAAAAAACGCCGCTTAAACTGTTGCGCCCCTATGGCGACACGTTTTACTACTTGCATCCTACCCGCCAAAAAATCTCCGAACTCAAACGCGAAAACATCTCACCCAATGAATTTAGCCGCCTTGCCGCTGAAAAAGATAAGGAGCTTAAGAATGTTCCGGATTTGCTACACAAGAAGGGCGCGTACAAAGGGAAGATGAAGGGGAAGTACGAGACGATGCAGAAAAGTATTGAGAAGAATAAAGAACTTTTAAAACTTTATGTCGCCTATGAAAAAGTACTTGCTGAACGAAAACTCTATGACTATGAAGATATGATTCTTGAAGTTATTCGCTCACTCGAGAAGAAAGAAGATTTTCGTTTGCGTTTGCAAGAAGAGTACCAATATGTGCTGGCCGATGAGCACCAAGACGCCAACAACGCCCAAAATAAATTGCTCGAGCTTCTCGTTAGCTTTCACCAAAATCCAAACCTTTTTATCGTTGGTGATGAAAAACAGGCCATCTACCGCTTTCAGGGCGCGAGTCTCGAGAATTTTCTCTATTTCCAAAAAAAATACAAAGGCGCTCGGGTGATTGAACTTGTAGAAAACTATCGCTCCACCCAAACCATCCTCGACGCGGCCTACTCGATCATGTTTGGAGGGGATACGGAGTCTTGACATATATATCAGCTATATATAAGATATATCAATGACTACTCAAATTGTATTTAATATCGATCGGAAGATTAAGGCTAAAGCCATGAAACGGGCAAAAAGCGCAGGAGTGCCTTTCGCCGTTTTTCTCAAAATGGCCACTGAAGCGTTTGCCGAGGGGCAGTATCGTGTCGGCATTATCTCGAGAGAAATACCAAATGCTAAAACGGCACGCGAGATTGCTTCCGCGCGCGCTGATTTCAAAAAAGGCAAAAATATTTCTCCCGCGTTTACCTCGGGTAAAAAGATGGACGCGTATCTCGGCATATGAGGGTTATTCTCCATCGAAACTTCGAAAAAAGAATTAAAAAACTTCCGCTCTCGGTGCGAGAGGCCTATAAAGCAAGAAGGGATATATTTAATAGTCCTCGAAAACAATTACCGCTCAACACAAACCATCCTCGATGCGGCGCACAGTGTAATGTTTGGAGAAAAATAATGCACTAGAAAATTAGCCCATTTTCCGCTACCATACCATCATGGAAAAACATCCCCTCCACATCAAGAACCCCGAACTCCAAACCTCCCCAGAAGTTAATCGGGCGGTTAAAAGACGGAAACGTCGTACTGACGAGAAAATTCCCAATGACCCAGCAAAACGCATCGAGGCGTATATGGATCGGCTAGAGAATGTCTTCCTTAACCCCGACGAGCGAGTGCGTGAGCGCAACCTTGACATACTCAAGGATAAGATACACGACGCACTCATCATAAAGCGCGAGAATTTTCCCGAAAGCTACTTCGAACTCCAAAAACGTATCGCTCGTGAACGCGGACAGCAAGTGGAAGAAATCCCACAGAATGTCCGCGAGCAGATGATGGATGTGGCCATCGAAGATCAGCGTGCCTCACTCGACGCCTGGATAGACTACCTCACCTCGGAAGACGCCGTCTATCCGGCCTGGTTTAAGTATTTCGTCTGGCGCAACATCACTAAGCTCTCCCAGTTTGATAAGGAACGCGGAGAGTTCAAAAAACGCACCGACAGCACCGTCGCGCCGTATCCAGATATCTATCGCGAGCCACTCGCCCAAATTGCCGACATTTACGAAAAGGTAAAGAAAGATAACAAGAATCTCACCGAGCCGGAAGTCCGAGAAGCCTTCTCTAAAAAGTTCCCCGCCCTCTACGCCGAGCTCATTTCAAAATCCCTGGCCGCGGGAATGGAGAGCCGCGAGGAAGTGCGCGGCGAGTGGGTAAAGTACAAAAAGGGCCGTGCCGGAGAAGCCGAGAAACTGTTCGCTTCCCTTGAAGGTAAAGGCACGGGTTGGTGCACGGCGGGCAAATCTACGGCAGAAGCACAAATACAAAGTGGCGACTTCTATGTCTACTACACCAATGATACAGAAGGTATCCCGACTCAACCCCGTCTTGCTATCCGTATGGCTGAAGAGAATCAAATCGGCGAAGTGAGAGGCATCCTACCCCATCAGGGCGTGGAGCCGGTGATGCAGGAAGCGCTCGACGGCAAACTGCAAGAGTTCGGCACGGAAGCCGATGCCTACCGCAAGAAAAGTGAGGACATGCGAATGCTTACCGCGCTCGAGAAAAAGCGCGAAAATGAGGAACCCTTCACTAAAGCTAACCTCGTCCTACTCTACGAAATCGACGCTCCCATCAAAGGCTTCGGCTATCAGAAAGACCCGCGTATTGCCGAACTGCGCCAAGGTAGAAACACAGAGGAAGACATGCTCGTCATTTTTGAATGTACCAAAGACGAGATCGCCCATGTACCGAGCCAGATAGGCGAAACCACCAAAGCCTACATCGGCCAACTAGAGCCGGGAATTTTCCAAAAACTGCCCGACACTTTCGAACACATCTACACTTCATTCCCGGACAAGAAAATACGAAGAGAACATCTCGAAATCGGGGGCAAAACTGCCGAGCAACTAATACGAGAACTGGAACAAGCGGGTATCAATATTTCTGATTATGCGCGGAGTATGTTACTAAACGAAAAGGAGTTTGTGTCGGGCAAAAACCGGGAAGACGCTACTCTCATCAGACTTACGGTGGCCGACCTTGGATTCAACACCAGTGCCACAACAGATCAAATATACGAGCGAGCAAGAGCCCTCGGTCTCGATCTCTGCCCACCCGACACCGGACCGCACTTGCGATTACAGTACAAAGAACAACCCCTCGGAGACTACTTCCGAGTAGCCATGAAGCAAATTCCTGACCGAGGTGGCTACCCTGACGTCTTCCGCCTCGGTCGCAGTGCCGGCGGTCTGTGGCTCGCTGGCTACAGCGCCTACCCCACGGACGCCTGGCTTCCGGACAGCGAGTTCGTTTTCCGTACCCGCAAGTCGAAAACTTAGATACTTTGGCACTTTGTCCCTGACACTCGGACACTTTGAAACTTGGATGCTTGGACCCTTTCTCCGAAAATTTTTAGAAAGTTCGATCCTTTGTTATGATTACGTCGGTCTGGTTATATCGGCCGGTGACCATAAGTTCTGCCTCGGGCAGATGGAGCTTTCCGAAACCTCTCTGGTAGCTGTGCATTGAGAGTTCGCCCGGTGACTGCCTATTGGCCAAAGTTTTGGCAATGGTGGAGCTTGGCGGAGAGGGTGTGCAGGCATGTCTAACAAAAAAAGAAAATACTTGGTATGCCATGTTGGGTGATTCTTGATCACACATAAAATACAGCCTAGCGACTTCGTACGGACTTCGCGGGCAGTGCACGGATGGCATGGCATACAAATACTGGCCGAGATGGCTACCCTGACGTCTTCCGCCTCAGTCGCAGTGCCGACGGTCTGTGGCTCGATGGCAACAACGCCAACCCCACGAACACCTGGAATCCGAACAACAAGTTCGTTTTCCGTACCCGAAACTATTTCTTTTCCCCGTTAGAGGTTTGTGACCCTAGCGGGTTTTTCTTTACGCCCAATGCGGCGTGGTTTTTCTTTTCCGGGTTGCCCAAGCTCTTTTTCCAGCCACCCAGCTCTTTACCGATCCCCTCGAGCTTCGGAGCTATGAGCGCGTACTGCTCGTGGGATATTAGTTTTTCTTCCCATGTGATATGGATGAAGAATTTGATGATATCGAAAACATAGACACATCGGTCTAGCTTTTCTGCTTTCCGTTCCCGTGGAGTAAAGTAGGCGGCATAGGAGTATTCGAGCAAGTCGAGGAACTTGTTTTCAATTCTCGTGCCGATGGTGTATCGTTGTTCTTTAGGAATATGAAGCGCTATCGTAATCCACAACAGATAAGCCTCTTTGATATGCCCGAGAATAACGGCATTTTCGAGAGAGAGAGAGAGAGAGAGAGTAGAAAGCCGCGCCCGCGGCGATTGAGAGTTTTGCATACATACAAGGATATCATATCGGTAAAAAATCTGCTTATCTCATGGCAAGAGTTTGTACACGACAAGAAGAAGCGAAAGGATGTGGCCGAGTTTCTCGTCCGTTTTTTAGACCAGACACTCAAACTACACCAAGAGCTCAAAGAGGAGACATATCAGCACGGTGGCTACGAGGCGTTCAAGTTGAACGATCCAAAACCGCGCGATATCCACAAGGCCCTTGTGCGTGACCGGCTTGTGCACCACGCGCTTTGTCGGATTATATATCCATTTTTTGACCGCAAGTTTATCCACGATTCCTATTCATGTCGCGTCGGAAAAGGCACACACGCGGCGATGAATCGCTTTCGTACCTTTGCCCGCGAAGTTTCCCGAAACGACAGACGCACCTGCTGGGTACTCAAATGTGATATCCGAAAGTTTTTTGCCAACATTGACCACGAAATTTTGAAAGCAATTTTAGGAAAACATATTAAAAACAAAAGTGTCATCTGGCTCTGTGGGCAGATTATCGACAGTTTCCATACCGAAGGCAACGCCAGCATCGGTCTTCCTCTCGGCAATCTTACCAGTCAGCTTTTTGTAAACGTGTACATGAATGAGTTCGATCACTTTATGAAGCGAGAACTCAAAGCAAAACGGTATGTGCGCTATGCCGATGATTTTGTCATTTTGCAAAATGACAAAACGTATTTAGAAAACTTACTGCCGCAGATCTCAAAATTTTTGGAAACGAAACTAAAGCTCTCCCTACATCCAAATAAGGTAAGCATCGCGACTTTTGCTTCCGGTGTTGATTTCTTGGGTTGGGTGCATTTCCCCACGCATCGTGTCTTACGTAATGCGACAAAATGGAGAATGCTACGAAAAATCGAGCGTGAGTGTACTCCGCAAACCCTAGCTTCGTATAAAGGGATGCTGTCTCATGGCAATGCGTATAAACTACAATCCACGCTACAATAGCCCAATGGTACGTAAAGAAAAAAATAATACTGTCCAGCTGAAGGCTAGGGGAGGGCATCCCGAAGAAAAAATAAAGTTGTACGGATTTTCAAAACCCGAGTACGAGCTCGAGTTTTTGGCGAAGGACATACAAGAAAAAATAAAAAAAGGAATAAAGCCCGAGGAGATTGCGGTGTTTTATAGAGACAATAAAGACGCAGACGAGCTCATTCGTGTGCTGGAAAAAAGTGCGGTGCCGTTTGTGGTGGAGAGCGACCAAAATATTCTCTCTGACCCCGATATGCGCAAATTTCTTGTGCTTTTGCGCGCAGTGGAGAATTTCGGCGATGAACGAACTTTGATTGAACTTTTGCATATAGATTTTCTTGGCTTTGACCAGTTAGATTTGTATAAAGTGATTATCCCCGCCAGGACAAAAAAGCCTCTCAACTACACTCGGGGTAAAAAACTTCTTTCGATTGTTGAATCTAAGAGGGAATTACTTGCCTCCAAGGTGGAAAAGCCGGAAAAGTTTTTGAAACTCTACCAGCTTATCTCATCGTGGCGTAGTTTCTCATTCAACCATTCACTCTTTGATCTACTCGAAACAATCTCGCGCGAATCCGGACTTGTTGGCCACCTGGTCGCCAACAAGGAGGGGCCGGAGAAGCTCGAGAAGCTCTCTGGATTTTTTGAGGAGGTCAAAGCGCTCGTTCTTCGCCACCGCGAGTATCGCCTTGCCGATTTGCTTGCCTACCTCGATCTCGTCTCCGAACACAACGTGGTGGTAAAAAAAGATGCGAGAGGCCGCACCCCCGGAGCCGTCCGCCTCATGACCGCGCACCGCTCCAAAGGCCTCGAATTCGACTACGTCTACATAATAGGTGCCACCGACGGCCATTGGGGCAACAGAAGGTCGGTGAACCATTTTGAGTTAGGATAATTGATCTTGTTTGCCTAGATCGTATCATTTTGATACGATAGAACCACCGTATTGATACGATTGTATGAACAAAATCAGCTCAAAACACAAAAAGACCCTCAATATTATTCTTGAAAAAGGCGAAGCTAAATCGTCGGATATTCACGCCGAGCTAGTTAGGGCAGGCGAAGATTTATCGTTAGTGACAGTAAAAAGGATGCTTTCGGAGATGGTGGAAGCAGAGTTACTTGTCGTAAACGGTTCTGGGCCAGCCACTGCATATACGGCAAGCACCACTGGTCGTATTAACGCAGACATTGATGCTAAAAAATATTGTGCCACCGAGCCGGACAAGCGTTTCGGTTTAAGTACCTATAATTTCGACCTCTTTTCCGCACTGCCACCTCGTTTATTTAGTGATGAGGAGATAAAAATAATGGATGGAGCAACAGCCATATATAGCGAGAGAATAAAAGATGTGCCAGAAGCGATTCAAAAAAAGGAGCTAGAACGTCTCATTATAGAACTTTCTTGGAAGTCTTCAAAAATTGAGGGTAATACCTACACACTTCTTGATACTGAAAGGTTGTTATTGGAAAACAAAGAAGCGCCGGGGCATTCTGCAAGTGAAGCTCGTATGATTTTGAATCATAAAAACGCTTTTAACTTTATTCATGATAACAAAACTGAATTCAAAAATATCACGCTTGCCAATCTAGAAAAGTTGCACACAATCTTGGTTGAGGATTTGAGCATTGGTTTTGGTTTGCGAAATAAACTTGTGGGAGTTGTTGGTTCAAAATATCGGCCACTGGATAACGGACACCAAATCAAAGAAGCAGTCGAGGCTCTTATTGATGCTGTACGAAAAGCCGGAGCGCCAGAAGCCAAGGCCCTCATCGCTCTTTCAGGCATCAGCTATGTTCAACCTTTTGAGGATGGTAATAAAAGAACGTCGCGCCTGATGGCTAACGCGCTACTTTTGGCGCATGATCGGGCACCTCTTTCATATCGAAGTGTAGATGAGGACGGTTATCGCGAGGCCATGTTAGTTTTTTACGAAATCAACTCAATTGTACCCATCAAAAATATTTTCGTAGATCAGTACGAATTTGCAGCAAAAAATTACGCTGTTAAATAGTAAGGCCTAGAATTTGACTACGTTTTCATCACTGGCTCCGTGGACGCTTGGCCCGCCGAAGGTCTTGCTTGCTCGGCGTAGCCTTGGCGTAGCGGGGACGAAGGCGGGGCCACTGGGGAGGAAGAAAAATTAGAGAGACATTTGGCCTTTCGAGTCGGGCTTGACAAATATACATTAATCTGCTAGGCTAGATATAAGTTTCAGCCGATTCCCGGCTGGAAAGTTCCAAATGGTAGGATAAAAGAACGCCTACCGGAAAGGAAAACATGAGAAAGTATCTCATGTCGCTCTTTCTCACCATGGCAACGACGATGGGGGCATACGCGATTGCGCTTGACCACGGGGCGACCCGTGAGCACGCGCTTCTAATCGCCGCCGCCGCCGCCGCCGCCTTCGCCGTCGCCGCCGCCGCCGCCGTCGTCGCCGTCGTCGCCGTCGTCGCCGTCGTCGCCGTCGCCGCCGCCGCCGTCGCCGCCGTCGCCGCCGCCGCCGCCGATGAACTCAAGGTCAAGGTTCGCTGGGTTCTACTTGCGAACTTGGCGACTCTGGCTTTTGTCTTCGCTGGGCTGGCCAGTATGAACCCGACATACATTTTTGGGTTTATGCTCTCCGGCGGGTTTATTCTTCGGTGGATTGGAGACATGCCCAAGGCGGAGCTGGAAGCCACGAGGGAGGAAGAGAAGGTCTGATCTCTCTGCGCCCGTCGTTCTTGTCCACTGAGGACAGAAACGACGGGCGCTTCTCCATTCCAACTATCAAGCATTGGGTGTTTGATAGTTGAGCACAGATGGCCACTAGCGTCTCGCGCGCCGGTGGCTTTTTACTTTTTCGCGATTGACAACGCTTGTTTACTTTCTATATAATGCAAAGCATGAAAGGTAAGTCCTTGACTAAAACTTCAAAAACACACTCATTTGCCGTTGTATACGAAGCCGATCCAGACGGTGGCTTTGTCGCGTTTGCGCCAAATTTACCAGGCTGCCACTCACAAGGTGACACACTTGAAGAAGCAGAAGAGAATATAAAAGAAGCCATCGAGGTATATATGGAAAGTCTTGCTTTGCATAAACAGCCAGCTCCACAAGAAAGGAAAACTTTTCAAGGAACAGTGAATGTGCCTGTTCGTATTGCCTGATCATGTCTCGAGTTCCCAGTCTTACGTCGAAGCAGGTTATCCGTGCTTTGAAGCAGGCGGGGTTTATTGAAGATCGTCAAAAAGGCAGTCATCTCGTTTTATATAATTACGATACTGGTGCTCGCACGGTCGTGCCAGTTCACGGAGGAAAGACGATAAAAAAGTCGCTTCTTTTTGCAATCATCCACGATGCGGGCCTCACGCTACAAGAATTTTTGAAACTTTTGTGATTGGTGCTAACTCTGACGATGAGCGAAGGTTGTTTTATGTGGCTCTGACGCGGGCGCGAAAGGGGGTGATTATTACTTACTCGAAGACGGGGGCGTCGGGCGAGGAGCTTTTACCCAGTCAGTTTGTTGAGGAGATTTTGCCTTCGCTTGTCGAGCATGTTGACGTGGAGCCGTTTGAAAAGACTTTCAAAAAAAGTCAGGCCAAACGAATGGGGCGCGTGCGGGCGCGGAAGGTGGCGATGAAGGACAAAGCGTACTTGAACGAACTTTTTCTTACACAAGGACTTTCGGTGACGGCGCTTAATAATTATCTCACTTGCCCGTGGCAGTATTTTTACAACAACCTCATTCGCATTCCGCACGCGCTTAATAAACACATGCTCTATGGTACGGCTGTACACGCGACACTCCATGAATTTTTTAACCGGTATCGCGTAAATGAAGATTTGACTAAAAAAGAACTCCTCGCACTTTTTGAACAAAAACTTAGGGAACAGCCACTAGCCGAAAGTGAGTTTGAGGAAACACTTGAGAAAGGGAAGAAGGCGCTTGCGGGTTACTACGACACCTACCGAAAAACGTGGACGAGAAACGTACTGAACGAATTTAAAATCAAAGGAGCACTTTTCCCCGTTAAAATGTCAACATCGGATGTTGACATTCCGTTGACGGGCGTGCTCGACAAGATGGAGTTTCTAAATGATCATGAAGTGAACGTCGTAGACTACAAGACAGGCAAGCCAAAATCGCGTAATGCAATCATAAAAGCAGGCTACTATCGGCAACTTGTGTTTTATAAGCTTTTACTCGATTTATATTCACTTGGCGGCAAGGCCGCCAAGTATGAGATGGTGAGTGGGGAGATTGATTTTGTAGAGCCTGATGAGCGGGGGAAGTATCGCAAGGAGAAGTTTGAAGTGAACGACGCGGACCTTGTCGAGTTAAAAGAAACTATCGCTCGCGTCACGCATGAGATTCTCAACCTCTCGTTTTGGTCAACTCACTGTGAAGACAAAAAATGCGAGTTTTGTGTTTTACGAAAAATGATGAAATAATATCTATATGTACGAAAAAAAGTTGGGGAAACGGACGCGGAATTTGTTTGATCCAGGATCGAAAGAGCCGTTCAAACTTTCGCGGTCGCGGCTTGAAAACTTTATGCGCTGTCCGCGATGTTTTTATCTTGATCGTAGGCTTGGTGTGGAACAACCACCGGGATATCCATTCAACTTAAACTCCGCTGTCGACCATCTCTTGAAGAAGGAGTTCGATATTCACCGCGCAGAGGGCGTCGCGCATCCGCTGATGAAGCATTATGGGATTGACGCCGTGCCATACCAGCATGATGATTTAAATATCTGGCGAGAGAATTTTAAAGGCGTTTCTTTTTATCACGCGCCAACAAATTTCACTTTTTCCGGAGCAGTTGATGATGTGTGGGTCAATCCGGCTGGTGAACTACGTGTGGTTGATTACAAAGCAACATCAAAAGACGCAGAGGTGACGCTCGACGCGGACTGGCAAGATGGTTACAAGCGCCAGATGGAGATTTACCAGTGGCTTTTGCGTGCCAATAAATTTAAAGTTTCAAACACCGGTTACTTCGTCTATGCCAACGGCAAGCGTGACCGCGAAGCGTTTGACGGCAAGCTCGAATTTGATGTCAAAATTATTCCATACGAAGGTAGCGATACTTGGGTAGAGAAAGCCTTAACCGATGCAAGGGAGTGTCTTTCTGGCGAACTACCTCCCATGAATGACGAGTGCGAGTACTGCGTTTATAGGTCAATTGCTCGTGAAGTTGAAGCTTAGTGTTCGTGTTTCCCATTAAGTCTTAGGCCGATAATTATAGCGACCAACATCACTGCGCCCAAAACAAAATAAAGCTGGTCTATGCTTACAAAAATAAGAATAATACTTGCCGAGAGTGGCGCTATGATGTAAGCAAGTGGGTCAGAGTCGCGGAACAGTTCTATGGCGTTTGTATTAGTGGGGCTGATTTTCCTAAAGAAGTATATTTCACTCATACTCTCTACAAAGCTTGCTCCTATACGAGACAAGAACAGTACTCCTATCCAAAGTGGTATCGAAGCAACGGTTATGAGGGGCATTATGATAACCGAAACAGCCATGATAACGAGCCCTACTATAAGTATCTCTTTCTCACCTCCAAACTTGTCGGTAATTTTACCAAGCGGCATTTCGAAAAGTACATAAGGTAGAAGCATTATCGAAAAAATCACTCCCAGTATCTTCCAGTCAAAACCAATTGTCTCGTGCAGGTAAATTGGAGTGTATATGGTCATCCAAGCAAAGAAAAAGTTCATTAAAAAACGTATAAGTATGATTTTAGCAATGTGGCCATCGTGGAGTAAAACTTTAGCAGTTCGCCAAAATGGCTTGGACGGCCGATGGCGCACTTTTACGTGCCTAATCGTTGCAAATAGTAGAACGACTACTACAAGTACAATAAAAATAGACACTAAGTACATGCGCTGGTAGATCACGCTATCTCGTAACACAAAAGCAATTAAAAGTGGGGCAAGAAACCATGCTAAGTTTACTGACGACAAATAACTCCCTCTCGTTTCTCCGATATTCTTGTGGGTTGAGACTTGTTCAAGATAAATATCAAAATTAGTACGGCTGACCACAATTATCGAGTAGTGAATGACAAAAAAAGCAATCGCTAATATTGGGATAGAGGTGAAGGAGAGCCCGGTAAGCGCAAGCAAAGCTACAATTATGAAAGTAAGCATTGTGGCAAAATTGCCAAACTTGGCAAACAGAGTGCCCAAATTGCTCACGATTATTATCGAGAGTAGGGAAGCGATTATATAAAGAAGGCCGATTTTATCGAGCCCTATGAACTGCTCTAAGTAAGAAGAGTTTATGAAGTCAGTAGCGGCAACATGGACAGTAAATAGAAAACCTATGAAATAGAGGATGTGTTTTATCCTACGTGGCAGTTCACGCTTGGGCTCCAAGTGCATGGAGACATTATATCTCCAATAGCACAGGCAATACTATCGGTCTTTTCCCCGTTTTCTGTAATAAGAAGCGAGTAACTTTTTCTCTAACATTGTTTTTGATGTAATCGAAGTTAATTGGGTGCATTTGATGGCTGCTCTCTTCGATCGTTCGCTTAGTCATGGTTCGCGCCTCTCGTAGGAGTTCCTGTGACTCCTTTAGGTAAACAAAACCTCGCGAAATTATGTCGGGCGATTTGCGAACTTTCCCTGTTGTCGGATCTATGGCCGCAATTATCACAAATATTCCATCTTGAGATAGTTGCTGGCGGTCTTTTATGACAGGAGATTGTCCTTCTGAAACGGTTGATCCATCTACAAACATTGGTGTTGCGGGGACTTTTTCTCGATGTAGTTTAACGGTTTTTTCGTCGATGATATCTATTATGCTTCCGTTGTCGGCAAAGATCACATTTTCTCTGGGAAACCCAGCATCTACCACTGCATCGGCGTGAGCGTGAAGCATTGATCGGTAACCGTAGCCTGGCATGAAGAACGTAGGGTTAACTTCTCCGTTGATCCAAGCAAGCTCACCGGCGTTGCCGTGGCCTGTGGAGTGCACATCGGATGTTCGGTAGGTGATTATCTTTACGTTGTGTCGGTATAGATTATCTTTCAAATCTTGGACTGATACTTCATTGCCGGGGATGACCGAGGAAGAAAGAACAATTGTGTCGGTCGGTCTTAATTTGAGGTACTTATGAACTCCGCGCGAAGCTCGGGGGATAGCCGCGAACTCTTCTCCTTGGGCTCCTGTGGCAAGGACAAGTACTTTGTCTTGCGGGTAGTCTTCGATGCTCCTAATATCTACGATGCTGTCTTTTTTGGGTTTTAGTAAGCCCGCAGCTATTGCTACTTCGATGTTGGTTTTGATACTGCGACCATCGGTCACTATTTTCTTGCCAAGTTTTTCGGCGATCTGGATTATTTTGATCATTCGCTCAAACTGCGAAGCGAAAGTTCCGACTATTATCCTACCTTTGATTTCGGTGATTACTTTTTCGAGATTCTGGTGCACCTCGCGTTCGGTGATAGAGAACCCTGGTCGCTCGGCGTTCGTGGAGTCTGCAATAAAGAGAAGGTTTTTTTCTTTTTTAAGTTTACCCCAAGATTTTTTTTCTTCGTCTGTTGGTACTCCGTCTTTGTGATCAAGTTTTAGGTCTCCAGAGAGAATGATGTTGCCGTACTTCGTCTCGATTTTTATTCCCATTGAGTCGGGGATTGAGTGAGTTACTGCAAAAGGCTCAACGTAAGTAGAGCCAAGTTTTATTCGTTTGCCTGGCTCTACGATGTGTATTGTCAGAGGATCTAGATGGGGGAACTCATCCTGTCTCTTTTTAATCATGAGGGAGGTAAGCTCCCGTGTGTATATAGGCGGGTTACCTATACGTGACATAATGTAAGGAATACCGCCAATGTGGTCTAAGTGGCCGTGAGTAATCAGGACTCCACGGATTTTTTTCTTTCGGGCCTCTAGATATTTAACGTTAGGAAGTACGTAGCTTACGCCCGGTGCGTCAACTTCGGTTACAAACTCAAAGCCCATATCAGAGATTAAGATATCTTCGCCAACTTCAATGATGATCATGTTGCGGCCAACCTCCTCGACGCCACCCAAGGGAATTACTCGGATTATATCTTTATCTTCAGGCCTAGCTTTTGGAACTTCAATCGTCTGCGCCCTGATTATTTTCTTGGGGGCGTGAACTCTCGCTCCCGGCTTGTGTGCTCCCATACGTCGATTTGTCGGCCTATGGTGTGGAGCGTTTGGACTATTTAGCATGTGGTTTTATTTGCATGTAATTAATTTAAGAATTCCCAGATTGGTTCTGTATATATGTACCATGCTGATACAGATGAAAATCGATCAGATGGCCCACCCAAACCAGAAAGAGACACGTTGTGGACTTTTTCTCCCGGTACATATAAGTAATGTGGGCTGTAGAGGAATATTGCTGAAGTTTCAGCGTTCACTCCGTCTGCTAGCTGGGAGTAAAGCTCTTGGCGACTGGCCAAATCGCTAGTGGCCCTTAACTCTGTGGTTATTTTATCGACGGCAGAACTTGAGTACATTGCGATATTGAGCCCAGGGTCCAACCTTTGAGATGTATGCCAAAAAGCGAAAGGATCTGGGAAGCGACCAACAACCTCTCCGAAAAGTAGCGTTTCGTACTTTCTATTTCTGATCACGTCTTGGTTTAGATCACCAGTGTCAAAAACTTTTACTTCAACTCGCGCACCGATTTTCTCCCAGGAACTTTTAAGTTGGTCAGCTACTTGTTTTAACTCTTCCGAGTTTGACGTCGAAAGAGAAAACGATAACTTAAGTGTACTTGTTTTAGTTTTGAGCTCAAAGAGCCCGTCAGCGTTTTTCTTCCAACCGACTTTCGTTAAAATGGCTTCCGCTTCAGACGCACTTCCTATTGAGACTGTACCTTCATTAAACGGAGGGGGAAGTGGGCCGTGTAAGGGGGTGCCGTATCCAAGAAGGGTTTCTGATATGAGGTTGTCTTTATTTATAACTTTCTCTAGAGCCAATCTAACCTCTTTGCGTGCCAATATACTTGTGTTTTTTTGATCAAAAAACACACCAAAGACTCGTGGCAAAGGTGCCTCAAGAACTTTTACACCTTGGGATTCTAGAAGTTGGGCCGTAATCGGAGTGATGCCACTTAAGCTTGTAATGGCGCCGCTTTTAAAGGCCGCCACTAACGCCTCTTCGTTGGAGTAGAAAGATATTTTGATTTTAGGAATATAAGCTTCGCCCGCCAGGTGCTTCTTCCATGATTTTAGGTTTATATACTCTGGTATACCGGATTTGTTCTGGTTTACCTCATTAATGAAGTACGGCCCGGAGCCTATCGCGTTTAAGTTAGCGGTGCTGTAGAGCATTTCGTTGGCACGAACGCTTTCCCAGATATGCTTAGGGATTATTCCAATAGTTAAGTTCTCGGCAAAAGGAGTATAAGCGGCGGCTAGAGTAAACTTAATTGTACGGTCGTCGGTTTTTTCTGCAGTTACTCCCTCCCAACTTGCTTTGTGCGGACTTCTGGTTTCTGGGTCCTGTATTCGCTCAATAGTGAAGAGCACGTCGTCGGCTGTCAGGGGCACATTGTCATGCCACAGAAGGTTGTCTTTTAGAGTAACCGTTACAGTTTTTTGGTCAGGGGAGAAAATAAACTCTTCAGCAAGGTCGGCTGTGTAAGAACCGTCACTTTCGGCCTTGAGGAGACCGTCAAAAACTAGTTCTGAAAGATCGCGATCAGGGTCAGATACTGCAAGCACTGGATTAATGAAACGTGGGACGCCGACGATTCCTTCTTTAACTATCCCGCCTTTGATAGGGGTTTGAGCAAAAAGCTTTTTGTTTACGATTCCGAGGAGTGTCAAGGTGCTCACCAAGAACACTACGACCAAAAACATGAGCAGGGATCTCTCAGACTTGGTTAACTTTTCGACCACCCTCATAACCTCTCGTGGTTCCGGTAGTCTAGCCCCGGTATCTTTTTTGTTTGATGTATAAGAAAAACTTTTCACGACTAATTACTTAGTATTTAGAGTTTATTAAACTGTCGATAAATTTAAGATGACGAATTTTAAGAACGGAGAAATAAAGCGGTTAGAGAGGTTAAGGCGAAAAGAATACCAAGTATAACGGTTGCATTTAATAGGACTTTTTCGGCACCACGGCGAGTGCGCTGGAAGTTTTCTCCAGAACTACCTCCGAATCCAGCACCTAGCCCTGCTTCGCTCTGTTGTAGCAAAACAGCAATGATCAGGAGAACCGAAAGGACTATTTGCACCCAAGGTAATATCGTGACGATAAGTTCCATAAAATCAGTTGGTCGCATACTATCATACCCTTGCGCGGCGTGCAACTATGAGTATAATTGTATCTCGCAAGGTAAGATAGAAGTTAAATAAATTTTATGGCCCAAAAGAAAAGTATAAATAAGGATATGAAGAAAAACATTTCACTAAAAGCAAAAGCCCACATGGGATTGAGGCCACTAGCAGACAGGGTTCTAGTAGAGCCCCTAAACCGTGATGATGAGACCTTAACCAAAAGTGGCATCATAATCCCCGAGACAGTTGATAAAGAGAAGCCATACCAGGGTAAGGTTTTGGCAGTTGGCCCCGGTAAATACGAAGATGGCAAACTTACCCCCATGACAGTAAGGGTGGGGGATAAGGTTGTATTTTCGAAATACAGTCCCGACGAAATAAAGATTAACGACAAGGAGTATTACATTATAAGTGAATCAAGCATTCTTGCTGTTCTAGAATAAAATTATGGCAAAACAAGTTATATTTTCCGACGAAGCACGCGAGGCCCTAAAGCGGGGTGTCGACAAAGTTGCCAGAGCCGTTCGCATCACCCTTGGACCAAAAGGTCGCAACGCTGTAATCGACAAGGGCTACGGTGCCCCGATGATTACAAACGATGGGGTTACAATTGCCAAAGAGATTAGCCTTCCTGACAAGATCGAAAATCTTGGCGCCGAGATCATTAAAGAGGTGGCGTCCAAGACCAACGAATCAGCTGGTGATGGTACTACTACGGCAACAGTTTTGGCACAGTCTCTGATATCACTTGGCTTTAAGCGCACGGCTTTGGGTGTAAACACCATGGGAGTAAAGATTGGTATCGAAGCCGCTACCAAAGAAGTTGTGGCTATTCTTAAAACTTTGGCTAAGCCAATCAAAAGCAAAGAGGAGATAGCTCAAGTAGCTACTATTTCGGCCGAGTCAGCAGAGTTTGGCAACATTATCGCTGATGCGATCGATAAAGTTGGCAAAGATGGTGTGGTGACCGTCGAGGAGTCGCAGTCGTTTGGCGTAGAGAGCGAAATCGTGGAGGGTATGCAGTTCGATAAAGGCTACGTCTCTCCTTATCTGATTACTAACACTGAACGAATGGAGGCCGAGTACAAAGATCCGTTTATACTTTTAGTAGACAAAAAGATCTCATCTGCCAAAGAGATCATCCCTGCGCTCGAGAGAGTGGCCGAGGCCGGCCGCAAAGATCTGGTGATTATCGCTGAAGACATTGATGGCGAAGCTCTTGGCACGATCATCGTTAACAAGCTTCGCGGAGCCTTCAATACACTTGCCATCAAAGCTCCAGGTTATGGAGACCGTCGCAAAGAGATGCTCCAAGACATTGCTATCCTAACCGGTGGCACAGTCATTTCGGAAGAGACTGGCCACAAGCTTGAAAATATTGAGATAGGAATGTTTGGACGTTCGCGCAAAGTAATTGCCACTAAAGACAACACCACAGTTATAGGCGGCAAAGGCAAAAAAGCGGATATTGAAAAACGAGTTGCCCAGCTTCGCGCCGCGATTGCCGACTCTGATTCAAAGTTCGATAAAGAAAAGCTTCAGGAGCGACTCGGTAAACTTTCAGGTGGTGTAGCTGTGATAAAAGTCGGTGCCGCTACCGAAACAGAGATGAAATATAAAAAACTAAAGATCGAGGATGCAGTTGAGGCGACCAAAGCGGCCGTTGAGGAGGGGATCGTCCCCGGTGGTGGCTCGGCTTTGATTCACGCAGGTAAATATGTCGGCAAAAAAACGATCAAATCTCCGTCGGAAGATATTGCCAAAGAGTTTCAGGTGGGAGTCGAGATACTACTCGCATCACTCTCTGCTCCTCTTAAACAAATACTCGAAAACGCTGGCAAAGAAAACGGTGCCGTAATCTTAGAGAAGGTTCTCTCTTTGGGTGACAGTTCCGGCTACGATGCAAATGCGGACGAGGTCCTAAAAGATATGTATGCAAAAGGCATAATCGATCCAGTTAAGGTTACTCGAATGTGTCTGCAAAACGCTGCTTCAGCTGCCGCGATACTCCTTACCACCGAAGTTGCTATTACAGATATTCCCGAAAAGAAAGATAAGGGTGCCGGTAGCCAGAGTGACGAATCAGGCGGAATGTATTAAAACTCGTGTCGTAAAATGAAAAATCAGAAGGCCCCACCCGGGGCTTTTTGATTTGAATTAACAATCCACCTACTTAACAAATACCACCGATCGGTGTACAATGTTAATATGAAAAATATTGTTACACCTGTCATTCTCGATATACTTCAAGCTGGAACATATGTAACCACAGATCTGTTCGATACAATGCTCCGCTCTTATCCGGACTCTTATAAAACAGTTAAACGCAAGTTTTATAATAGACAACCACTAGAGCTGACGTGGTCGAAGTTATATAAGGAGAGGCAAAGTTTTTCTGCAACACTTTCAAGACTGCAGAAGCAAGGTCTTATTGCAAAGAAGACTAGGCAAGGGAAGTGGTCCATAACAGATCTTGGGCTCCGGAAATTTGAGGGCTCAAGCATTTCAATTATTGATAGGTTTTCGTGCGGAGATAAAGAAAACAAGACTACAATTATAAGTTATGATATTCCAGAAAGTTTGAGTAAGCAGAGGTGGTGGTTGCGAGGGGTCCTAAAAATATTGGAGTTTGAAATGATTCACAAAAGTTTTTGGGTAGGCAATAAACGTTTATCCTACGAGTTTATTAAAGAGCTAAGAAAGAGGGGTTTATTTAAGTATGTTGAAATACTTGAGATTAATAAACGTGGAACATTGGATAAAATTACACATTAAGTTTAAATTAACAAAATGCACCGATCGGAAGAGTTTGTTAAGTTCGTTGGAGGTTTCCTGATGTAAGTGTGTTTTTATAAAAGACGAAAGCGCACCAGGGCGGGACCTGAAACCTGGTGGCTTCGTCTCGCGCGTGGTGCGCTACTTGGGCTTGTCACTCTGTTCCATTGCTTCGGCGTAGCAGCGTGCACCAGCCCGGAAAACCCCTTCGAAGATCTTGTCCATGTCCGGATGCATTACGCAGAGCCCCCGGATGACGTCCACGGCATTTGAGTGGCCGAGTTCAGCTATTTCGTCCAGTGTCTTGGATCCGAAGATCCGCTTGTAGTCGCGGTCGAGGGAACATTCGTCCGGTATTCCCTTTCTCCTCTCTAATCGAGCCGCAATTCCGGCCCATGAGTGTTCGAACAGTATGAAACGTGCGGGGAGAGACATAGCCTTTCCGTTCTGGTCCCGAGATAAAGGTACTTGCGGGGAGGGGAAAAGTCAAATATAATTACGACATGATCATACTTTGGATAATTATTGCGCTTATAGTCATCTGGGCAATCTGGACCTATAACCGCCTTATAAGTTTGAAGAACCGCTCCGAAGAAGCATGGAGTGATATCGAAGTGCAAATGAAGCGTCGCTACGACCTCATCCCAAATGTTGTGAGCACAGTTAAAGGTTATGCCACTCACGAGCAGACGGCTTTTGAAAAGGTTACCCAAGCACGCGCTAAGGCGATATCTGCCGGGAGCGTTGCCGAGCACGCAGACGCCGAGAACATGCTTACTGGAGCGTTGAAGTCACTCTTTGCGATTGCCGAAGCTTACCCCGAACTTAAAGCAAACGTAAACTTCCTTGAACTCCAAAGAGAGCTTTCGGATACTGAAAACAAGATTCAGGCTTCGAGGAGATTCTACAACGCTAACGTCCGCGACCTAAACACCAAAACAGAAATTTTCCCATCAAGCATCATCGCCAAACTGTTCCACTTTGGTAAACGACAGTTCTTCGATATTCCTGATGCTGGGCCCGAATCAGAGCCAGTAAAAGTTGCTTTCTAATAAATGATTGGGAATGGCGACGTTATACACACATAAAGACTCAAACATAGCTAAAACCTGGGTTCTAATGATCACTTTTTTAATAGTGATCATCGCTCTCGGGTGGTTTTTCGGCTACGTATTAAACGAACCAGCGATTCTTTATTTGGCAGTGTTAATAGCCATAATAATGAATATCACAAGCTACTGGTACTCTGACAAAATTGTAGTTCGCATTTCGGGCGCTAAACCTGCCGACCTAAATGAGTACAAGGAGCTTCACAGAGTCGTTGAAAACTTGGCAATTACAGCCGGTCTTCCCAAGCCACGGGTGTACGTGATTCTAGACTCGTCGCCAAACGCTTTCGCAACAGGCAGAGACCCGGCCCATGCGGTAGTGGCAGTGACAACGGGACTTCTTAATATCTTAGATCGCACCGAGCTTGAGGGAGTTATTGCGCACGAACTTTCGCACATAGGCAATCGCGATATTCTAGTTTCAACTGTTGCGGTTGTGTTGGTGGGTTTCGTGGTTTTAATTTCAGACTTCTTCCTGCGGTTTTCGTTTTTGGGTGGTGGCCGTGGTGGCGACAACGGCGGTCAGGCAAGGGGGGTGCTGGTACTTGTCGGCATAGTGCTTGCCATCTTGGCGCCGATTGTTGCGATGTTAATGCAACTAGCCATCTCTCGAAAGAGGGAGTTTTTGGCAGATGCGTCGGGCGCGCTTCTAACTCGTTACCCTGAAGGTCTCGCGAGTGCTCTGGCAAAAATCTCACAGACTGAACTACCACTTAAAAAAGCAAATCATGCCATTGCCCATCTTTATATATCCGATCCGTATGCTTCAAAGAAAACGGGGCTTCTAACAAAGATGTTTCAAACTCATCCACCCGTTGGAGAAAGGATCGCGGTTCTAGCAGATACACGATAACGAATGTTTTGTGGCGCATGGTATACTCTGCCCATGGCCGAAGATCAAAGCCTAAACAGTGAGAGCAGTTTTGGTTCTGACTTGGCGGGGAAACCAATTTCTCCGGAGCTTGAGAAGCTCATAGCAGGACTTTCTGTTCTCCAAAAAGAAGAGTGGAATGCGCGCATCAACCGGGACAAGGAGCTAGTTACACTTTCTGACAGTGATGGTGAGGACTATTTGAAAATGCAGGTTGGGCTTCTGTTTGAAGGGCTACCCCATGAGTTGAGGAGGCAGGCAGAGGAGTTGTGTCAGGATCTTTATAAGCGCAGGCCCGCTTTTAATAATGCCGAGATTTATAGATACATTAGGATTTTTGTAAAAACTCTCCGTCGTGCCTATCTCGACCCTCGAGTGTATCTGCAAGCATTTAATAGAAGGTATATAGAAGAAAAGCTCTTCGATTATATTGCCGAGGTTATTTCACGCGATGATGTTTTTGATGAAGATCTTTCTGGCGTTGCTCGTATTCACATAGACATGCGCGGACTGTTTGCGTTAAATGAGCTTGCTGGTCGCGAGATGGGAAACAAAGCCCTCATTAGATTTATCGATATGATTAAGCTCGGTACGACAACCGAGTGGCTTCACTCTCTTGGCTTTGAGATTATCACAAGTGCTGAACATCGAGACCAGTTTGGTGTCCTTGTGTTTGGTAAGACAAGCTTGAGACCTTATATTGCAGAGATTATTAGTCGCTACATTCTCGAGGCGGAGAGCATAAACTGCCGCGATCTAATTGGCTTGGCTCACCCTGCCGTATTAGAAAAAATTAAACTGATGGGCTTTGGGGGGTACATTGCTAAAGATGAGACATTTCATCTTTCGGCTAATGTTGGGGTTTGCCTTTTCGCAGAAGTTGTTGAGCACGCAAAGTTTGAATTATCTGATGGGGCATCGTACGCGACTGTTATACAAGGCCTCAAAGCGAGAATGTTTACGATTGCCGATAAGCGGGTGAGAGTTAATCAAAGCGAACAACGCGAAAGACTGGAAAAAGAAAACCCACTACGAGCTCTCTTGTATTCACGAATGGATCACGATCTGATTGAGCTAGAGAGCAGTCTCATCCAAAAAGAACGCCAACTCAAAGCTCTCGAAAAACAAATCGAAAGAAACGCAATTCTCCCTGAAGAGAATTAAATTACCTAACTAGAAAGGGAACTGTTGTGCCAGATGATAGAAAAGGATAATCTAAGGTTGCGATCCTGTGAGAGGCGGAGGGGTGCCAGAGCGGTCGAATGGGCCACCCTGGAAAGGTGGTATATCGGAAACGGTATCAGGAGTTCGAATCTCCTCCCCTCCGCCTCCTACGGGATGAATCTCCTCCCCTCCGCCGAGGGTTTTTGTTATACTTGGGCTAGCCATTAAAACTATTAATAATCAATTATGAACAGCAACAGTAAAACTATAATTTGGGTAATAGTCGGGATTATTGTAATTGTCGGAGCATTCCTAATTATCCGTGGCGATAATACGGCCGAGGCTCCATCGGGCGATTACACCAACGAAACTCCTCAAGGACAAGATAACGAGCCAGTGTCCGATAGTGATGACGAAGCAGTTGCACAGACACGCACTGTGACCTATACCGACAGTGGTTTCTCTCCAAGTGAGATTACTATTAAAAGGGGGGAGAAGGTTACCTTTGTTAATAGTTCGACTCACCAAATGTGGGTAGCTTCAGCCATGCACCCAACCCATACTACTTACCCCGGGTCTGATATTAAGCTCTGCGGAACTACGGATGTAATATTCGATGAGTGTGAAGGCGATGACCCAGGCGAATCTTGGTCATTCCCCTTTAACATCGTAGGTTCTTGGGGCTATCACAACCATCTATCGGCTAGCCACTTCGGGAAAGTGATCGTAACCGAATAAAGGATTTAAAACAAAAAAGAAAACAGCCCAGCCTCACGTGGGATTGATTTTTAATCAAAAAGTGATATAATTGGGCTAGCTCGTGTTGAGTAGTTGCCGAGCTCGCTTTGCGGGCTTGGAGGAAAGTCCGAACACGTGCCAATTTTGTTCACAAGATTGGCAGCAAGGTAGCGGGTAATGCCCGTCTGGAGTGATCCACGAGGTGCGAACAGAAACGACCCGGTTAAGTCCGGCTGAAACGGCTAAATCCTTACCCACGCGCAAGGCCGTGCCGAGCACTCTCAGAGTGCTCAGAGTGCTCGGAGTGCCGCTACAGGTGATTGGCAACAGTCATCGCAGATAAATAACTACTCACTCTTCTTTATCGAAGATGGACAGAATTCGGCTTACAGGCACGAGCTAAAACAATCAGAAAGGCCACCTTAATGGGTGGCTTTTCTGTACTAAACAATCAGTCTTATTTTGTGTCTAGGGCGTTTGATGCCGCTTTTGGAGGCAAACTTTTCAAGTTCACGTATTTTGTAGATTCGATAACCGTTCTTATCTCGCTTAGCTTCGAGCTTTTTGGTTTTATCCCAGTTTCTTAGGGTTTCTACCGAAATACCCAAGATTTCTGAAGCCGATTTTATTGTAACGAAGCCCTTTTGCATTTATAATTGAGATTATGTTATTTTTTAAGTCTAACACATTTAGATAAATGGAAGGAGGTACCACAGAACTCAAGTTTGAAAAGGTAAGCTATATCCTACTTGTAGCATTAACCTTTTTACTTCCTATATTTTCAATCCCATCGGCATTTTTCCCGTTAGAGTTCGAAAAGAAGCTACTTATTAGCGGTATATCTATTGTTGTTCTTATAATCTGGCTTTTGGCTCGCATCGGAAGTGGGGGTCTTCACATCAAACTATCGAAGCTCGAGAAGGTTTTGGCAGTCGTCTACGTCGCCATGGCACTATCGGCCATTTTGTCGCCGGTGAGGATTGTCTCTCTAGGGGGGTTGGGTTTTGAGGTTACTACACTTTTATCGCTATTTGTTTTTGGGGCGCTTCTCTTTGCGGTTGCTAGGTACTTTACTCGGCTCGACAGGGCACTCGTTTTGTTTTTTGCCCTATCTGCTTCTTTGGCAGTAGTCTTTTTGCTACAGCTAGTAAGTTTATTTGTAGACCTTTCTGTAGTTGGTATATCTGGAACGCAGTTTACGATAGTCGGTAAATGGACCGACCTCGGTATAATTTTCGGTTTGGGGGTCGTACTTTCGGCTTTGGGCGCGAGGTTGCTACCAAAGATTGGATACCTGCGTTTCGGCACATGGGCGCTTTTTGTGATCTCGCTTATTGGCGCAATTGTTGTGAATTATGCAATGGTTTGGTGGGTACTACTAATTCTCGCAGTACTATTTTTGACGTACGAATTTTTTATAGAAAGAGGAATCGGCAAACGTCTTGTCTCGCTCGCTCCGATTATTATTGTAGTTTTGGTGCCTGTAGTCATGTTGATGTGGGGCAGAGACGGTGCCGTTATCGAAAGGCAGATAGAAACTTTTGCCCCAACGCCCCTAGAGGTCAGGCCCTCATGGCAGGGGACATTTGCGATTGCTAAAGAGACGATCAAACAAGACCCAATCTTTGGTGTGGGGTTGAATCGCTTCTCTTCGGAATGGCAAATGCATAAGCCAGGGCCCGTGAACCAGAGCCTTTTCTGGGGTGTAAATTTTGACGCTGGTGTGGGCTATATACCAACATTTTTGATAACAAGTGGAATTCTGGGATTCTTAACTTGGGCAATATTTCTCTTAACGCTTGCGTTCTTTGTGATGCGCGCACTTTTTATGGTTGGCAGGGAACCTACGCGCAAATCTCTTACTGTTATGGCCGGATTTTCTTCTATATACCTTTGGACTCTCACGTTTCTATATATACCAAGTACTGTTAACGTCGGTCTCACATTTCTGTTAACTGGTCTCTTTATCGCTCTTTATAACCAGAAGCCCGAAGTCAAAACTGAAGAGACACTTGGCGAAACGCCAATGCGTTCAGCGGCAATTAACTTTGTGTCAGTCCTCTCCCTTATTGCACTTCTCCTTATTGCCCTCACTAGTGCCTACACTTACGTGGCCGAAGCGCGAGCTTGGGACGCTTACTCAAAGGGCTCTATGGCGGTCAATCGAGACGATAATGTAGATCGTGGGATAGAACTACTTGAGAAGGCAACCAAGATTCGAGAGTACGATCTCTATTATAGGGCACTTACCGAGGTTCGTTTAATAAAGATTTCTGCCATTCTCTCGGAGACAGGGGTTCCGAAAGAGACGATCGAATCTTTGCGTTCGCAATTTTTAGATCTTTACGGTCAAACTTTGCGAGATGCCGAAAAGACCGTTCTCGAAGTTGATCCTACCAACTACCAAAACTGGTTATCGCTTGCTCGAGTATATGCGCAAGTTGTGCCTCTTGGCGTTAAAAACGCCGATGTTTCGGCTCGAACTGCTTTTGATCGAGCGATTTTACGCGCACCCACTAACCCACGACCATATACCGAAGCTTCACGCTTCGAGTTTTCAGCAGGCAACATCGAAGATGGTAAAAAACTCTTAGACTACGCTCTGGCGATTAAACCCAACCATGCCCCCGCATTAATAATAAGAGCCCAGCTTGCCATAAAAGAAGGTGATCTCGACAAGGCTCTTACTGATACTCGCGACGCTGTGATAGCAAATCCAAATGACGTGGGAGCTCTATTCCAGCTTGGGTATCTTGAGTATCTTGCTCGCCACCCAGAAGAGGCTCGACTTGCTCTCGAAAGAGCGGTATCTCTTAACAACTACTACTCCGACGCTAAATACTATCTTGGGCTCGTCTATTATGACTTGGGGGAGAAGGACAAGGCCCGCGAGCAGTTTCAAGAAGTGCTAGAGCTTAATCCAAAAAGCGATCTGGTCTTATCAATCCTTTCCAACTTAAGAGCTGGACGTACTCCTCTAGCTGGAATACCTCCTGCGCCAGAAGGAGAAGGAGTAGAAGAGTAGTATGGTTTCCAAGATTTTGGAGTTTCTGAACCAAAGTACCGAAGGTCTCCACCAGGCAGCCTTTCTTTTGGGGTTTTCGGCGATAATTTCCCAAGTCTTGGCACTTTTACGCGACAGACTCTTGGCACATACCTTTGGAGCAGGTAGCGTTCTTGACGTATATTACGCCGCTTTTAAAATTCCAGACTACATATACGTTACCATCGCCTCAATTGTATCGGTGACGATTCTTTTGCCATTTATAGTTGAGAGGCAAAACGGAGATAAAGAGCGAATCAGAAAGTTTCTAAATAGCATCTTTACTCTCTTTTCGATAATTATCGTGGTGGTTGCAGTTGTCGCATTTTTTTTGATTCCTAAAATCACCGACTGGATTGTACCAGGCTTCTCGTCCGACAAGATCAGTCAGTTCGTCACTCTATCAAGGATTCTTCTTCTCTCGCCGATTCTCCTTGGACTCTCAAACCTGCTTGGCAGTATCACCCAGTCGTACCAGAAGTTTTTTGTTTATGCCATGACCCCGGTGCTCTACAACATCGGTATAATTTTAGGTATTGTAGTTTTTTATCCGCTCTTTGGACTGCAAGGCCTAGTGTGGGGCGTTGTGCTTGGTGCGCTACTACACTTTGCGATTCAAATTCCTACAGTAGCCAAACTTGGCCTACTACCTTCTTTGAGATTCTCGATTGATTGGGCTGAAATAAAACAAGTTTTGATATCAGCCCTGCCAAGAACAGTCACACTCTCAATTCACAGTATCGTTATCATACTTCTGACAAACTTTGCTTCTAAAATGATCGACGGTTCGATTGCCGTTTTTAACTTTTCGTACAACCTAGAGACAGTGCCACTTTCGATCGTTGGCATAAGTTATTCGGTAGCGGCGTTTCCGGCTTTAGCTAAGTTTTTCTCCACTGGCGAGCGGGCTAAATTTATCGCTCAAGTTAGCGCCGCGGCTAGGCACATTATCTTCTGGTCGGTACCCATTGCCGCACTTTTTATAGTTCTTCGGGCGCAAGTTGTAAGGACGATTTTGGGTTCGGGCCAATTCGATTGGACAAGTACGCGTTTGGTAGCGGCACTCCAGGAGT
>Ga0209541_10001695_pt1 | contig 43061 bp, 44 predicted proteins | sample RifCSPlowO2_01_FD_184027 | JGI IMG/M metagenome (GOLD analysis project Ga0209541, IMG submission 184027) | Groundwater microbial communities from Rifle, Colorado - Rifle CSP2_plank lowO2_0.1 (SPAdes) (version 2) | ecosystem: Environmental > Aquatic > Deep subsurface > Groundwater | place...
TCCGAACGGAAATGGGACGATTTTCACCCTACGGGTGATCTACCGTAGGTATGACAAGTTTTTCTTTGCTTGCACTGAGTGTATCGAAGTGGCGACAAATTCTTTATTTTATCTGTATTTTACTAAATTAATCGGTTTATTCTTTGCAAATGATTTAATACTTTCAACCGTTGTGTCTAAGATTCTCGTTAATGCCTCTTTACTGTTAAATGCGTTGTGCGGGGTGATAACTACATTCGGCTGATTGATTAAAATATGATTTTCAAGCACTGTTTTCAAATCGCAGGTCCTCTTGAAGACTGTGCTTAAAAGCTCTATTTCCTCTTTGATAAAACATTCTTCTTCTAAAACATCCAAGCCCAATCCGGCGAAGATTCCTTGCTTTAAACCCTTCAATAAAGCGGTAGTATCACAAATCCCGCCCCTGGCTGTATTTATTAAATAACATCCTTTCTTAAACAATTTTAAGGTCTTTAAATTTACCAAATGATGAGTTGCTCTATTATATGGAACATGGAGGGTGATAATGTCAGAATTTTTAAACAAATAATCCAAAGGAACATACTTGAAGCCGATTTCTTTAGCGAATTTTTGATCCTTCTTAATATCAAAAGCCAAGATGTTCATATCAAAACCCTTGGCAATCCTAATTACATGTCGTCCGATATTACCAACACCAACCACTCCCAAATTTTTCCCTTTAAGGTCAAAACCTCTTAGATTGTCTAAAGAAAAATTTCCTTTTTGAGTTCTTTCCCAAGAAAGATGAACTTTTCGTGATAATGCCAAAATTAGTGCGAAAGTATGTTCAGCAACAGTATTCTCTCCGTAGGTTGGCACATTTGAAACCAGAATATTTTTACGCCTGCAACTTTTCAAATCAATGTGATCGAAGCCGGTTGAACGTGTTGCAATATATTTTAAAGATTCTAAAGAATTAATAACTTTTTTATCCACCACAGAATAAATAAAGGGAGATAAAACATCAACATCTAAGATTTTCTTTAAATTTCGTGAGGTTAATTTGTCTTCGAAAAATATTAAATCCAATCCCTTTAGTCGGGGTTTTAAATAATTTATTTCCCATGGTTCAGTTTCAAAAAATGCAATTTTTAATTTCTTCATACTTTGTTTTAATAAAAATGAATAAATTGTATAAAAAATTTTCTTTTACAGCCGGCGATCTAGTACAAAACCAAAAATTAAATTTTAGCTGGGAAATTCCGTTCAATTTTGTCGCCGAACGAAGCGAGGCGACCAACGAATCGTTGACTTTTCCTTACTGGTTTCCCTATTGGACGCATTCAGAAATGTTAACTGGAAGAAAGTAAGAGAAGAAATTGAACCTTTAAGGGTTATGTTGGACCAGAAGTTATTAACATTAACCACCTGACATTTCGGGTAGATTACCAATCTTCAGCTATCTAAACCACTCTTTAAAACTCTTTGGCCAACCGACAAGAAGGAGCAATACTAAGGGAGCTCCCCAGTTTGCCCATCGTTCTATAAAATCCCAGATAGGTTCACCGACTATTGGGCGTACTAAGGCAGTCCAGAATCCCCAGAATGCCATCCATAAAAGCGCAATACGAATAGGTTTAATCAAAATCAAAGTGGCAAGTGCAACATCCATCAAGCCGATAAGAAACAGGAGTTGACGAGCCAACTCAAGGTCAGTAATTCCAAAAGTCGGGAACCATTCAATCCATGCTTTCTTACCCTGCAAAGCAAAAACTCCATGGCCGATAAACTCTCCAGCTACAGCGATTCGTAAAATCCATTGAATAAGTTTAGTGTTCATTTTTCATTTTTTTATTATATAGAACGCGATTCAACCATGCCCGTTTTTTAATTAACAAAAAGGTAATGATCATAGCAAAAGCTGTAAATGCCATCATAGGAATTGTGATATAACCAAAGTTCATTACGAAGCGCTGGGAGCATGCAACCGAATATCCCACGGCGGCGCAGGAAAGTTCTGGTACAAGCCCGATTTGCAAAAGATAATGGTAACCCGCAATCACTGCCCCGATCACTGAAAGGGAGATGCTATTGTATATCACAAGTATTCCATTTTTCTTCCAAAGCGTAATGCCCAAAAGAATGACCTGCGGGTACATAAAGATTCGCTGAAACCAACAGAGCTTGCAAGGTTCATACCCTGCGATTTCTGAATAAAATAAACTTCCGAGCGTAGCAATGAGTGCAACAACAAAAGAGAAGGGAATGGCCTTTTTGCTGAAAAATCCGACGATTTTGTTTTCTCGAAACAAAAAAGAAATCACCAAAACGAGAATAATGATTTGGCCAAGAACAGTAAGTGATGAAAGTATTTGATTTGCTGTTTGAACCATGGGTGCAGATTTACTAAGGGAGCGAGCAACCTGTTTTTTCTGCAAGTAGGGTCAATGGAATTTCTCCAGATTCTCGATTACCATCTGCAAATTCCCAAGTAGGATATCCTTCAATATTTTTCCCTCTGCAGACTTGAAGTTGTCCTCTCCCATCTGGCGTTGAGCATTCAACATAAGGAAGCAATCTTGCTGAATTGCCAAAAAACTTTTTCTGGTTTTGGCAATGAGAACACCAAAAAGCTCCGTAAAAAACAGCTCCCTTGTCTTTAAGGCAAATAGCAAATTCGTCTAATTCCCCTGGTTCTCTATTTTTTTGCGCTATCAAAAAAAATATCCCCGCAATTATTAAAATTGCCGCAACCGACCAGACGAATGTTAAGTTTATTTTTTTCATAACAATACTATAATAGCAAAAATTTCAATCTATACCAAAAAGAATTACTTTTCTTTTTGCGTAAAATAAAACCTGCTTGACGCAGGTTTATGATGCTTTGTGACTTACAGAAATTTACAGGACGTGTAGCTTTCGAGACGCCAGTTATTTATCTTGTCCGCTGGCAATGATTAAAGCCATGGCAATCAAACTGCGCCTAACCTCAAACTTTAAATCCTTTGGATACGGTAGCTTCAAACGATAAATCGCTGTAGCCATGTTTGGATTTTCGTCTTTCAGCATGTTCTTAATGGTTGTGATCTCGGACGCCGTTAAGCTATCAACGAGATCTATATCTTTGAGACTAAAAGGTATGGTCAAACCCTTTAGTTTTCCCACTATCATTCCCACCCTATCGCTCTTCTGTTTTATCATTTATTGATATCCTCCTGTGATATCTTTCAAAAATTTGTACCAATCCGTAGGATACACGAATAACCGCAATGCGTCAAGGTTAAATTAGGAGGACGGGCTATTGTCCCATCATCTGCATCATTCCGTTTCCTCGCTCCATCATTCCATCGCTCTCGTCCTGCATCATCTGCCCCTTCTCTTCCAACTCTTGTCCTACCCGCATCATTTCGTTGTCGTTGTACTGCTGTCCTTTTTCCTGCATCATTTGACCGCCAGACATCATCATCTTGCTCATCTGCATCATCGTTGATCCGCCACCCCGCATCATTGCCGCCGAATCTTGCATATAACCATTTGAGAACGGATTGGCGGCGCTGGCAATATAATAACCAACCAAACCGCCGATAATAAAAGCGGTAATAATTATAAGCGTTGTGCTTGTTTGCGTATTTTTCATTATTAAAAATGGCTAATCAGCTTTATTGATCGCTTTAATCCAAGCGAAACGACGGTTAGCCCTTGCCTAATTTGTTAAATAGAACGGCAAAAAGCCAAGCGCCGGCTATGGCCAAGATATCCCAAATTATCAGACCTGAAATAAAATAGCCAAAGCTGAAAAAATCCGATTGAAAAGCAACGTCGGCGTGCAGGGCGTACCGCATAAACAGATTCCTAATAGACGGGAAAATCACTACGCCGACATAACATATGGCGTAAGCAATGCTCATCCATGCCGCCGCAACCTTGGTCAAATGCATTGTATTAATCATGTTGAGCTGTTTTGAAAATTAAATTTTTTAATTTAGGTTCGACTTTTTGAATAAAGATTTTAGCGATAATCGCCAATTGCTTCATTTCCTAACTAACGGTGTGACTCGGTCCAGAACCACTAATCTAGGGGTATTTTAAGGGAAAAATTGGCTTTTGTCCATTGGGTTATTTTGAGGTACCTCGGTCGGGACTCGTGTCTCATTTTCTACGACTTTAAAGCTGAAAAGAGACAAATGAGACACTGGGTGGTCTTATCGCACAGTTCCCTCATCAGATAATCTTTCTATTTTTCTCTGTAGTTTTATCGCATTCCCATGACTAATTAATCCAAGATAAGATTGGATAATCTCCTCTTTTCTATTCATTTCTTTAATCCTCTTAAACATTCTTCTCTTTGTAGTGGTTCTTAATACTCTATGATCTGGGAAATGAACCCAGCCAAGGAAATCTATTCCTGAAGATAGCGTCCTGATTGATATTTTGTTTGGATGTAGTTGAAGCTTTAGTTTGTTTAATAAGAAAATACTGATTTCGGGAAGAATACTTTGCAACCATTCTTTGTATTGAGAAATAATTACAAAATCATCAGCATAGCGGATATAATATTTGGCTTTAAGTTTGTGTTTTACGAATTGGTCGAATTTATTCATATATACATTAACAAGTAGTTGGGAAGTGAGGTTTCCCAAGGGTAAACCTTTACCTGGATATTTATGGAAACTATCAATGACACAATTAAATAACCAAAGAATGTCTGTGTCTTCAATGTATTCCTGTAAAATACTTGTTAAGATTTTGTGGCCAACGCTGTCAAAGAATTTTTTAATATCGCATTGCAATATCCATATTGTCTTAGTATTATTCTTAGAAATTTTGTTTGTAAGATAACGGAAACGGTTAATAGCTTTGTGTATTCCTTTGTTTAATCGGCAAGAATAGGAATCTGATATGAAGGTTTTATCAAGGAAAGAATATAGTCTTCTATAGATAGCATGGTGTAATAACCTATCTTTTACTTTGGCTTTGTGGATATTCCTGGGTTTTGGGTCTGAAATATTAAAAGCTTCATAAGGAGAATGTTTGTAGGTTTTAGATTTAAGTTCTTTGTGTAGGGTAATGATATTACTCATTAAATTGAATTCAAACAACTGAACATCTTTTCTGTTCTTTTTGCCAATGATGAATTCTTTCCAGGCTTCAAGGAGATTTTCCAGGGAAATGATATAATTGTATGTATGGGTGAATTTAATTTTCATAACGCAAAAAGCGATATATCGAGCAACGCTCGTTATAAATCTTCCATTAACCCCCCCCCCCCCCCGAGACCTCTTTTACCTATCTTACAAAAGACAAAATCATCCTATCTTCTTTGGTATCAGTATTATCAAATACTTCCAAAGACACAACGTTATTCATTAGGACTGAAAGTTGATAATTTATTTTGTGAAGCAATAGAAGCTTTAGTTGTTGCAAGCTTCTCTGCAAAAGAAGAAAAACTCTCTTGCCTTGAATCTGCCATTAAAAAAGTGGATGTTTTGAGAATATTTTTAATGATTCTCTGGGAAGCAAAGTCTTTGGATAATAAGAAATATATTGCCTTATCTGTAAAAATAGATGAAGTTGGAAAAATGTTAGGTGGGTGGAAAGGACAGCTGGATAAACAAAACTCTCTCTTTTCGAGAGAGAAATGAAGAGAGTTGCGGGGACGAGAGCGGGATTATCAGAGTTCCAGTCATTGTCGAGCCAGTCGTAGTTCCAGTTCCAGGAGCTACCACCCCAGCTGAGGCAACGGACATACAGATTGCCATCAGAGTTATGGTTGCGTATAACAAGTCTTCCCAGACACTGCTCTTTGAATACTCTCGGAGCTGTATCTAATTCGGTATCTCAAATACCCTAACTTGCTATACCAAGTATCTTCATTTTTTTAAAGTTTCTGCGTATATCACGCTACTTAAAACCTTGGTCTTAAATATTCTGGATTACACGGATACTGGATTCGGCAGTCCCGACCTTGATCGTAGACGTATTCGCCTACTACCAAGTATATTTTATCACAAAAAGAAAATCCCCTACACCGAGGCAGGGGATACAAAAGCAAAGAGCAAAGTTCAAAGAATCCAAAAGGTCAAAGCGACCAAAGCCCAAGCTCTAATCGGCGGGGACGAGAGCGGGATTATCAGAGTCCCAGCCATAGCCGAGCCAGCCGTCGCTCCAGCTCCAGGAGCCGCCACCCCAGCCGAGGCAACGGACACCCAGATCGCCATCAGAGTCATGGTAGATAGTTCCCCAGAAGAAGATATATTTCCTCTTCCATTCTTCTGGGATAAGGTTGGGGTGCTCCAGAAGGTAATCAAGAAGGTTAGCGTTGAAAACAGGTTTTCCTTCGAGCTCCTTGCGAAGCTCATTACCCTCGACAATCTTACCATCCTGCTGGTTCGGGGAAAGATAGAGTTTGACTTTTTCGGGACTCCACTCAAACTGTCCTCCCTCGATGTGTTGCTTGACCTTCCATCCGTCTGGAATGAAAGGACTGACATCGAGGTTGATGAGATGCTTGACCTGAGTGATTTCGGAAAGTCCATGAAGAACTCTTCGTAATCCCTCCTTGTCTGGAAATTGACCAAGACGAGTAATATCGCCTGGGGCCCACCCTGCCTTCTCCAGTGATTCCATCAGTTGATGGACTTGTCCTTCAGTAAAAGACGACATGTCGTCCTCCTTATTGGCACGTGTGCCTGCTGTTTGATTTTGGCTTTTGCCACAGCAGGAAAGAGTAAGATAAGACTACTTCCTGCTATGGCAAAGTTATAAGATATTTAAAAGAGCTAATATTTTATATTAGCACACTATAAAAAGTTTGTCAATAGCTCTTGGGAAGGAAATCAAATACATCTCGGTCTCTCGATAAAAAATGTTGTCTGCGGAGGGTAGAGGACTCGAACCTCTAAGGGCTTTCGCCCACGAGTTTTCAAGACTCGCGCAATAGCCGTTCTGCCAACCCTCCGTTTTGTTTCATTATCCATCTCGGCTTATAACAATTTGGTCATACTGTAAAATTCTTTGGTCTCTCGATAGAAAATGTTGGCGACGGAGAGGCAGGGATTCGAACCCTGGATCCGCTTGCGCGAATAACATCTTAGCAGGATGCTGCTTTCAGCCGCTCAGCCACCTCTCCACTTAACCCATACTATCTTTTTAATCCCATTATTTCAAGAACGATATTTAAATAGAAATTTATCTAATTTTGTGTTATTTTGAATTAAATCTACCCTTATAGCCCCGTATCAATCTGTTTTAGATAAGATGATGCGGGATAAATTTAACGAATATGTCCCCGTAGTTCAACGGATAGAATGTCAGGTTGCGGACCTGAAGATTGGAAGTTCGAATCTTCCCGGGGACACAAATAATGTGGGTTCTGCTCTCAAAGACACGACTATTATGGATTTATATACTCCAATCGGAAATATACCCAGAATCGGACCGGTATTCCAAAAAAAACTGAATAAATTAGGAATAAAAACGGTTCGCGATTTGTTCTACCATTTTCCTCACCGCTATGAGGATTTTTCTAATTTGGTTCCGATCAAGCAAGCAAAAATCGGAGAAACGGTCTGCGTCCAAGGTAAAATCCTTAGCATAGAAAATTCCCGCAGCTGGAAAAGAAGAATGACCTTAACTCAAGCCATATTGCAAGACGAAAGCGCGGCTATTAAAGTCATGTGGTTTGCCCAGCCATATGTTATTAACGCGCTAAAAGCAGGAGATACGGCATGCATGGTTGGAAGAATAACTACTGGCAAGGCGACAAAAAATTCAGCTGCCGAAACATATCTTGCCAATCCCGTATATGAAAAATTTGGCACCAACGAAGGATTTACCCATGTTGGCAGAATTATACCGGTATACCCTGAAACCCAAGGACTATCTTCAAGGTGGCTTCGCTACATTATAAAACCCTTGCTATCTTCTCTACAAAACGAAATTACAGAGTCGCTGCCCGATGCAATACTTAAAAAAGAGAAATTTCTGCCAATAAAAAGGGCCTTATGGCAAATGCACTTTCCGGACTCAAAAGAGTTAACAGAAAAAGCGAAAGCGCGTTTTATCTTTGAAGAACTTTTTCAAATCGCCTTGGTCGTTTTGAAAGAAAAGTTCAAGTTAAAAAGATCTATTGCAACAAGTTTACCAATCAATATCAACGCTATTAAGAAATTTACCGAGTCCCTGCCGTTCAAATTAACGGATAGCCAGAGAAAATCTGCCTGGCAAATCCTGAAAGACACGGAAAAACCTCGCCCCATGAACCGCCTTTTGCAGGGCGACGTGGGATCGGGTAAAACGGTAGTAGCGGCGATCGCGATTTTAAATACGATGAAAGCCGGGCACCAAGCGGTTTTTATGGCCCCGACCGAAATTCTGGCAAAACAGCATTTTCAGGAAGTGGCAAAACTGTTAAGCAGCTTTAAAATAGACATTGGATTTCTCACCGGCAAAGAAGACAAATTCAGGTCTTGGAAATTGAGAAATGAAACTATTGAAATCTCAAGAAAAAAAATTTTGGAAAAAGCGGAAAATGGAAAATTGCCGCTTTTGATTGGCACACACGCTTTAATCCAAGACAAAGTGAAATTCGGCGACTTGGCTCTGGTTGTGTTGGACGAACAGCATCGATTTGGAGTGGAACAACGAGCCAAGCTCTGTCGGGATTCCAGATTGAAAATAAGACCAATCCCCCATCTTCTTTCAATGACCGCCACGCCAATCCCCAGAACCTTGGCGCTTACCATCTACGGCGACCTTGACCTCTCTCTGATTTCAGAGCTTCCCAAAGGAAGAAAAAAAATAATAACCAAGGTCATTCCTCCAGACGAAAGACAAAAAACCTATGCGTTTATAAGAAAAGAGATTAAAAAAGGCAGACAGGTTTTTGTTATCTGCCCAAGAATAGACCCCGGTACCAAAGCGAAGCTTGGTAAGGAACAGGGAAAAAGGAGCTGGAGCGAAGCCAAGACGGTCAAAGAAGAATACGAAAAGCTGGACAAAACGATTTTTCCCGATTTAAAAATCGGGATGCTCCACGGAAAAATGAAAGTCAAGGAAAAAGAAAACATAATGAGAGATTTCAAGAACAAAAAAGCGGATATCTTAGTATCCACCTCGGTCATAGAAGTCGGGATTAATGTGCCTAACGCAACGGTTATGTTGATTGAAGGAGCGGAACGATTCGGTTTGGCTCAATTGCATCAATTCAGAGGTCGGGTCGGAAGATCAAAGTTCCAATCTTACTGCTTTTTATTTGCCGATTCTCCGGCGAAAACAACAAGGTTAAGATTAAAAGCGCTGTTGGAAGCCGAGGACGGATTCAAATTGGCCGAGAAAGATTTAGAGATCAGAGGTCCCGGGGCTCTTGACGGAAAAAGACAATGGGGCATTCCAGACCTACTTATGTCCTCCCTGAAAGACATAGCTCTTGTTGAAAAAACCAGAATAATGGCTAAAGAACTATTAGAAAGCGATTTTGAATTAAAAAAATACCCTCTTTTAAAAGAAAGGATTCGTAAATTCAGGGAAAGAATTCACCTGGAATAACAACCACTAATAACCGCTAATCCATACGAATAGTCGCCAATATGAATACGAATTCGCGCGAATAAAATACTATTATTCGTGATAATTAGCGGGTTTTTTCTGTTGGCCAAAAGCCGAGATACTTTCCCATCATCAATCTGGTTTGGGCTTCGAGCGCCGGCAAAGACGAGAAAAATATCATAATAAGGGGCAAAAGCAGCCATTCAACGGCAAGAAATAAATACTTGAAACGACCGTAGCCAGACGGTTTTGGCGGAAGCAAAAGAATGGCGAAGTACGCGGAAAGAATCAATCCAACCATTGAAAAAGTTAAAATACGGCTGATGGTTTTAGGCAAACTGTAAGCAATCAAGGCCTGGGAAAATTCAGGAACTCCTATGGCTATAGGCAGCCAACCTAAGAAAAAAATCATAATTGAAGCCGTTGCCCAAGACCAGTGTCCTTCAAGCAGGTCAATTACTTTTAAAAATTTCTTGAGCCGAGAAATTTTTTTATTGTTTAAAAATCCAAAGAACACAAAAGCGATGTCGGCGGCTCCGTAAGCCCAGCGTCTTTGCTGTTTATAGATATTCTTTATCGTCCGCCAGAAACTTTTGGAAACATTAGCATCCATCGAAACAGGATAAAAAATAGGAATTACCTTATAATCGCCATTGTAATTTAAAAAACATTGCCAAAAAATCCGAGAATCGTCAGAAACGGCGTTCACTTGCTTAAACCCCGCGTCAACCAACGCCCTGAAAGGCATTGAGTGAGAAGAAAAAGTTAGCAGCTTTTCTGGTCTTTCCTGACACATCATCTGCCAAAAAGTAGAGGTAAAAGAAAAAATCCGGGAGAAAAACGGCGCCTGCCAGATATTATTTATATAAAGAGGAATCGGCTGAAAACTAACTCTTATTTGGTTTTCCGTTGTTAAATAATAATGAGTAAGGCAACTGAAATATTTCGGGAAAACGCAGGTGTCAATGTCAAAAGAAGAAACAATAATGTTTTCGTAGGGTATCTGCAAGGGATCTATTGCCATTTTCCGGACTTCTTTGGCGGCCCAAGCGTCATTCGATCCGTGTCCGGGAATTTCACCCGGCAGACCGGCGGGATGCCATGTTGCCAATAATTTAAAGAATGAACCCCCGAATTCCTGTTGGATTTTACTAACGATTAATTCTAAATTTGCCCTGTTGCTTTCTTCCGCCGCCAGCACAACGATCATTTTGTCTTTTGGGTAATCGGTCTTTATCAGCGCCGAAAAGGCCTCTCTCGCTATTTCCAACGGCTCCTTGCATATGGGAAGAAACACTAAATGATAAATATCTTTCCAGCTGTTTATCGGCAAAGAAGAGCCGTCTATGTTCAAGTTATTGAGTTTTTCCAGCCAGTCGGTTTTCTCGTTAACTTTCATTCGCTGATAACTGCTCCTAAGATGGAAAGAAAAATAGACAGTTCGGAAAAACCAATAAATCGTAAAAGCAATAATAAAGACAGCGACAAAGAAAGGTTTCAGCCAGGAAAGAAGAAAAAGCGCAGTTAATGTGCCCCAGGACAACAGCCCCGGCAATATCTCCAGAAACCTGAAAACAACCCTGTTTTTAGGGTCTTTTAAGTCAGATGCCATTCCGACCTTTAAATAATCTGCGTTAGTCATAGATTTATCTTACATATTGGCTTGATTTTTTCAAATTTTGAGTTTAAGATAAAGCGTAGTTTGACCTAATCGTTCAATTTTATTTTAAAATTGAACGACGGTCCGATCATAATTCCTGATTTCCCAATTTAATGTTTTTCTGTTATATAATTTATAGTTATAAGGACGAAAAGCTTTACGTTGGTTATACCAATAATATAAACAGGAGGATAAAAGAACATATAGATGGCAGAATAGGGTCGACTAAAAATCGTAGGCCGTTGACGCTTATTCATACGGAATCTTTTCCAACAAGACGCGAAGCTATGAAACGAGAAAGGTTTCTAAAAAGTTTATACGGAAGTAGGTTTAAACAAAAGATAATGAAAGCTTTTTTGAGTGGCGGAAATCAGGAATTATGATATAGGACCCCATCGTCTAGAGGCCCAGGACTTCGGGTTTTCATCCCGGCAACAGGGGTTCGATTCCCCTTGGGGTCACAATTCTTCTCTATAATATTTATGAGAATTCTATCTATAGAAACATCTTGCGACGATACCTGCGTCGCCGTCTTAGAGGTTAAAGAAAAAGAAAGACCTTCTTTTAAAATTCTATCCAATATCGTTTCGTCTCAAGTCAAGCTCCACGCCAAATACGGCGGGGTTTATCCTATGCTGGCTAAGAGAGAACACCAGCGTAATCTCGCCCCAGTGCTCAAAAGAGCATTAGAAGAAGCGAGATTGTTAAAACCAAACGTCAAAAGTCAAAAGTCAAAACTGCAACTCAGCGTCAGAAATGATTTAAAAAATATCGATTTAATCGCCGTAACAACGGGGCCGGGATTAGAACCGTGCCTTTGGGTTGGCGTTAATTTTGCCAAAGAGCTGGCTGAAAAACTAAACATTCCCCTGATACCGGTTAATCACATTGAAGCGCACATTCTCGTCAACTTCGTTGACTCAAACTTAAAACTCCCGCCTGTGCCGAATCTTCGGCGGGCAGGTAAAACTCACAAACTAAAAGCGATTACATTTCCAGCGGTTTGTTTGGTGGTATCCGGCGGACACACTCAACTTATCTTGATGAATAATTTTGGCGCATACAAAATTATTGGCGAGACAAGAGACGACGCGGCCGGAGAATGTTTTGACAAAACAGCGAGAATTTTAGGGCTGGGTTATCCTGGAGGACAAATCATTGCCGCTTACGCGGCAACGAAATTAAAAACGAAAAATGAAAAGGTAAAAATTAAGCTGCCGCGGCCAATGCTGCACACAAAAGATTACGATTTTAGTTTTTCGGGTTTGAAAACGGCGGTACTGTATTCGTATCAAAAATCAAGCATCAAGAATCAGGATTATACCAGGGCAATGTGCAAAGAAATCCAGCAGGCAATTATTGATGTTTTAATCAAGAAAACAATGAAGGCGGCGGCAGATTATAAAGTTAAAACGATAATCCTGGGCGGAGGCGTAACTGCCAATCAAGAACTAAAAAAACAGCTTGAATATAAACTAAACACCATAAACTCCCCCGAAAAGAAATCAAAGATTTCTAACGAGGCAGATAAACTGATTTTATTGGTTCCACCAAGGGAATTATGCACCGATAACGCCGCGATGATAGCTGTGACGGCTTATTTTAATCAAAGCAAAAAAACGCGCGATTGGAAAAAGATTGAGGCCGATGCTAACTTAAGAATAGGTAAAACAGTATGAACAAAGAATTGCCAAGCGTCTACGATCATACAAAAATAGAAAATAAAATTTATAAACTCTGGGAAAAATCCGGCTTTTTCAATCCGGACAAACTTCCCAGACGGCACAAAACACCTTTTTCTATGGTTCTGCCGCCGCCAAACGTAACGGGAACCCTGCATATTGGACACGCGCTCACCGTCGCCATAGAAGACGCGATAATCAGGTTCCAAAGAATGCGCGGCAAAAGAACGCTTTGGTTGCCGGGCACCGATCATGCTTCAATCGCAACCGAAACAAAATTTTTAAAAGAAACTAATTCGCGCAAAAGCGATTACGAAGGAAAACGGGAAGAATTCATACGGCTCGTTGACAAATTCGCCAAAAAAAACCAGCAAATTATCTTGGATCAATTACGCAAAATGGGGGCGTCTCTGGATTGGTCTCGTCTGGCTTATACGTTGGACAAAAAAAGGCAAAGCGCCGTTTACTCGGCTTTTGAAAAGATGTTCAATGAGGGACTTATTTATTACGGCGAACACCTTGTTAACTGGGATATTAAAGGACAAACAACTGTGTCTGACGACGAAGTGGTATACGAAAACGCGCAGGGCGTTCTCTATACCTTTAAATACGCTAAAGATTTTCCTGTTCCCATTGCTACCACCAGGCCGGAAACCAAACTCGGCGATGTTGCCGTCGCTGTCCATCCTAACGATAAATGGAAGCAGTATATTGGACAAAAATTTGAAATAAAAGATTTTGCCGGCGTCAAACTCTCAATTGAGATTGTCGGCGACAAAGCCGTTGACCCTGTGTTTGGCACGGGGGCCGTGGGCATTACTCCGGCTCACTCTAAAATTGATCGGGAGATAGCGCAAAGACACAACCTGCCGCTTAACAAACAAGTGATTAACGAATACGGAAAAATAATAAACGTAAAACCAGAATGGAATGAAATAATCGGCGTGAAAGAAGCGAGAGAAAAAATAATCCAGTGGCTTCGCGACAACCAACTATTGGAAAAAGAAGAAATAATAGAGCATAATATCGCTCGGGCCCAGCGCTCGGGAGGCATTATTGAAATTTTGCCAAAACGCCACCAATTCTTTGTTAATGTGAACAAAGCCATTTCGGCTCGCAAGGGGAAAACTTTAAAAGATTTAATGCGCGATACGGTGGTTACGGGAAAAATCAAAATAATCCCGAAATACTTTGAGAAAACTTACTTTCATTGGATAGATAATCTGCGCGACTGGAATATCAGCCGCCAAATTTGGTACGGACACAAAATCCCTGCCTGGTACAGAGACGATGAAATCAAAATAGGGTTAAAATCTCCCGGGAAAGATTGGCAGCCAGTGAATAATACTTTTGACACCTGGTTTTCTTCAGGGCTATGGACGTTCTCTACTTTAGGATGGCCGGATAAGACGTCCGACCTGAAAATTTATCATCCAACCAATGTTTTGGAAACCGGCTACGACATTCTTTTCTTTTGGGTGGCGCGAATGATATTGATGTCTTCTTTTCTCTTGGGTGAGGCGCCGTTCCGCGCTGTTTTTCTGCACGGCTTGGTGCGAGACGAACAACGCCGAAAAATGTCCAAATCGCTGGGCAACGTGATTGATCCGCTCGTTATGACGGAAAAATACGGAACCGACGCTCTGCGTATGGCGCTTGTCTTTAACGCCGCTCCCGGCGCCGATTCGGTCTTGTCCGAAGATAAAATCAAAGGAATGAAACACTTTGCCAACAAGATCTGGAATGCCTCGCGGTTTGTAATCAGCAACACCAAAGATTTTGACGGCAAGAAACCAAAGCCGAACAAACGCAGCGGCCAGCATTTGTCCGTCTTGAAAAGAAAAATACAAGAGATTACCAAGGACTTGGAAAATTACCGTTTTCACCTGGCGGCGGAAAAGATTTATCATTATTTCTGGCATATTTTTTGCGACAAAATCATAGAAGAAAGCAAAGTGAAACTTCAAAGCCAAAACGAAGCAGAGAGAAAGACGGCTCAATTTCTCCTTTTGGAAACCTTAACTACCTGCCTTAAAACATTGCATCCATTTATGCCGTTTATAACCGAAGAAATCTACCAAAAATTGCCGCTTCGAAAAAAAGAGAAATGTTTAATGATTGAACAATGGCCCAAATCGTAACGTCTTATTCCATATTATTGATATTCGCCTTGGCTCCCAGTATCGTTTGGCTGCTTTATTTCCTTAGAAAAGACCCGCATCCCGAGCCGCGCCAAGAAATAGTAAGAATTTTCTTCTATGGAGCAATAATTGCTCTGCCCGCCGCGCTTATTGAGATTGGCATTCTTGACTTGTTTGCCATGGCTTTATCGGCAACTATTCTCATAGCTCTTACCGAAGAAGTTCTTAAGTATTTGGTGGTCAGGGAAAAAACGCTAAAAAATCCAGAATTCAACGAACCGGCTGACGCTATGATATATATGATTTCCTCCGCCTTGGGATTCGCGGCGCTCGAAAACATATTGATTCTTTTCTCTTTGGCTCCGGTTTTTTTGGTACAAGACGCGCTTTATCTTTCGGCGGCAAGGTTTATCGGAGCCACCCTGCTTCACACTCTGGTTTCCGGCTTGATAGGATTCTGCTTAGCAATATCTTTTTTCAAAATGGCTAAAGGAAAGTTTTGGGTTCTCTTGGGAATAATTACCGCCAGCGCCTTGCACGCTCTTTATAATTTTTCTATAATATCAACAGATGGAAATTTGCAGTTTGTTATTCCCGGCATTGTCTTGATGGTTTTAACAATAATAATTTCTTTGTGTTTCCAAAAATTAAAAGAACTGGCGGTGGATTTGTTTGCGAGCAAATCGACGCGCTAAATCCATAACAAAATAATATGTCTTCCTTTTTTGAAAAACTTAAAGGCATCACCGACGCCGAAACAGACCAAGAACCAACAGAAGAAAAACCGATGGAAGAATTAGCCGTAAAAGAGATTGCGATAGAAAAGCCGGCGGAATCGGAAAAGCTGAAAACCAAACCAAGAAGGTCAAAAAAAATGGCGGCGGAAACAGCAGAACCGCAATCAGTGTCTCTCGCGAATAAAGAAGAAACGGTTTCCAAAATAACGCCAAAATTGGCGCCCGCAACGCCAAACGCGCCCAAAAACGTTGTTCCAAGCAAAGAAAAAAAATGGCCGGAACCCGAAGGCCAGTTGGCCGTTGATGTTTATCAAACAGAAGACGAATTAGTTATTCAGTCCGCGGTTGCGGGCGTTAAACCGGAAAGCTTAGACATAGCGGCGCAGGGCGACATGGTTACCATTAAAGGGAGCAGGGAAAATAATCAAAAAGAGGAAAAAAATTACTTTTATCAAGAATGCTACTGGGGAAAATTCTCTCGGGAAATAATCCTGCCAACCGAAGCTGACGCCTCCAGAGCCCAAGCGTCAATGACCGACGGAATCTTAACGATAAGAATACCGAAAATCGAAAAAGATAAAAAGAAAAAGATTTCGGTGCAATAATGATTCTTTGGAATCGAAGCCGCCAGATCTGGCGGCTTTTAGATTGTTTGATATCACCTCCAAGAATCAAGCCACATCATTTGGTTATATTTTTCTGTTGAGACGGGTAAGCCGTAGGTAAGCGGCGAAAAATACACAAAACCAACCAAAATAAGCGTAAGAACCCCTATATACATACACAACACACCCTTGCCAGAACGACGGAAATACATATCTAAAATCCCTTCAAAGAAAACAGATAATAAAATTATGGAAAAAATCAGGGCTGGCAGGTAATGGTACAACAACGTAAATCTTTCCACCATGACAAATGAAGATGTATAAACAAAATATCCCAATAGTAAAATAAAAATATTCTTAGAATAAAAAGTTTGTGGCAACTTTAATTTGAAGTTGTAAAAATAATTCTTGATTATCAGGTAAAAATAGCCAACAACCCCGATTATTCCCAACCACCAAACAAAGGGATTACCAAAAAAATAAATAAAAGAGGTTGTGTCGCCATAAGATTCTTCAAAATACTTGATTGGCCGCGCCATAAACGGCCAGCTGTACCAACTGGATTGATAAGGATACGACGTTTCGGTATCAAAATTAGATATAAACATAGCTTTGTTTGTTTCTACAAACTTAACAAATAAACCTTGCTCTATCGAGTTATTTTCGTAATGGCTTAATCCACGAACTCTCTCTCGAAAATCATCGCCGAGAACAGCGCCACAATCCTTAGAGCACGAAAGCGGAAGCAAGTAAAAATGCATAGCGAAAACTAAAAAATAAAGCAGTAAAGGTAAAATAAATAATAATCCTATCTTTACTATTATTTCTTTTTTGAAAGTGAAGAATAAACGATCCTGAAATACAATTAAAAACCAGATGATTCCCAAAATCCCGAACCCGGTCCATTTTATGGATATAGCCGTTCCCAAGGATATTGCCAGAAAAATATTGCTTAAATGCCATTTATAAGAAAATACTGGAAATCTTCTGGAAAGAAGGAAAAGATAAAGCGATAAAAAAATAAAGAAAACTAAAATAATATCCATTAAGATAAAACGGGATTGAACCAAAATGGCGTTGTCAAGCAAAACCATAAAGCCGGACAAAAAGGCAACTCTTTTGGAAAAACCAAGCTCTTTTACCAAAAGATAAATCAATAAAGGCAATACGGATCCTAAGAAAGCCGGCAAGAAACGAAGCGGTAAAAAATTAAAATCTCCGTAAGAAACGCCTGAAACAAAATCAAACCCGGGCTTTACGTTTCTAAAAAAAGCGGGAACAGCCAAAAGCATTTTGCCTAAGGGCGGATGGATATTAAAATAATATCGATGAGAAAGATATTTGGTGGCAAATAAACCAAAATAGGTTTCGTCAAAAATCACTTTCGGAGGATAAGAAAGATGCCAAAAACGAGTAATGAAACTTAACCCAAGGAGAATTGATTAAATCTAAGGACTTAAAAAGCTTTTTAAGCATAAGTTATGTTCCCGGCAGGACGAACCCCGATACTAATCCTTCGGATAGTACGGGGTAAACCTGCAATCACTTGTGATCCCGTACAGGTGGTGGGCGAGGAGAGAGTCGAACTCTCACGCCTTACGGCACAAGGTCCTAAACCTTGCGTGTCTGCCATTCCACCACTCGCCCACCAACTGTACGGGACGCGTCCTGCTAATTCCACCACAGGAACATATAATAACTTTTATATATTTTAATCTAATACATAAAACAGATAAACTCAATCACCATAAAAGAAGGGGAATAACCCCCTTCTTTTAATTAAAACTTACAATACAGAAATATACTCTAAGTTGTAAGTACTGTATTTACGAACGCTACCAATCCTCTTGCTAAGAAAGCTACGGCAACTCCAATTAAGGCATAGACAAGAAAATTCCTTGCAGTACCAATCTTCGCAGCGTCTCCGCCAGCTGTAACGTAGTAATAACCGCCGACTATGATAAAAAACGCGGCGATAAAAATCAATATGCCAAACGCCCAGTCAAGAATATTATCAACCGTAGTTGGAACATCAAGATCAGGTGGATTTGTAGTGACTGGTTGGGCTAATCCCACAACAGGAACAATTATCAATTCAACTAATAATAATCCTAAAAATATTTTGTTCATATTTTTTAAATAATTTATTTTATTTCGACCTTTCTATTATTCTATCAATTAATCCTTCCGAAATAAAAGCTAAGGCGTAAAGGGCACTCCACCAGTCGCAGACACACTAAGGACTAAACAACTCTTCTTGAAGAAAGTTTGTTATCCCTAACGCCAAGAAAGTAATTGCCAAACCAATCAGGGTCCACATAATCAATTGTTTGGCGTTATTGATTTGAGTTGGATTGCCACCGGCTGTCACGAAATAAAATCCGGCGATAATAATCATTAAAGGAGCAATCCACAAAGCTAAATTAAAAATAATCTTAACGATCAAATATATTAACTCTGGAATGGTTCCGGCTTTGATGGGGTTTTCAAGATCGACAGCTCGGACTTCAACCGCCATCGTCAACAAAACAACAGTCAATCCAATAGCAATCATTAATCTTCGCAAATAAATACTCATTGATTTATGATACTACGCCAACCGCCACAGTCAAGATCTTGCGAACACTAATCCGTAATGATGCGGTCCGGCGGGAAATTCTTTCTCTAAAGCAAAGCCGCATTCTTGAGCAACGTTTTTAGCCGTTTGAGGGCTTAATCTCCCTTTTTCAGGACCAACGGAAGAATCTACCTGCCAATCAACAACTAAAACCTTTCCGCCTTTCTTTAAAACCTTAGCCGCTTGCGAAAAAACCGCCTTAACGTTCTCTAATTGAAAAAGAAGGTTGGTCATCAGCACTAAATCCAAAACGCCCTCTCCTAACTTTAACGCTCTTGCGTCTTCAACGTTGGCGCAAACGGTCTGGATATTCCAAACCTTTTCCATCTTCGCCCGGCTTGTCAAAGCGGATAACGGCTCTTTGAGGATATCTATGGCAAAAACTTTTCCGCTGCTTAACTTTTTAGCCAAAGGTATCGCCCAACCGCCAGACCCCGAACCAAAATCGGCGGCAATCATATTCGGAGATAAATCCAGTTGACTCAAGACCTTATTCGGATCCAAGAAACCTTCCATTGGATTATTATATTACAGCCGACTTGAAAGTTCAAGCTAAAAGCAAGCGACCGAAACCACTTTATCTCCTGCGCCCAGCTTCATTATCCTAACCCCTTGAGCGGCCCGGGAAAGCTTGGAAATAGAAGAAATTTTTGTTTTGATAACCTGACCTTGCTGGGAGATCACAACCAATTCGTCTTCTTCGCCTGAAAGCATTTTAGCCGCAACCAAATCGCCGGTCTTTGGGGTGATATTAATGGCTCGTATCCCGGAGCCGCCGCGCCCTTGCGATTTATATTCTTCCAAATCGGTTCTTTTGCCGAAACCGTTCTCGGTAATCGTCAAAAGATGGTTTTTGGTTTTTAATTTTTCGTTTTTAGCTTCGACAATTTCCATTTCAACAACCTTGTCTCCTTTTTTCAGCCGAATTCCTTTGATGCCGGCGGCTGGCCGACCCATCTCTCTGACGGTTTTTTCCGGAAAACGGATTGATTGACCCTTTTGCGTCACTAAAATAACTTCGTCTTGACCTGAACTCTTGCAAACTCGCTTCAAAACATCGTTCTTTTTCAGGGTAATGGAGATTAATCCTGATTTTCTGACATTTTCAAATTCAGCCAAGCGGGTTTTTTTCACGATGCCGTCTTGAGTCGCCATAATCAAATTTTTCGTCCCGGAATCGTAGTCCTCTTTCCCAATAGGAATCAAAGCCAAAATCTTTTCTTGGGGCGATATTTCCAAAAAGTTCAAGAGGCCCCTGCCGCGCGCCACTCTGTTGCCTTCCGGTATTTCATAAGCCAAAGTTCTAAACGCTTTGCCGGAATCGGTGAAAAACAATAAAGAATCGTGTGTTTTTGCCGAAAGGAAATGCGCCACCATATCATCCTGCAAGGTCTTCATTCCCAGAATGCCCTTGCCACCCCTCTTTTGGATCTTGTAGATTTTAGGATCAATCCTTTTTATATAACCGCCCTGCGTCAAAGTAATGATTGTTTCTTCTTGGGGAATAAGGTCTGTTTCCGCTATCTCTCCCACTTTTTGCAAAACAACCTTGGTCCTTCTTTCGTCTCCAAAATTCTCCTTCAATTCTCGTAACTCTTTTTTAATCACCTCTTTAATTTTTTGCGGGCTTTTTAAAATATCCGTTAATCCTTTAACCCGATCTTTAATCTGTTTCAATTCTTCTTCTATCTTTTTTCTTTCCAGTTTTGCCAAAGCCGACAGTTTTGTTTCTAAGATAGCATTGGCTTGAATAGACGTCAGTTTGAACTTTTTAATAAGATTCTTTTCCGCGGCCTGTCGGTTTTCCGAATTCTTGATCGTCTTAATAACCGCGTCTATGTTTTCCAGGCATTTATGCAACCCTTCCAGAATATGAGCCCTTTCTTTCGCTTTTTCAAGATCGTATTTTGTCCTCCGAAAAATCACTTCCTGCCTATGGACTATGAAATAATGCAATAGATCGGCTAACGAGAGAACTTTTGGCTGAATACCGTCAACCAAGGCCAGAAGGTTTAAGTGGAATGTTTTTTGCAGGTCGGTGAACTTGTACAGAAAATTTAAAACCTTCTGGGGCAAAGCGTCTGATTTTAAGTCAAGAACGATTCTTAACCCCTCTCTGTCCGATTCGTCTCTTATGTCTTTTATGCCTTCAATCTTTTTTTCCTGCGCCAATGAAGCGAACTGTTCCAACAGGGATGATTTTTGCACTTGAAATGGAATTTCCGTTATGACGATCTGGGATCGTCCGCCATTTGACGATTCCACGACTTCAACTTTACCTCTTGCTAAAATCGGGCCCTTGCCTTGAGAGTAGGACTCAATAATGCTTTTTTGGTCATAGATAATCCCTCCTGTAGGGAAATCCGGGCCCTTGATAATTTTGAATAAATCCTCGGTTGCGGCTTTCGGGTTATCAAGAGAAAAAATAAGGGCGTCAATCACTTCGGAAAGGTTGTGCGGCGGAATGTTGGTTGCCATGCCAACCGCAATGCCCAAAGAACCATTCAATAAAAGCTGGGGCAAAGGAGAGGGCAAGACCTTTGGTTCCACTCTGGTGCCGTCATAGTTATCCATAAAATCAACCGTATCCTTGCTGATGTCTCTTAACGTCTCTTCTCCGACTTTGGACAACTTCATTTCGCTGTACCTCATCGCGGCATATTCAGACGGGTCATCTATTGAACCGATATTGCCCTGACCGTGTATTAGAGGATACCGCAGGGTAAAATCCTGCGCCATTCTGATGGCGGCGTCGTAAACCGCCTGGTCGCCGTGAGGATGATAACGTCCGAGACAAGACCCAACGACCGTTGCGGACTTGCGGAATTTAGCTCCCGACGTTAAACCGTCTTCAAACATTGCGTACAAAATCCGGCGATGAACCGGCTTTAGGCCATCTCTAATGTCGGGAAGAGCGCGAGCGACAATAACCGACACCGCGTAATCAATGTATGACTCGGTCATTTCTTCAATAATGTCGCGTTGCTTGATGTGTCCCGCTTCGGCGCTATTTTTTGTTGGATTACTGCTGGTCATTTGGTTAAAAATGTTAAATTGATCCTTCGCTTTCCTGGACGCTTCCGGCACCCTCTAATTCTTCATCAAGCGCTTTCAATTCTTCCTCGTTGAGCTCCGGCATAGTAATCTCTGGAAATTCTATTTTAGGCATCTTGCCTATATCTTCCTGCAGATCGGGTATTCCTAAGTCACGAACGAAATCCTCTTTTTGAAAATTTTTTATTCTTGATTTCGTACTGTTAAGCCAAAAAATCAATAACAACAAACCGACTAAAACCATTACCGACCAAAGAATGATTTTTTTGGTTGACTCGGGCTGGCTTTGCAGTTTTTTGAGGAAATCTTTGGCCTTCATTGATAAACCAATTTTTATTTTACGCAATTCAACACCGCCTAATCTTAGGGTTTTAAAACAACAATCTTTGTGCCTTCTGTCGCCAAATCTTTCTTCTTAACAGAAAGTTTGTTTAAGCTTTCTGTTGTTTTCACTCCCATCGTTTTCAAAAACTTATCCACGTCATCAATCTTAATCTTTATTTTCGGCAACTGGTAATGCATTGGAATCACTATTTTGGGTTCAATTTGGGCAATGATTGCCGCAGCTATCTTCGCGTCAATAGTATAGTTCCCGCCAACCGGAATCATAAGAATATCTACATCTCCAATGCTATTTATCTGTTTTTCTGATAGTTCTTTCTGCCCTAAATCTCCAAGGTGACACAACTTCAATTCTTCCGTGTCGATTGTGTAAATGGTATTCTCTCCTCTTTCTTTGCCTTCCTTATCATCATGCCAAGAATGAATTCCTTGGACGAAAACTCCTTTTATGTCATATTCTCCAGGTCCATCAATCACAAAGGGAAACTGGTTTGGTTGGGGCGAGAAAACCGCTCCTCTGTTGTTGTGATCGTAATGCGAATGCGTCACCAAAAGAATGTCGGCTTCCAATTTGGGGACTTTTAAACCGACTTGCTCGTCAAAAGGATCTATAACCAAAAAAACCTGGCCGTTTTTCCCGTTCTGAGCAGTAATTTGAAAGCAAGATTGTCCTTTCCAGATAATTTGCATTGTCGATTAGGATTTAACATTTTTATTCTATCATAAAAATCCTCTTTAGGAAAATATTGAGGTGATCTTCAATGCTTAGAACGTCGTAGAATAACAGCTATACCGTCATCATAGACATTCTCCCAGTCAGAACCAATTAATTCTTCGTAAAGATTTCCGGGGGAATTATAACCCATAATTCTGCTTAACCAATTTTCAATCAACGCTTCTTTCTTTGGCTCCTTATTCTTCTCCGCTGATTGCAACATTATAATCTTTGTATTGTATTTATCCAGAAGACCCTGGAATCCATCTTCTGCGTCAGTGATCTTTATATAGTCCCCGAAAGTAAACTGCCCATTCTGTCTCCAGCTTGGCATTCTGCCATCAATAAAAAGCTTTCGTTCCGGCAACTTCCAGATTAGATATCCTCCCCAACCATAATCATTGAATAGATTTTCAGAGAGCGGTAAAGATCTTAAAAAAGCAATCGCGCTATCCGAAGGATAATCTATCTGGTTCTCTCTTTTTAGCAATCTTTTAGTGTTTTGGAAAAATCCGGAAAACAGCAACGCAAAAATAAAAAACGTGACTGCCAATCTCCCAAACCCCGAAAACAACATCTTTACCCTTTCTGGCTTGATCTCTTCTTTTAAAATAAGAATCATTTCAGAAAGAACCGGAATGCTTAAAATAACAAAAATTAAAAAATGGCGCTGGCTTAAAAAACTCAAAATTAAAAATACTGTCAATAAAGTAATTCTGTTTAATTCAATCTTCTTTCTCAAAACAGCTAACAACCCCGTGGTTAAAGCGAGATAAAAAATGGTTAGAGCCGAAACGCCGGTACCAAACAAGGGTAACCACTCGGCAATATGAAATCTTAGAAAATTATCTCCGACCGTTCGGAAAACTTCTTCGTAAATTCTGATTCCGTAAGGATTAATCAGCGTAGCCAGAAAAGACAAAACCAAGATCCAAAACAAAAGAATTGTCTTTTGCGTTGATATCTTTTCGGAATATTGTCCTTGAAAAAATCTTAGCCCCATCATTCTTTCAAAGACAATGGTTCGCTTAAAAATCTCTAACGCCAAGACCAAAGACAAAACGAAAATACCGGCGGCAAAACCACCATGCAGGTTAACCCAAATTAAAAACAAGATTGGAGTTAAATAAAACAAGTGAAAACCCTTATTGTCTTTCTTGAGAAAATCTATTAAAACTTTCCACGATATGGCGACAAAAAAAGCCGTGATGATTTGAGGACGCAACCCTAAATATGACAAAACCGACAAAAAACCGAACAAAACAGGCACTAAATAGATATAAAAATGTTCTATTTTGATAAAAATGATGAAAGCCAAAGCAGTCAGAGATAGAAACAACAATAAAAGAGATTGATAACCAAAGACAGAATGAAGCTTGTAAATAAGAACATCCGTTAACCACTCGTGATCAACCCAAGGAAAATCGGGCATCGTATAAGAATACCAGTCAACTTTCGGCACTCCCCTTTCTAAAATCAATTCTCCGGTTTTCAAATGCCAGCCGAAATCCGGGTCTAAAATATTGACTGTTTGCAAATAACCAAATCCGATTAAAATAAAAAAGAGGGTTAAAACAAAAAATCTATTTGGTCTTTCGAGAAATGTCATTTTGAAAATTGTATCAATATGTACCAAAAATGCAATTATTGTAGGGGCGAGGGCTTGATAAAAAAAAGAAAATATGTAAAGTTAGTTTTATGATAACCGTTACGCTGTTTTTTCAGCGTAGCTGAAAAAAGATTAACCGCTGCGCTGTTTTTTCAGCGTAGCTGAAAAAATGGAAACTACTGCCCAAAAAGACAACTTATTGAAACTGCCAAGAGTCGGAGATATTATTGATGGCCGCGTTTTGGAAAAAGGCAAGTCTGCGATTTTTTTGGATTTGGGAAACTTTAAAACCGGCATAATTTTCGGCAAAGAATATCAGGCATCCAAAGAAACTCTTAAAAAACTAAAAATCGGCGACCCTATTTCTGCTAAAATAGTTGACCTTGAAAACGAAGAAGGATATGTTGAATTATCTATTTTTGAAGCCGGCCAAGAATTGGCATGGGATAATCTGCACCAAAAGAAAGAAAAAGGAGAAACAATCACCGTTCGTTTTGACAGAGTAAACAAAGGAGGGCTGCTAACAGAAGTTGCCGGCATCCCCGCCTTCTTGCCCGTTTCCCAGTTGTCTCCGGAAAACTATCCAAGAGTTGAAGGCGGCGATTCCACGAAAATCCTGAAAGAGCTTCAGAAGTTTGTGGGCAAAGAGTTGGAAGTAAAGATTTTTGACATTTCGCAGAGAGACAACAAACTCATTCTTTCAGAAAAGGCAAGCGGCGACCAGAAAATGAGGATAATGTTAGAAAATTATAAAATTGGGGATGTGGTTGAGGGCGAGATAACGGCTGTTTTGGATTTTGGCGCTTTCATTAAATTCAAAAAAGAAGCCGATGCGGAGTTAATTGAAGGATTAATTCATATTTCAGAACTTGATTGGCAATTGATAGAAAACCCTACCGACGTTGTAAAAGTCGGGGAAAAAGTCAAAGCCAAAATTATTGATATCTCGAACAACAAGGTCTCTTTGTCGTTAAAAGCCCTAAAAAAAGATCCCTGGGAAGGTATTGATAAAAAATACAGCAAAGGCGATATTGTTAATGGCAAAGTGACCAAATTCAACCCGTTCGGAGCGTTCGTCCAGATTGATTCTAAAATACAAGGATTAATCCATATTTCTGAAATCGGCACCAGAACTAAAATGGAAGAAAAGCTCAAAATAGGAGATAAGTATGATTTTAAGATTCTTTCAATAAGCCCGGAGGAACACAAAATGAGCTTGAAGCTGGCGCAAGAAGAAACGAAAGAACAATAAATCAAACACCGCCAAACCCTCTCCAAGCAAAGAGGGTTTTAAAGTTGATTTTCTAAACTTTTCTGGTATGATTGATAATCAATCTGTTATGAAAAACTTGCTTAAAAATTTCCTTTTCGTTGTCTTAATTCTTATCGTAATTTCCGGTTTCTTTTCTTTGGCCGCAAAACCTTTTGAGGAAAAGAAAGAATTGTCTTTTACTCAATTGATTTCGGAAATCAACCAAGAAAAAGTTAAAAAAATTATAGTAACCGGCAGCGCTCTGGAAATCATTTTCCAGGACGATTCTAAGGCAAAATCAAGAAAAGAAACCGAAACCGCCATTTCTCAATCGCTGATTAATTACGGAGTTGACACGGATAAATTAGGCAAGATAGAGATAGAGACCAGAGATGATTCCGGAGGAATCTGGGTTTGGTTAGGACCTCTTTTGTTCACTATTCTGCCCTTGTTGATTATCGGTTTCTTCTTTTGGACTATTTTCAGACAAGCCAGAACAGGCGCCATGCAAGCGTTTGATTTTACCAAAGCCAAAGCTCGGCTTTTCGGCGCCGAAGGACACCCTAAAGAAAAAATTACCTTCAAAGACGTTGCGGGGCTTAAAGAAGCCAAACAAGAACTGGAGGAAATTGTGGATTTTTTAAAGAATCCGCAAAAATACTTGAAAATCGGAGCCAAAATTCCCAAGGGAGTTTTATTGGTGGGACCGGCCGGGTGCGGCAAAACCTTGTTAGCCAGAGCCGTTGCTGGACAAAGCAATGTTCCCTTTTTCTCCGTGGCAGGATCGTCTTTTGTTGAATTATTTGTCGGGGTGGGCTCTGGCAGAGTAAGGTCCCTTTTTCAAGAAGCGAAAAAACACCAGCCCTGTATTATTTTCATAGACGAATTAGACGCTATTGGCAAAGCCCGAGGACCCGCTATTACCGGCGGACACGAAGAAAGAGAACAAACATTAAACCAATTATTAACCGAAATGGACGGCTTTGAGCCAAACGACAAAACGGTTGTTATATCGGCAACGAACAGGCCGGATGTCCTGGATTCAGCGCTCTTGCGCCCCGGAAGATTCGATAGAAAAGTTGTTCTAGATCTTCCTGACATTAAAGATAGAGAAGAAATTTTAAAAATTCATTGCCAAGGAAAACCCTTAGCCCCTAATATCAACTTGAGAGAAGTTGCCGAAAGAACGCCTGGATTTTCTGGCGCGGATTTAGCAAATGTAGTAAACGAAGCTGCAATTTTTGCCGCCCGCAAGAATAAAAATCAAGTTGAACAAGACGATTTATTGGAGTCAATTGAAAAGGTACTGCTAGGGCCAGAAAGAAAATCTCACATCTTGTCAAAAAAAGAAAAAGAAATCGCGGCTTTTCATGAGGGAGGGCACGCTTTGACCGCGGCCCTGCTGCCGGAATCAGAACCGGTAAGAAAGATTTCCATAATATCGCGAGGCATGGTTGGTGGATATACATTAAAAGTACCAACCGAAGAAAAAAAATTCAGAACTAAATCAGAATTTTTGGCCGAAATATCGGTATCTCTCGGCGGATATTGCGCGGAAGCCCTGAAATTTGAAGAAATAACAACAGGCGCCCATAGCGACTTGGAAAGAGCGTCGGGTCTGGCAAGAAGAATGGTAAAAGAATACGGAATGTCGTCTTTTGGCCCAATCACTTTTGGCGAAAGAGAAACACTGATGTTTTTACCGGAAGCTTCCTCTGAAACAAGAAATTACTCCGAAAACATCGCCAGCCAAATAGATAAGGAAGTCGCAACCATAATAAAAAGTTGCGAAGAAAAAGCAAAAGTGCTTTTGAGAAAAAATATAAAATTACTGAACAAGATTGCTTCTCGACTCATCGAGAAAGAGACCATTGAAAGAGAAGAGTTTGAGAGATTGATAAAAAACGGCGGTGAAATCATCAAAAACAACAAAATTTCGGCTAAAACAAAGAAGCTTCCACAACTCAAGAATAAGAATAAATGATGCAGAAGGAGCGCCCGTAGTTCACCGGTTAGAACGATTGTCTACCCGCCCGCCTTGGTTGCGCAGATTGTGGGCATGTAGTTCAGTGGTTAGAACGCTACTCTTATATTAGTAAGAATCTTGGTGGGCGCGTAGTTCAGTGGTTAGAACGCTACTCTTATAAAGTAGAAGTCGAAGGTTCGATCCCTTCCGCGCCCACCAAAATTCTTACGGCATATATATTCACTAAGGTGAAATATAAAGTAGAAGTCGAAGGTTCAATCCCTTCCATGCCCATCAAAAATCTCTTGATTTACAAAGCCAATCTGTTAAAATGATAAATTGTTTTTTTGAGGCAGACGCGCTAATGAACGCCGTACCAGATATGGGCGCATAGCTTCCGCCAGAGGCGGACAAGCAGTTGGTTACCTGTCGCCGCCATTGCTTCATGAGTGAACAGAAGGAGGCGCCTCGCTCCTTCTCTGGACGATTAGCTCAGTGGCAGAGCGCTTCCTCGACACGGAAGAGGTCACAGGTTCAAATCCTGTATCGTCCACAGAAGAAAAGAGCGAAGAGATCATCCGACCCAATAAGGCATTACGTCAACCAATAAAATACGCCGTACCCAAAAATGGACTTTAAGATAATTTTTGAGAATGAAGATCTTTTAGCCATAGATAAACCTCCTGGCATTAACTCGGATGATTTTGAAAAAAGGGTTCATAGATTAGATAAAGACACTTCCGGTATTCTGTTGGTAGCTAAAAATGACGAAGCGCTTATCGAACTGCAGAAACACTTTAAGGACAGAATGGTTGAAAAAAAATATATCGCGCTGGTTGTGGGCAGTTTGAAAAATAAATCTGGAATAATAGAAACCTTGATAGGACGTTCGCCAAAAAACAGAAAAAAGCAAAAAGTTTATTTCCCGCAAGAACCCGGAGTTGGCGGAAAAAGAACCGCCATTACCGAATACAAGACACTGGCAAGATACAAAGATTATACCTTGCTTGAGATTACGCCAAAGACCGGCAGAAAACACCAAATCAGAACGCACCTTGCTTATTTGGGCCACCCCATCGCTGGAGATAAAGTGTATGGATTCAAAAATCAGCCGCACCCAGAAGAGCTTAAAAGGCACTTTCTGCACGCAAACTACCTAAAGATTAGGTTAAAAAATCAAACAATAGAAATAAAATCAAAATTGCCAGCAGATTTAGAAAAAGTAATAACCAATATTGAAAAATATGGCCACTAAAATTGAGGAATTTGATAAGTTGCAATTAAACAGCTCGAGGTTCGATCTTCGTCCAGGCGACACCGTAAAGGTTCACGAAAAGATACCGGTTTTGAGCGAAGGAAAATCTGACAAAAAAAGCGTGGAGCGAATCCAGGTTTTTGAAGGATTAATAATAGCCAGAAAGCACGGCAAGGGAATTTCGGCAACAATCACGGTAAGAAAAATAGTTGCAGGTGTCGGCGTTGAAAAGATATTTCCGATACACGCTCCGGTCATTGAAAAAATAGAAATCGTGAGCCGAGGCAAAGTTAGAAGAGCCAAATTGTTCTACTTGAGAGAAGCGAAGGGCAGGAAGTCAAGGTTAAAGAAAAAATCGTTTATCGTTCCGGCAAGCGACAAAGAACATTTGAAAGAAAACAATGCGGAAGGACTGGAAACTAATGAGAAAGAGGCGGACGCGATTACCGGACAAGGCGCCGCGAAAGAAAACAATCCTTCAGGGGAAAACGAGAATAATTAACCTGTTTTATTCTAAAATTAGGCACGTGGCGAAATTAAAATGCCCGCCTGCGGACAAGGCCTCGTCCCTCTCTGTGAGAATTCGTGCGGCCGTGGTGAAACTTGGCATACACGCTACCTTGAGGTGGTAGTCCCAGCAATGGGGTGGAGGTTCAACTCCTCTCGGCCGCACCATAAAACGACTGGCGGGATACCGCAAGGACTACCCCGTTAGATTTCTATGAAATGGACGGTTAGCTCAATGGCAGAGCATCGCGTTTACATCGCGGGGGTTATAGGTCCGAATCCTATACCGTCCACAAAAAAATCCAACAGGACAAGCCGAAAACAGTATCAGTAACAGAAAAGCGCTGTTTCCCAGCGCTTTTCTTTATGTCCTTACAAGACAAAATTAACTAGACCCGTTATCGTCATCATCGTTCTCGTCCTTATCTTCTGACCCCGGTTCAAAAACGGCCTTAAAATCAGCTTTGGCTTTTTTTATAGCCGTTTTAAAATCTTGAATCGCTTTGTCAATTGCCGCTTTTCTTGTGTCTATAAGCGGTTTAATGGCGTCTTTTAATTTTTCTATCTCCTGACGATCGGCTTTAAACTGCTCCTTAGCCGCTTTTAAGCTATTAACAAAGTTTTGTCTTGCCGTTGCGGAGTCAATACCTGCGTCGCAATCCGCCTTCGCCTTTGCTTCAGCGGCGCTGACGGCATCTTTAAATGATTGCACCGCGTCGTCTACGGCCGTTTTACGATCAGCGATCGCTTTATCAATTCCCTGCCGAAACGCTTGAATCGCCGCGTTAATAGCCGCTTTTCTTGTCGCAATTGCCACCTTTACCGCGGCGACAAAATCTGCCACGGCTTGCCTCTGTTCGTCATTTTGAGCGCGCTCATTTAGTTTAGCAAAGTGTTCATCCCGATTCTCGCTCCATCTTTCTCTGTTTTCGGCGATTTTTTCATCTCTATCTTTTCTCTTTTCTGTTAATTTTTCTAAGCGATCAGCTCTTCTTGCTTCTAATTTGGCCTCTCTGTCTGCGATTGGACGATCAATCTTTGTGTTCCATTCCGAAAACCTGTTGCAAAAATTCCTTTGTGTGTCGTTAGAGGCCCCTTGAGCCAGCGAAGAAACAGGCATAAAGAGATTCACCGCCAAAATAAGAGCGATTAATGTTGCAACGTATTTAGAATGTTGTTTCATTGAAAGATTGATCAAAATCGCTAATTTCCTGACTGTCAAGACCAATAAGGCCAGCGTCTAATACTTCCATATCAAACGCTTCTTCGTCTACTAAAGATTCCTGCAATATGGCGTCAACGGCGCCGTCAATATCCCCCGTTGCCGCTGGGGGCGTTACGCTTTGCTTTTGGAAAGACATATCTGCGCCGCCATCGCCAAGGTAAGACGCCTTCATATAAAAAATTATGTAAGACGCCAGTAAAAACACCAATGCTAAGATTAAAATTCCTAATGGTGTTGAGATTTTTTTATTCATGAAAACCGCGACTTTGAATAATTTTGAATAATACCCTCAATAGTCGACCTTTAATATTCATCTTTAAGGACAAAACTTATCCCTTAAACAATCGGCTTGTTTTCTAATCGCTTGATTAATTCTAAATTGTCAGCCGTATTACTGTCAATAGCTAAATAAAAATACAATTTACGACTTTTCGACGTTTTTGCGAACTACTTTTCAAAAGATAAAAGTTTTGATAAAGTGGTCTTGCGTGCATGTATTATAGCAAATACTGCCGCGGTAGCTCAGTGGTAGAGCTTTGGTCTGAAGAACCAAGAGTCGTCAGTCCGATTCTGACCCGCGGCACCCTTCACATTCGTTCAGGGTAGATCTATCCTAACCAGACAAAAAGCGGCAAAAAGAAAGAAATTAAAGGATGGAGTAGAAAGAAAAAAGAAGAATTGATTAAGTCCTATATTGAGGAACGAAGTAAAGAATTAGTTTGCACTAAAAATGAATTCGGTTTACACTGAGTCCCGCCAACGGTGGGACGAAGTGCGGGTGTAGCACAATGGTAGTGCATCTGGTTGCCAATCAGAGTACGAGGGTTCGATTCCCTTCACCCGCTCCAAGATTAAACCGTCATATAAAAAACAGCATGCAAAAATCCATTCTTAGTTTAATTGGTTTTTTGTATAAATATTTCGTTAGAAAAATTCTTTTTCTGATAAACCCAGAAATCATTCATCGTCAAGCGGTTGCCGCCGGACAATTTTTAGGCGAATCAAAGCTAACAAAAAAAATTATCTCTCCAATCTTTCGGTCCAAAGATGCGTCTTTGCAACAATCTCTCTTTGGCTGCGCGTTTAATAACCCAGTTGGATTAGCCGCCGGATTTGACTACGAAGCTCGCCTGACGCAAATTTTGCCGTCGTTAGGATTTGGCTTCGGCACCGCCGGAACAATCACCTATCTGCCATATGATGGCAACCCGCGGCCAATGCTGGGACGATTGCCCCGCTCTCGTTCTTTGATGGTTAACAAAGGACTTAAGAATCTTGGCATCGCTAAAACGTTAGAATCTTTAAAGAATAAGACCTTTGAATATCCGGTTGGAATAAGCATCGGCAAAACCAATACTGCCCGGCACAAAACAACAGAAGAAGCGGTGAATGATGTCGTAAGGGCTTTCGAAATAGCTGAAATATCTGGCGTCCCGTTGTCTTATTACGAATTAAATATCAGCTGTCCTAACTTGATATCGCCGATTGATTTTTATAGCACTTCAAATCTAAAAACCCTGCTTGACGCGCTTTCTTTATTGTATTTTTCAAAACCGGTTTTTGTCAAAATGCCAATCTCTAAAAGCGATAATGAAATAAAAGAAATGATGGATTTAATAACGCAATACCGCTGGATTAAAGCCGTCATTTTGGGAAACTTGCAGCGCGATCGCAATCATCCATCTTTAATGCAAAAAGAAGTGAAAAAATTCCCGCAAGGCAATTTCAGCGGGTTGCCCTGTCAGAATCAATCAGATCGACTCATCTCTCTGGTTTATAAAGAGTACGGCCAAAAAATAAAAATAATTGGCTGCGGTGGGATATTCTCGGCGCAGGACGCCTATCGTAAAATAAAATTAGGGGCTTCCCTGGTGCAGCTTATCACAGGACTCGTCTTTGAGGGTCCGCAACTCGTTTCCCAAATCAATCAAAAATTGGTAAAATTGCTGAAACAAGACGGATACGCTTCCATCAAAGAAGCGGTTGGAACAATATAGTTAACGCAAAATCGGAAAAAATATAAAACATCAGGAAAATAAAAATATAAAAAGTAAAAACATAAAAAATATGAAATACCAATTACCGTCATTAGATTACTCATACGATGCTTTGGAGCCGTACATTGATAAACAAACAATGGAAATCCACCACACTAAACACCATCAAGCGTATATTGATAAATTGAATGCTGTTTTGGAGAAATATCCAGAACTGCAAGAAAAAAACTTAGAAGATTTAATGAAGGAATTAAATAATTTAACGATTGATGAAAAAGACAAGGCAGCGATTAAGAATCATGGCGGCGGACATCTAAATCATTCTCTCTTTTGGAACATCATGGGGCCAGGATCTAGCGGAGAGCCAATAGGCAAACTTGCCGACGCATTAAAAAATACTTTTGGTGATTTTCAAAAGTTTAAAGGAGAATTCATAAATTCTGGCCTCACAAGGTTTGGTTCTGGCTGGGCATGGTTGATAGCCAATAACAAAAAATTAGAAATCTACAGCACTCCAAACCAGGATTCACCTCTAATGGAAGGGAAAATTCCGCTCCTTGGCGTTGACGTATGGGAACACAGCTATTATATACTATATGCCTGGCGTAGAAATGAATATTTAGAAAATTGGTGGAATGTAGTCAACTGGCAACAAGTAGAGAAAAATTACGATAGCGTACTTGGTTAAAAATTTTATTTCTTAAGCCAAACTTTTAAATAATAATCTTTCTCTTTACTTAATTTTATAGTATCAAGGTTCTCAAAAAAGATTTTTACATAATCCTTTTTGTAAATCCTAAGGTGATAGACCAGTTTTTTGTTTTTAGTAGGATCTGATTTTTGAAGAGAATATCTTGCAACTATACCTAGCTTTTCTTGTAACAACTCTCTAATCAGCTCTAAAATCCCTAGATTGGTATTAGTTATATCTAAACAGATCTTGGGAGTTCTTCTTGTTTTTTCTTTTATAACTTTTACACAACCTTCAGCATCGAAAAATCCTTCTATAAACGAAAGTGGATATTTTCCATTGTTTATGTCGATTAACTGCATCAATGATTTTAAATCTTCTCGTAATTTTTTAAAAAGGGAGTACAGTTCAAAATTATTAGACCTAACAAACCAGATATTTTTACTACGATCAATGTAGGGCTTTGTCTTAGTTGTAGTGCATACAGCTAACATTTTTGCGTATTTAGTTGCAAAATTATAATCCCCTACAAGTATTGCGTAATTATTTGTAATTTTCCAATTATAAATACATCCGTCTCCTAATAACGCACCCAAAACATATAATAATTCTGGGCCGTACAATACCCTTCCCTTCCGTCCATATGGCAAAAACGTATTGTTGTACCAACCATATATGGTTCCAACAGGAATATCGAACTCGTTATGAATTCTATTTATTATTTCTTTTCTAGAAAGATTGTTTTTCTGAAATTCCTCCCGAAGACAATCAAAAGCTTTCAATCTAATTACTCTATCTATTATTTGCATTGATTACATTATAACTTATTTTGATAATGAGTATGATATGATAAAAACTACAGAGCGGAATACGCAGAAAACTGGTGGAAAGCCCTGAAATTGCTGAAGTGATTGACAAAAACAAAAAAGTAGCTTGGAAGAATTGAAGAGCTGCTTGACACTCCTTCTTGATGGCTGATATCATTGACTTGAGACCGTTGAAAAAACAAATGGACAGACCATGAACCCCCTTTGCGGGGTTTTAAATTCCCAAACGCCATGATTTTTTTATCAATCGAAGCATTAATCGTCAAAGCTGGTGTAAATTTTGAAAAACTACCGGCTTTTTGTTTTAATCTTGAATCAAAAACATGGTTTTGAAATACAAAATTGCGCAGATCAGAAAAAGAGACGGCAGAATAGTGTCTTTTGACCAAAGTCGGATCACCAGCGCCACCTACAAAGCGATGCAAGCAACCGGAGAGGGCGATTTGGCGCGCGACCCCATAAAGGTCTCGATGAAAGTAGTGGAAGAACTTACAAAACGCTATCCCAAAGACCATGTGCCAACCGTAGAAGAAATCCAAGACGTGGTGGAAGAATCTTTGATTTTAATGGATTTTCCTAAGGTCGCTAAGTCCTATATTTTGTACAGACAAGAGCGTGCGTTAATTAGAGAAAAGAAAAAGATAATACCAGAACATGTTAAAGAATTGGTGACAGAATCCAAAAAATACTTCCGCAACGCCATGTCCGAATTTATTTATTATCGAACCTATTCTCGATGGATTGAAGAAGAGGGACGGAGAGAAACTTGGATGGAAAGCGTAGGCCGTTATATCAGTTTCATGAAAGAGAACATCGGAGACAAGATAGATGACAAAGAATACGCAGAAATCAAACAAGCCATACTCAAACAAGAATCGATGCCGTCAATGAGGTTGCTATGGTCGGCCGGGAAAGCGGCGAGGGCCACCAATGTATCGGCTTACAATTGTTCTTATATCGCGCCGACAAAACTGCGGGATTTTTCGGAAATAATGTATCTTTTAATGTGCGGCACCGGCGTTGGATTTTCGGTGGAAAGTCAAACCGTCCAGAAACTGCCGCTTATTAAGCATCAGGCAAAAACAAAAGCATCAACTTATGTCATTGAAGACAGCAAGGAAGGATGGGGCAATGCTCTTTTTGCGGGACTAAAAACTTGGTTTAGCGGCAAAGATATTAAATTTGATTATTCCAAGTTGAGACCGGCGGGAGCGCGCCTGAAAACAATGGGCGGACGAAGCTCTGGACCAGAACCATTAAGGAATCTTCTTAATTTTTCCCGCGCCACGATTTTGTCCCGCCAAGGGAAGCGGCTAACAAACCTTAACGTTCACGATATCATCTGCAAAATCGGAGAGGTAGTAGTGATGGGCGGCGTGAGAAGATCAGCCCTTATTTCTTTGTCTGATTTGGATGATGACGCTATACGTCTGTCAAAAACGGATCAATTCTTCATTAATCATCCCCAACGGCAACTGGCTAATAATTCCGCCGTGTACACAAGAAAACCGTCGGCTTCAGAATTTATGGAAGAATGGCTGGCCTTAGCCAAGAGCGGGACAGGAGAAAGAGGCATTTTCAACAGAGAGGGATTAGAGTCCCAACTGCCGGAACGCCGATGGAAAAAATTCAAGAAGCACTGGGCAACGGCAGGCACCAACCCTTGTGGAGAAATCGTTTTACGCTCAAAACAGTTCTGCAATTTAACGGAAGTGGTTGCCAGAACGGAAGACACAGAGGAATCTTTGCTGAAAAAGGCGAGAATTGCCGCGATTTTGGGCACCTATCAGGCGACGCTCACTCACTTTCCTTATTTATCAAAAGAGTGGAAAGAAAATTGCGAGGAAGAAAGATTACTCGGCGTTTCTGTTACCGGCCAATGGGACAGCAAGCTTGTGCGCAACGAAGAGATGCTTAGGAAAATAAGGGAAACGGTCATCAAAACAAATACTAAATACGCGAAGCTTTTTGACATCAATCCTTCCGCTTGCACCACTTGTGTCAAACCGTCAGGCACGGTGTCTCAATTGGTTGATGCTTCTTCGGGCATGCATCCAAGGTATTCTCCATTCTATGTAAGGCGTGTCAGGATTTCCGCGTCAGATCCTTTGTTTCAAATGTTAAAAGAACAAAAATTCCCTTATTATCCCGAGGTGGGTCAACTTGAACAATCAGCCACTACTTATGTGCTGGAATTTCCGGTCAAATCCCCTAAGACCGCCGTGTTCAGAAACGACATTCACGCCATTGACCAGCTGGAATACTGGAAAAAAGTAAAGCAAAACTACACCGAGCACAATCCATCAGTCACGGTTTACATCGGAGAAAACGAATGGATTAAAGCGGCCGATTGGCTCTACGAAAATTGGAGCATTTTGGGCGGACTATCATTCCTGCCAAGAACAGATTTTGTTTATAAGCTGTCTCCATACGAGGAAATCACTGAAGAACAATACAATAAATTAGCTGCCAAACTGCCGGAGATTGATTTCTCCCAGATAGTCGTTTATGAAAAGGATGATGAAACAATGGGATCTAAAGAATTGGCTTGTGTCGGCGGGTTGTGCGAAGTTGATTCCATCGCTACCATAGCAGAGAATATTCCCACCACCGTTCTGCCTTCCTAATTAAAAGCAAAAGGCAACCGTCAAGACAGAGGACACTCCTCTGTTTTTTGGTTGACAAAAAGAACGCCGCTGATAGGATAAAATATATCGATACATATCAATATGTCCTGCGAATATGAGAGCAAAAGCGTGCTACAATTGTTTTAAAATCTTATCCGAGAAAAACCGAATGATAATCGTTGACCTTATCAAGAAGAAAGGAAGACGAGCCAGCGACCTGCAACACCAACTTGATATCGGGCAACCAACCGTCTCTCATCACTTAAAAATTCTCAAAAAAGATTCGGTGCTTTTGGCAAAGAAAAAAGGGCGGGAAATCTTCTATTATTTCAATAAAAAATACCCCTGTAAAAACTGTAAACTTTACGAAGATCTTAAGTTATAACCTCCATTACAAACCTTAATGCTTAAAATAAAAAACTTAACGGTTGCCTCCGAGGGCAAAACCATCATTCAAGATATTAATTTTCGCTTGAGGCCGGGAGAAACTCACTTCTTAATGGGTCCGAATGGGGCCGGAAAAAGCACTCTTGGCCTTGCCATAATGGGTCATCCTAATTTCAAGATTAAACAAGGCCAAGTATTATTTCGCAAAAAGAACATAGCTAAACACACAACGGATCAAAGGGCCAAAATGGGTATTTTTTTAGCTTTCCAACAGCCGACCGAATTTGAAGGCGTAAAGTTATTGGACTTTATCAAAGCGGGGCTTGGCGCGCTTTGGCCAAGGCGCGAACTGCATACGGCCTCCGTTAGGAAAAACATTGCCTCTACCCTACAATCATTGGATATGGGGCAAGATTTTTTTGACAGATCGTTAAACTGGGGTTTTTCTGGCGGAGAAAAAAGAAAATCAGAGGCATTGCAATTGCTAACCCTGAAACCGAAGTTGGCAATTTTGGACGAAATAGATTCCGGTCTGGATGTTGACAGCTTAAAGGCGGTTGCCAAGGCGATCGTCCGACTCAAAAAAAATAGCCGAACATCGTTTCTTGTCATTACTCATCATTCGCGAATAGCCCGTTTTTTAAAACCGGACTTTGTGCATATTATGGTTGATGGCAGAATAGTCAAAAGTGGCGATAAAAAACTAATCAAACGCATTGAACAATATGGCTACAAAAACATCTGAAAGAGATTATCGTTACGGCTTCAGCATGCCGGATACCTCTGTCTACCGCTCCCCCAAGGGCCTATCAAAAAAAATCGTTGAAAGAATATCTTATTTGAAAGGAGAACCTGACTGGATGCGGCGTTTTCGTTTAAGGTCGTATGACATCTTTCGAGCTAAAAAAATGCCGTCGTGGGGAGTCAATCTTTCCAACCTTAATTTTGACGATATACATTACTTCGTCAAACCGACAGACAAAAAAAGTAATAATTGGTCAACTCTCCCCCGTCAGATCAAAAACACTTTTGATAAACTTGGAATTCCGGAAGCAGAAAAAAATATCTTTGCCGGCGTTGGAGCTCAATACGATTCTGAAGTCGTCTACCATTCCTTAAAACAAAACTTGGAAAAAAAGGGAGTAATTTTTTTAGACACCGATGCCGCGTTAAAGCAGTACCCAGAGATCTTCCAGGAATACTTTGGCAAAGCAATACCTCCCGGGGACAATAAATTTGCCGCCCTTAATTCCGCTGTCTGGTCTGGCGGAAGCTTTGTATACGTGCCGTCGGGCATCTCCGTAGAAATACCTCTTCAGGCCTATTTTAGAATTAACTCTAAAGCAATGGGTCAGTTTGAACGCACCTTAATCATAGCGGAACCGGGCAGCAACGTGCACTATTTAGAAGCTTGTTCGGCGCCCCTGTATAGCCAAAACTCTTTACATTCTGCGGTTGTGGAAATCTTCGTTAAAAAACATGCCAAAGTCCAATATACCACCATCCAAAACTGGTCAGACAACGTTTACAATTTAGTTACCAAGAGGGCTTTTGTCAAAGAAGAAGGGTCAATGCGCTGGATTGACGGAAATATCGGCAGTAAGGTCACAATGAAGTATCCTTCGGGCGTACTTCAAGAAAAAGGGGCGAAGCTCGAAGTTCTCTCTTTTGCTTTGGCTTCCAGGAACCAAATCCAAGACGCTGGCGGCAAAGCGATTCATCTGGCGCCCTACACTTCTTCAAATATCGTTTCAAAATCAATTTCTCAAGGAGGCGGCAAATCAATTTTTAGGGCTTTAACCCGCATCGCCAAAAACGCCAAGAAATCAAAAACGCATATGAGATGCGACGCTCTCATATTGGATAACGAATCTAAGGCCGACACCTTCCCCAATTTTCAAATAGACGAAAACGATGTTGTCGCCACTCACGAAGCAACGGTTGGAAAAATCGGCCAAGAACAACTCTTCTATTTAATGTCGCGAGGGCTGACAGAAGAAGACGCCACCAGAATGATAGTCGGCGGATTCCTTGAACCAATAACCAGAGAAATTCCCTTAGAATACGCTTTAGAGCTTAATCGGTTGATGAATATGGAAATAAAAGGATTCTAACACAAAGCCATGCATCATCTTTCTATTGAAAAAATCAGAAACGATTTCCCTATATTGAAAACAAAAACCAAGGGAAAACCTTTAATTTTTTTGGACAACGCTTCCACCAGCCAGAAACCAGCGATAGTCATAAGGGCAGTGGATGAATTTTATAAAAAATACAACTCCAATATCCATCGAGGCCTTTACGGCATAGCCGAAAGAGCTACCAAGGAATATGAAGAAACCAGGAAAGTTGTCGCTGATTTCATCGGCGCCAAGGACAGCGCCGAGATTATCTTCACCAGCGGAACAACCGAAGCTGTCAATCTGACGGCCTTCAGTTGGGGAGAAAAAAATGTAAAGCGCGGCGACAATATCATAACAACGGTGTCTGAACACCACAGTAATTTCGTCCCTTGGCAACAACTGGCAAAAAGAAAGAAGGCTAATTTTTTGGTGTCTCCGATTTTGGCGGACGGTACGATTGACCAGAACTCTTTATTAAAACTTATTACCAACAAAGCAAAACTAATAGCAATAACCTATATTTCTAATGTTCTGGGAACTATAAATCCGATAGGCAGTATTATTCAGGCGATTAGGAAAAAAAATAAAAACGCCAAGATATTGATAGACGGCGCCCAAGCCGTTCCCCACTTGCCGATCAATGTAAAGCTTCTTGATTGCGATTTTTTGGTTTTTTCCGGCCACAAAATGCTTGGCCCCAACGGCATAGGGACGCTTTACGCCAAACGAGAAATTCTGGAAAATATGCCTCCTTTTTTGTATGGAGGGCATATGGTAAAAGCGGTTAACATCAAAGACGCCGCTTTCAATGACGTGCCTTGGAAGTTTGAAGCCGGTACCCAGAATATAGCCGGGGTGATAGGGCTCAAAACCGCCATAAACTACCTCAAAAGCGTTCCGGACAAGGAAATAAGCCACTATCTGCAAGAGATTACCCAATACGCCGTAGCTCAACTACTAACCATTCCCGGAATAACAATCTACGGTAAAACCGGAGGCAAAGGAAGAATCGGCACGATCTCTTTTAACATTAAGGGCGCGCACCCCCACGACTTAGCCCAAATCTTGGGCAACAACAATATTTGCGTTAGAGCCGGACACCACTGCGCCATGCCTCTGCACCGCGCTCTTGGCATCGCTTCTTCCATTAGAGCCAGTTTTTATATCTATAACACCAAAGAAGAAGTAGAAATATTGAAAAAAACGCTGTTAAAAGCCAGACGAATATTAAACAATTAACATATGGAGCAATTGTACAAAGAGGCCATAATGGACCACTATAAACATCCTCATAACTACGGCTTGACGAAAGAACCGGATTTTAGCGCCAAAGAGGACAACATTTTTTGCGGCGATTCAATAGTGATAACACTCAAAACAAAGAATAACAAGATTAAAGAGGTTGGCTTCCAAGGCGAAGGATGCGTCATCAGCCAGGCAACGGCGTCAATGCTGACGGACCATATCAAAGGAAAAACCTTAAAAAGCATCGGCCTTTTGACGGTCAAAGACGCGATAAGGTTATTGGGGGTTAGCTTAAGCCCGTCCAGAATGAAATGCGCCGAATTGCCCTTAATCGCCATTAAAAAAGCTTTAAAGTTGGCTTAAAATTCTATGAAAAGAAGTAGCAAACGCGCGAACAATGACGTCGTGACAAAACATATGATATTAGGCGAAGTGGCTCGTCTTTACCCAAAATCAGCCGAAATCATGCTGGAATACGGTCTACACTGTGTCGGTTGTTTTGCCAACGCCTTTGACACCATAGAAGACGCTATGAAGATTCATGGCTTAACCGAACAAAATATAGACGAAATGGTGGTAAGGATCAACAAAACTGCCGTAAAATCAGAGAAAAACACCTAAGAACCGGCTTCAAACCTCTTGGCCCTGCAAAAGAAATCTTGCCCCGCTTACCCTTAAACCCCCACACCAATCCTTCGTTGGACAATTAATAACACAGAAACATAAGCCGTAAGGCGGCTTCGCCTAAGGTTCTTAGCGGTATAATAGCCATCTCGGGATTGGTGTGGGGGCTTGACAAGGTTTCTAAAATAAGATAAAATGAGGAAATCTCGCTTAGGCGGGATTTTAAAATGGCTGACTATAAAAGCCCCTCTTGGGGCAAGAATATCCTTAAAATAACCCTTATCCTGACTATTGCTGTCGGATTTTTGCCGCTCTTGAGCTTTTCCAAGGAAGAAAGCGATAGCCCAACCGCTGTCAGAGAAAAAACAATCGAACACCAGTTAGACGGAAAACTGCTCCTGCCGCAAGGTATAGCGCTAATGCCAATAACTGACCCTGTAAGGCCGGGAAATGGAACCAAGGGCCAATTAAATGTGGTGATTACGGCTTATTCAAGCACTCCCTGGGAAACAGATGACGACCCTTTTGTTACTGCTTCTGGCTCTCTGGTAAAAGACGGCATTATCGCTAACAATTATTTACCCTTCGGAACAATGGTCAGGATACCGGAAATATACGGAGATAAGGTCTTTGTGGTTAAAGACAGGATGAACTGGAAAAAAGGCAATTATCATATTGATGTTTGGTTTCCTTCTAATTCGGAGGCGAAGAATTTTGGAGTAAAAAGAACTTACATCGAAATTTTGGAGGGGTAACTCCAAAGTTTCTGAAGGTTCTTGAGCGAAGCGAAAGGTTCTTATTCCGAACAAGGCGAGGAACAAGGTTCTTGAGCGAAGCGAAAGGTTCTTATTCCGAACAAAGCGAGGAACAAGGTTCTTGAGTGAAGCGAAAGGTTCTTATTCCGAGCAAGGCGAGGAACAAGGTTCTTATATTAAAATCTTTTGGAAGGATAATACGAAAAACAGCCCCTCACGGGGCTGTTTTTCTATTTGCCATTTACTCTTCGCTATCTGCTATCCGTTGTAATCCGCTTTTTCTACGTCCCAAACTTCTTTTCCAATATAGCGTTCAACCTTCGCCAAATCCCTTAACAATTGAGCCGTTGTTTTCTTTTCTTCTTCGGAAAACTGCCCCGTTGCTTTTGCCCTGCTCACAGCGGCCAGTTCTGCGTGGATATCACGACGTAAAACTGCGAATCCTCGCCTCACTGACTCCTCCGCTTCTTTAATTTCCTTCATAAGCAAGGCGTGTTTTCTTCTGCCGTGGCGGCTATGGAAACTGATATACGATATTAGGCCAGCAAGAATAGCCAATAAGATAATGATTAAAATCAGGTAAACCATTGTGTAGCTAAGTCGAGAAGCGCCAAACTGAAGGGCTATGGGGTAGACGGTAATCTGCGACTGGGGAGTCGGCGGGCTTAACTCGTCTACCATTCTTGATTGAGCCCAGAGAATATATCGTCCGGCTGGTAAGAATCTGTCGTGACGGTAAAACCAATCACCCTTGTTATCAGAAGAAAAGTGATAGCTCGTGGTTTCTCCCGACTGAATGCTCTGCAAGTATAGAACAATCTCGATTTGGGGCGCTACGGTCTTGCCTCCTACATAGAATATCTCTTCGTTAGACACGCTCTGGGATACTGTGGTAATAATCGGCGGTTCAA
>Ga0209541_10001697_pt1 | contig 43033 bp, 46 predicted proteins | sample RifCSPlowO2_01_FD_184027 | JGI IMG/M metagenome (GOLD analysis project Ga0209541, IMG submission 184027) | Groundwater microbial communities from Rifle, Colorado - Rifle CSP2_plank lowO2_0.1 (SPAdes) (version 2) | ecosystem: Environmental > Aquatic > Deep subsurface > Groundwater | place...
TGGCCAGCAACTCGCTGCTCGAAGCCATCGTCTTCGGTTACCGGGCGGCGGAGTCCGCGCTCAAGGAGAAGCCGAAGGCATCGGAACGGTTTGAGGTAAGGGCGTCGGATGGCAAAGGCAAGGCAGACTATGGCAGGCTCACGCAGGCGCTGCGGCAGCGGATGTGGGAAAAGGCCGGGATTATGCGCGAGGAAAGGGGCTTGAAGGAGCTGCAGGCATGGGTGCAGGCGGAGTGGAACGCGCTGGCGTGCGGGAAAACCCATGAATTTTTTTCGACCGCCAACCTACTGCAGCTTTCTGCGTTGATTACCGAGAGTGCCCTTGCACGAAAGGAGTCCAGGGGCGGCCATTACCGCCTGGATTACCCAGAGCCGAGAAAGGAATTAAAAAGGCACTCCACCCTTAATAGGTATGGAAGCCAGTAAACCCCCGTCCCGCCGCATTTTAATGGGAGAGGCGGCCTTGGCGAAAAGGCCGTTTTCCTCCGCCGAAATCGAGGCCGAAGCCCGGCGGTTGCATGCGAAACTCCAAGCCGTTGGTTACCCGGTCGAGCAATGCCGGTTGTACGCGCCGCTCACCCTGGCCATCAACCGCTTGAAGAAGGAAAAGAATGCGGTAATACTCGCGCACAATTACCAGCGGGCCGAGGTCTTGTTCGGCATCGCGGACTTCATCGGGGATTCATTGGAGCTGGCGCGGAAGGCACGGGACACCCAGGCCGACATCATCTTGTTCTGTGGCGTCAAGTTCATGGCCGAGACCGCGAAAATCCTGACCCCGGCGAAGAAAGTGCTGATTCCGGATATGGAAGCGGGCTGCTCGCTGGCGGAAAGCATTTCCGCGGCGGACGTGAAAAAGCTGCGCGCCGCTCACCCGGAGGCCGCGGTGGTAAGCTACGTGAATACCTACGCGGACGTCAAGGCCGAAAGCGACGTGTGCTGCACGAGCGCGAACGCCTTGAAAATCGTGGAGGCGCTGCCGAACCAGGAAATCGTTTTCTTGCCCGACAACTACATGGCGCGCAACATCCAGGCGCAGACCCCTTTGGGGAAGAAAATCATGGCCTGGAAGGGCTTGTGCATCGTCCATGAAACCTTTCGCGCCGAACAGATTGCCGTTTACCGGAAGACGTATCCCGGCATCCAGATTCTGGCCCACCTGGAGTGCCACCCGGACGTGGTGAAGCTGGCCGATTACGTGGGCGGAACCTCGGGGATGGCCAAGTACGTGGCCGAAAGCCAGGCCAAGCAGTTCATGCTGGTCACCGAGTGCGGGATGTCCGATGTCCTGCGGGTGCAGTTCCCCGGCAAGCAGTTCATCGTGCCCTGCGCCTTGTGCCCGTACATGAAGAAAATCCACCTGGAAAAGGCGCTGGACGTGCTGATACGGGAAGCGAACGAGATAACGGTGCCGGAACCCGTCCGGGCAAAGGCGGAGCGGGCGCTGCAGAAAATGTTCGAGTTGACGTCCTGAGGGCTAGTCGATTAAAAAAACCCGCCGCACGATGTGACTCACCACCGCCCGCAGCGGCAATTTTCTTTGGGTTGCAATTTGGAGAATGATTTGGTTGGTGATTTGGGCCACTTTTCGCCCCAGGTTGCCAACATCCCCAAACGAGCCTATTTCCGCAAGGCTCTTCAATGGCACTTCATGGTCCCACCATTGCTGCACCCGTTCCGCTTGGCCGGGTTGCTTGAGGAACCGCTCGATTTCCGCTGAGGTCAGGGCAAGGCCGGTTTTTTGCCGAACCCTTTCCTGTTCTTCGGCCAGGGCCAGGCCCAGTTGATAGCCTGGCTCCCGTGACCGGAAACCATGGCCGGCGTTCAGCGTATTCGGGTAGTGGACCAGCCATTCCCTTGCCTGCTTGAGAACGCGCAGGCGATGCAGGCGGGCCAGGGTCACCTTGAGACGCGCCCGCACCTTGGGATCGGCCAAGGACCGACTGGCAGCCTTGCGCTCTTTTCTCTGCAGTCTTTTCTCTAACGTGTCAAGGCGCTGGGGGTCGAGGCCATATTTCCGCGCAACCATACGCTCATACGCCGCGGAAACCCTTTTAAACCCCTTAAACCATTGTCTACCAGGGTCTGTGACATGAAGGAAAAGGCGCGCCAGTTGTTCGACCATGTGAACGTCGATGCCGTGGTGCTGGAGAACTGTGAGGAAGTCAAAGAATTGAACCTCTACTATTTCACGGGCCTGCCGAAGAAGATTACCGGCAGCCAGTTCCTCGTGCTGACGCGGGACAAGACCACGCTCTACGCCACCGTCCTCGAGTACGGGGCCATCGAGAAAGAGTTGAAGCAGAAATTCGTTGACCTGCGGCTGTTCAAAAGCGAAAAGGACTTGCTGGCATCGCTGGCCCAGGAATTCCATGCCGCGGAAGTGCTGGGCGTCAACTACTCGGTGCTGAGCAAGAAGTCCTACGACAAGCTGGCCAACGCGTTCCCAGGCAAGATCCTGGTCGACGTGTCGGGAACCCTCAACCGGGTGCGGGAAAAGAAGACCGAAGCCGAAATCGCGTGCATCAAAAAAGCCTGCAAGGCCAGCGAAGACCTCCTCAAAGAAATTCCCTCCCTGGCACGACCCGGCAAAACCGAGTTGGACGTGCAGAAGGCCATGGACGCCTGGATGCGCGAGCGGGACTGCGTTCCCGCGTTCGAAACCATTGTGGCAAGCGGCGCGAACGCGAGCATCCCCCACCACGTGGCGGGAAACACCAGGCTCCGCAAGGGCGATTTGCTCCTCCTCGACTTCGGTGCCGAGTACGCGAACTACGCTTCGGACCTCACGCGCATGTTCGTCCTGGGCAAGGCCACCAAACGGCAGAAAGAGCTGTACAAGCTCGTGTTCGAGGCCAAGGAGCGCTCCCATGCCCAGGCGTTTCCCGGCAACCCGGCCAAGAACGTGTTCCTGGCCAGCGAAAACCACTTGAAGGCCCACGGCTTTTCCATGATTCACTCGATTGGCCACGGCCTCGGCTTGCGCGTGCACGACTTCCCGCCCAGGATGGGCCTTGACGCGGAGTGGAAGCTCGAAGCCGGCATGGTGGTAACGATTGAACCCGGGGTTTACGACAAAGGCTTTGGCGGCATCCGCATCGAGGACGACGTGCTCGTCACGGAAAAGGGGCACACGCGGTTGACCAAGGCACCTAGGCAATTGACGGAACTGTAGTCAGGGCCCCGCGTATTTGGCCAGCAGGGCCTTCAACTCAGGCAAGTCAAAGGGCTTCATGATGTAGCCGTCCGCGCCCGACTTCTTGCATACTTCCTTGATGTTGACGTAGGCCGAGAAGAGGATGACGGGCAGGGCCTTCGTTTCCGGGCTGGACCGGAGTTCTTGGACGAGTTTCGGCACGTCCAGGTTGGGCATGACGACGTCCTGCAACAGCAGGGCCGGCTTGTTCTTCCGGACGGTTTCCACGATTTTCTTGGCGTCGTCCACGGTGACGGACGGGTAACCGAAGACCTGCAGCAACTGTTTGGCGGTTTCCAGGATGTCGGGCTCGTCGTCCGCAATCATCACGAGTTTCTTGGAAGCCATGCTCATTCTCCTTTCGTTCAATGAAAGACCGATGTCCTTAAATTCAGCCATCCTGCCGGAACGGCAAGGCAAAGGAAAAAGTGGTTCCCTCGCCCAGGACGCTCTCACACCAGATCCGGCCCTTGTGGGCCTCCAGGATGCCCTTCGAGATGACCAGGCCTAGGCCGGAGCCCTTGACGTTCACGCTGGAAGTGGAACTGGCCTGGAAGAAGGGCGTGAACAGCTTGCGCTGGTCTTCCACGGAAATGCCAGGCCCGTGGTCGGAGACGCTGACCCGGACTTCGCCTTCCCGCTTCTCCAGGGAAACCAGAATCTCCGTGTCCCTGGCTGAGAACTTGATGGCGTTGTCCACCAGGTTGGTCAGCACCTGCGTGATCCGGTCGGGGTCGAAGAAGAAGTCCGGGCAGTCCCCTGCTTTCACCCTGATTTTCACGTTCTTGACCGAGGCAATGGGTTGCTCGATTTCCACCACGTAGTCGATGGCTTTCTTGAGGCTGGCCTTGACCGGGAGGGCGCTCATCTTGCCCGCGCTGATCTTGCTGACGTCCATGATGCCGGCAATGAGTTTCTCGAGGCGCAGCAGGTTGCGCAGCACCATCTCCAGGCTGCCCTTCTGGTTCTCCGAGACGCTGCCCAGGTAACCGCTCATGAACATCTGGAGCTGCGCTTTCATGGGCGTCAAGGGCGTGCGCAGCTCGTGGGAGGTTACGCTCAAGAACAAGTCCTTGGCCTTGTCCAGGGCCTTCAACTCGGCCTGCTGCTTGAACAAAAAGCCGGCCAGGTAGTAGACGGCGAAGGCAATCAGGTAATTGAACAATAGCGTGGAAAACAGGTGGGTCAAGACGTACACGGGGTTGTACACCAGCTGGGTTTCGACGACGAAGCCCTCGGCCGGCAACAGCTTCGTGTACTCCAAGGCAACCGCGAACAACAGGAAGGCGTTGGCCAGGCTCGCCGTGACCAGGGCACGGTTGCCACCCAGGGAAATGCCTTCCACGACGATCAAGAAGAGGTAGAGCCACAGGAACGGGCTGTTGAGGCCCCCACTCAAGTGGATGCCGCCCGTGGCCAGGATGAGCATGCTCACGCTCTGGATGTTGATGGCATACGACAGGTGCTTGCGGGGCTTGTAGAACTGCAGGTAATTGAGGCAGGCGATGCCCACCGCGGCCAGGTCCAGCAGCAACACCAGGATGAGGGAGTGCTTCTTGCTCACCACCCAGAGGAAAAACACCACCAGGGCAATGAAAGCCCCCAGCACCCAGACAAAGGTGAGGTTGTTCCGCAGGGCGCTGGCCAGCCGCTGCTGCTGTTCTGCCTCCGTTTCCTGCTCGCCGGGCATGCGTAGGATTAACGGAAAACCCGTATATATACTTAAGCCTTTTTGCGGCAGGAATGGGTATGGACCTGGTTCACGCGCGCAAGCTGGTGGCCGAAGCCATCCAGAACCAGGAAATGCTGATGGTCATCGGCGACTGTTACGTGGAGTACTGGGGGCGCGCGGCCTCCAAGCTGCCGCGGGGGAAAAGGCTGTGCCTCATCAAGGGGGATGGCTCGTTCGGCATCCACCAGAACAAGAAGCTGCGGCCCGTCAACTACATGATGGGCGCGGCCATTGCCTCGGAAGTCAAGGACGGCTGCCTGCTCCTGAGCGCGAAAAAGGCCAAGCCCAAAGAAGAAATAAGGGTCCACTTTTACGCCGTGGACGGCGTGCACCGCTATGCCATGGACGACCGGGAAGACGTGCGGCTGTTCGGGAGCGAGCGGGAGCTGAGCGGCCAGCTGATGACGGACCTGAGCTTCATCGAGCCCGGCCTGACCCCGATGAAATCAGAGGCGCCCTTCCGCAAGGGCACGGTGGACATCCTGGCCGAGGACGGGAGGGGAAGACTCGTCGTCATCGAAGTCAAGCGCCGCAAGGCCGAGTTCGACGCCGTGACGCAGCTGGAACGGTACATGAAGCAGGTGCGCAAGCTGAAGGGCCGCGAGACCAGGGGTTTGCTTATCGCACCCGAAATCAGCCCCCACGCCCTGGAGTTGCTGGAACAATCGGGCCTCGAGTTCTACCAGTTCGACTACGAGGTGGGCAACCCCCGAGCCACCATCAAGGGCGTGCGGAAAAAGCAGCCCACCCTGAGCGAGTACCTGGGCACGCCAAGCGCACCGCTCCTCTCCCGGGGCAAGGATTAAATTAGGGTGGGCGGTAAATGGATGGGGAGCCTTCGCATGTACCCTGCCAGACCCGTCTTGAAGCCCAACCTCGTGCAGGTCGAGGGCATTGACTTCTGCAACGCCAAGTGCGGCATGTGCCCGGTGCCGGTGTTGAAGCGCGCCAAGGCCCTCATGAAGATGGACTTGTTCCGAAAAATCATCCAGGACTGCGTGGAAGTGAAGCCCCTGCAGGTGATGCCGTTCCTCAACGGGGAGCCGTTCCTCGACCCCCTTATCTTCGAGCGGATTGCCTGCATCAACGAGTTGCTTCCCAACACGTTGGTCAAACTGATTTCGAACGCGGAATTGCTGGACGAACGCAAGCTGGACAAGCTCCTGGCCCTCAAGGTCGGCATGGTCTCCTTCAGCGTCAACGCGTACTCGGCCAAGGCCCACCGGGAAGTCATGGGCCTCGACCACGGGAAGGTCATGGCCAACATCGACCGCTTCATCGAGAAGAGCCAGGGAAGAATCCCTTACAAGGTCACCTTTGTCTCGCAAAAAGAGAACCTGTTCGAGGAACAGGCCTTCAAGGACTACTGGCACCAGCGGGGCGTGCGGGCCACGGCCCTGCGCCTCCAGGACTTCGGCGGCCACGTGGACCTGGGAAAAAAGGATTCCCTGCAGGGAAGAATTAGGAGACTCTTCTCCGCCTTGCAGGGCCAGTCCAACACGCATGCCTGTGGCAAGCTCTTCAACCACCTCACGGTGATGGCCGACGGGAGGGTGAACCTCTGCTGCTTTGACGCGGAAGGACAGGTTATCGTGGGCGATTTGAACGAACAGTCCGTCATGGAGGTCTGGAACGGCGAAAAACTCGACGGAATCCGGCGCATGCACTTGGCGGGGAAAAGGCCGGAACTGCCCCTGTGCGGCACCTGCACGGCCATGTATTGAGCAGAGCCACCCGGTTAAGCGGGAGTGCGTGCTCTTGAAAAGAACAGGCAGCAGGCGAGGTTGGCGGTCACGATGAACAGGGCCGCGCCCACGATGAGCACGGGGCTATCGACCAGGTTGCCGTAGACGAAGGCCGGGAGTCCGAAGAGCAGCGAGCAGCCCACGCCCCACAAGGCGCCCTTGGCCGTCAGCTTGTCCCAGTAGAGGCTGAGGATGGTGGGCACGATCATCGAGGAGGCCACGGCCCCGAAAATCCAGAACAATTGCTTCAAGCCGAAGCCCGGCAGCCAGGCCGCGGCCAGGGCGACGAGGAAGCCCGCGGCAAGGATGAGGAGCATCCCCACCTTGGGGTGGCGGAGGTCGTGGGAGACCACGTATTTTTTGGCGTCCACCGCGTACAGCGAGGAGAACGCGTTGAGCGCCGAGTCCATGGTCGAGGCCAGGCCGGCCAGCAACATCAGGAGGAAAGCAAGAAGGAAGCCGCTGGGCAGCAAGTGTGCGACCGCGAGGACGCCAATCAGGGAGGCGTCCGTGCCCTCTGGCAACGCGATTCCTGAGCCCGGCGCGGCCGCGAGGAATCCGAGCACGGACAAGGCGATGGGCACGATTCCGAACAAAAGCGCGCCCCCCATGAAACCTGGTACCACGGACTTTTTCTCGAACGCGAACACCCGCTGCCAGAACTGCTGGTCGGATAGGGAGCCCGCGATGAGGCCAATGGAGGTCACCAGGCCGAAGGAAAAGGCGACGCCGGGGTCGAAGAGGTCGGAGTGTTTTCCCGTCACGCCGCCCAGGCCAGCCCAAACGGCTTCAAACCCGCCCCCTGCGGAGAGGGCTGAGGGAACTACGATGGCGATGCCCACGAAGATGACGGCCAACTGCACGACGTCCGTAACGATGGAGGACCGCAGGCCCGAGAGCCAGGAATAGGCGAGGACAATCGCGGCCAAGGCCAGCATGGCGGGCAGGAGCGGGATGCCTGTGAGCAATTGCACGAGGTTGCCGCCCGCGAACAATTGCACGGAGACGGCCATCAATTGGTAGAAGCTTTGGCCGAAAAAGTAGACCTTGCGCAGCCGCTGGTCGCCCAGCTTTTGGCCGATGAATTCTGCGAAGGTGTGGCCCTGTTGGAATTGTGCGCGGATTTTCGGCGCCAGCAGGATGAAGATGGCCACGGCGACGATGTTGGGCGCCGTGAACCAGAAGATGCCGGGCAGGCCAAGTTGGTAAGCCATCTGCGAGGAGAGGAAGAGCGCCGGGGCCCAAATCCAGGAGGCCGCAATGCTCGCGGCGCCCATCCACCAGGGAACGTTTCTTCCAGCCATCAGGAAGTCCTCAGTGGACAGGCGCTCGTGCCGGGTGAAGAACCAGGTGATGAGCAGCATGGCGAGTCCGAAGACTGCCAAAACCAACCAACCATCGAACGCGGAAATGAAAGCCATCTTTTGCAACCCCCTCACGGAGTAAAGTGAATCCTTAAATACTTGCAGCGGCCCCCTTAAAGTAAATATGTGGTGGCAATTGCCACCAAAAATAGATAGCGTTATATAGGGGTTTGAAGCCAATATACGCATGTATTCCAAGGCATTGGGGGAACTTGGGTTGAGTCCCAACGAGGCCAAGGTCTACGAGGCCCTGCTCGACCTGGGCCTTGCCTCCATTGACAAGCTAGCCGTGCAGAGCCAGGTACACCGGCGGAACGTCTATGACTCCGTGGAAAAGCTGGTGGCAAAGGGCCTTGCGAGCCCCGAGTTCCGGGAAAAAAAGCGGTTGTTCAAGGCCACGAATCCCAGGCGGTTGCTGATGCTGGTCAGGGAACGGGAGGCGCTCGTGGAATCGGTGCTGCCCGCGCTCGAGCAGAAGTTCCAGAAAGCCGTGGTCGAAGAAGAAGCCGTCATCTACCACGGCTTCGAGGGCGTGAAGAACTACTTGAATGACTTGCTGGAAGTCGGCGAACCCGCGTACTTCCTTGCGGCGAAAGGCTATTGGCTGCACCCAAAACTCAAATACTTCACGCCGAAATTCGACCGGGAACGCGTGAAGCGCGGCATTCCCATGCATCACTTGTTCGACGAGGAAGTCAAGACCCGGTGTCCGGAGATACTGAAACTGGAGCTCAACCACTACCGGTTCATCCCAAAAGAATTCGGCAGCCCGGGCCTGGTCGACTTCTTCGGCGACCACGTTTACCTCTTCCATGTCGTGGAAGACAACCCCGTGCAATTCAAAATCGTCTCCAAGCCCATCGCGGAAAGCTTCCGCACCTATTTCCGGTTCATGTGGCAATTCGCCGAGAAGGGAAACGAGTGACGCCTGCAGCCAGGCCGCCGTTCACTTGAAGTAGTTTGTCTGGCCCCGGGCTTCCAGGCCTTCCTCGATGCGGAGCAACTGGTTGTACTTGGCGGTGCGCTCGCTGCGGCAGGGGGCACCCGACTTGATCTGGCCGCAGCCCAGGCCCACGGCAAGGTCCGCGATGAACGAATCCTCGGTTTCCCCGCTGCGGTGCGAGACCATGACCTTCCAGCCGTTTTTCCTGGCCAGGGAAGCGGCTTCAAGGGCTTCCGAGACCGTTCCAATCTGGTTGACCTTCAACAACAAGGCGTTACAGGCCTCCTCCATCAGCGCCTTGCGGATGCGCACCGGGTTGGACACCAGCAGGTCATCCCCGACCACCTGGGCCACGTTGCCCACTTCGGCCGTGAAGTCCGACCAGTTCAGCCAGTCATCCTCCGCGAACGGGTCCTCAAAGGAGTAAACGTCGTAGGTCTTCTTCAAGTCGAAGTAGACTTCCATGAGCTCGGGCCCGGAAAGCCGTTTGCCCGCCAACGTATAGGCTTCATCGGCGTAAAACCCGCTGGCCGCCGAGTCCAAGGCCAAGCGCACGACATCCGAGTAACCGAGTTCCTGCACGGCCGACAAAATCAATTCAATGGGCTCCCGGACTTCCTTGAGAGGCGGAGCAAAGCCACCCTCGTCGCCCACATTGACTGCTTGCTTGCCGTACTTGGCCACTATTTTTTTCTTGAGCGTCTGGTAGATTTCGGCCACGATTTGGATGCCTTCCGCGAACGACTTGGCGCCCAAGGGCATGACCATGAATTCCTGGATGTCCAACTCGTTGCCGGCGTGCGCGCCTCCATTGATGAGGTTGCTGGCAGGGCAGGGAAGCACGAACCGGTCGTTGGCGGCCAGGAAGCCGATGAACTCGTGCAAGGGAATGCCTTGCACCCGCGCGCTTTCCCGGCAGGCCGCCATGCTCGCGGAAAGAATGGCGTTCGCGCCCAGCCTCGACTTGTTGGGCGTGCCATCCAGGGCCAGCAAGGCATTGTCCACTACCCTTTGGTCGGTTACATCCAGGCCCACCAAGGCCTTCGCAATGGCCGTGTTCACGTTGGTTACGGCCATCGTCACGCTCTTGCCCAGGAAACAGTGGTCGTTGTCCCGCAGTTCCAGCGCCTCGTGAACGCCCGTGGAAGCCCCACTGGGCACCATGGCCCGCGAGAAGCCGCTGGATGTGTGCACCTCGCATTCAACGGTTGGGTTGCCGCGGCTGTCCAGGACCTGCCGCGCGAAAACCCGGGAAATCTTTTCAACCATGTTTGGTCCGCCTAGATTGACGCCCACACTTAATTAAAGCTTAATCAAAGTTTTACGCTGGCCTCCCCTATGCGGGGCAACCGGTTGACCAGGCCCGAGACAATCTTGTCGCCGATGAGCTGCTTGCGCATGCGGCCATAACAGAAGGCGTCAAACGCGCCATAGCGGGGTGCGGGAAACTTGCCCAGCACCAGCTTCCAGACGTCCGGCCAGGCGCGCTTGAGATAGGTCAGGCCCCCAATCATTTCCTGGGGCGGCTGGTTGCGCTCGCTCAGGGAGTCCTTGACCAACGCGAAATCGATTTTCGAGACCAGCCGCGTGTAATAGCCGTCCGTCCACAGGTCGTGGCCAATGAGCACCATCCGCTCCCGGGGGATGCCGGAGACCGTCGCATAATTGGTTATCGCCACCTGCTTGAAGTACTCGTCCTTGAATTCGGGGTCTTTTTCCAGTTGCGTGAGGTAGCGCTGCCGGTCGAGCTTTTCCATGCCCTCGACGTAGCTGCCGGTAACCGAGTGGATGCGGGCCTGCCGGAAGTGGCCGGAAACCCCGGAAGCCGCCTGCAAGCGCTCCAGGGCCCGGGTCTGGCTGGAAGAAACGAGCAAGTGTTTTTCGAAGTCGAAGGCGTCCTCCAGGTGGGAAAGGTTTTCCAGAATTTCCCTGACCTTGCCGAAGGCATCCGCCTTGGACTGCACCTGGCCCGGCACCAGGACATCGCCCAAGCAGAAAAACAGGCATGTCTTCTTGAGCTGTTCCTGCCGGATGCCCTTCACCGAAAACATGAACCATGAGAAGGCACAAACCTATTTAAACCCTTGACCACCCAAGTCTATTGTGTGGGATGGCATGGCCGAACCGCTCCTGTTTTTCACCGGAAATTCGAACCCCGAACTGGCCAAGGAAATCGCTTCCCACTTGAAGGCGCGGCTCGGCGACGCAACTGTCACCAAGTTCCAGAACGGGGAAACCTATGCCCGGTTCAACCAGAGCGTGCGCGGCAAGGACATCTTCATCCTGCAGAGCCTCTGCGAGCCCGTGAACGATAACCTCATGGAGCTCCTGGTGCTGGCGGATGCGGCCAAGCGCAGCAGCGCCGAAACCATTAACGCGGTCATCCCCTGGTACGGCTACAGCCTCCAAGACCGGCAGACCCAGCCCAGGGAACCGATTACCGCGAAACTCGTGGCCAACCTCCTGCAGACCGCCGGAATCAACCGGATACTCACCATGGACCTACACGTCGGCCAAATCCAGGGCTTCTTCGACATCCCCGTGGACCACGTCACGGCAATTCCCTTGTTCGCCGACTACTTGAAGAAGCAAAAACTGCACAACCCCGTGGTGGTGAGCCCGGACGCGGGAGGCACGAAACGCGCGCGCATCCTGGCCAAGGAATTGAATGCCCCCATCGCCATGATTGACAAGCGAAGGCCCAAGCCCGGCGAAGCCGAAATCATGAACGTGGTGGGAGAGGTAAACGGGAAGACCTGCATCGTCGTGGACGACATCGTCAACAGCGGTTCCACGCTGGCCCCGGTATCGAAGGCGCTGCTGGCACGAGGGGCCACCGGCATCTACATCTGCGCCACGCATCCCATCCTCTGCGGACCCGCGGTCCAGCGGCTGAAAGAAACCCAGGCCAAGGAAATTGTTTTGACGAACACCATTCCCGTTTCCAAGGAAAAGCGCCTGCCAAACGTGCGCATCCTTTCCGTGGGCAAACTGCTGGCGGACGCCATCCAGATGATGCACGCCCACAAGTCGTTGAGCGACAAGTTCGAGCAGCCCCTCCAGTAATCGAGGATGATGGACTTGACCAAGTGCGGTTTCTGTGGCGCTCTTGCGACCAAGATGAGCGACGAGGGCTTCCCGTCCTGCGCGCGGCATTCGGGAAAAAAGGCGGCTGCGCCTTCCTGCCCTGACTGTGGTTCCGTGATGGCCCTGCGCAGGGGCAAGTTCGGGAGCTTCTGGGGCTGCATAACCTACCCCAACTGCATCGGCATCCGGAAGATGGGGGCATAGGCAGGCTAGGGCTTACAGTAAAGCCCTTTCAGCCCGGTGGCTTCCTCGGTTTTGCGGTAAACCCGGGCTTTGGACGCCAGCAGGGTTATCTCGTTGGTCACATGCACCACGGCATTGAATAAATGGCCGCCCCAGGCCTTGTGACCCGAGTCCCCGATGCAGGCATGCAAGTGGAAGTCAAAGCCTTTTTCGGCGTTCCGCGAAAACAGGCCGGAGAGGGCCACCAGTTCGACGGCTTCCTTCCACGTTCGCCGAAGATATTCGCCTTTTTTCACGAAATAGCCGAGCTCGCACTCGCCGAAGGCGCCTAGGCCTGAGGCAATGACGGCTGTCCGGAGTTTGTGCTTCCGGCCCACGGCTTCAAGGGAGGCGTGCACGTTTTCCCCTGGAAACAAGCGCACGAAGACCAGGTTGCCTTGCATTTTGGACTGCATCTAACCACAAGAAAAACGACGGATGCCCTTAAATAGGTTGCTAAAAAAAAGGCCGGGAAAAAAAGGTGCAAGTATAAAAACCTTCCCGGCCTGTCGATGTAACAATCAATACAAAAAAAATTTTGTCACGCGGTTAACTTAACAACTCGTGCAAGTTTTACAAAGTCTTTTATAAAAGGTTGAACATAGTATTGGTCGAGGTGGTTAAACACAAAAAGTTTAACTAACTTAGTTCAATGGTTTGGAGGCAGGCTCACTCTGCTAATAGAGTAACATTGTTCTCATGGTCCAGTCCTCCAAACCATCCCATTTCTCCTGCTTCTTTCCCGTTGTTTCCGGGCCCCGCCTTGCGCGCTTTGCGGGTGGAAAGATTTTTTAATGCGAACAACGTAGTTAATGGGTGAAACCGTGAGTGGAACCAGTAGTGCGGCCGCGATGTTCTTGATTGGCATGGTGGTGGGCAGGTTTTTGCCGGCGTTCCCCGAGCCCTTTGGGGTCGTGAACCAGTTCCTGCCCCTCCTCCTCATCGCCTTGGCGCTCTTGCTCTTCGTCCGGGGCTGAAACAGGCTTACCAGCGGCGTTTTCGGGGCTTCTTGGCCTTGCCCGGCCGCTTCCGGGCGGGCTTTTTGCGGGCGACCCCTCGGCGCCCCGCCTTCCGGGGGCGGGAAACCGGGCCCGGCTTCAAGCCCAGCGCGCGGGCGGACAACAGGCGAGCCAACTCCACGCTTTGCTCGTGCAGCGAGGGCGGAATCAATCCAATGGCTTTGAAGACCCCGGCCTTCACCCGGTAATGGCGTTCGAGGAGGCTGCCGAGTTCTTCGATGGAGGCACTGGACGCCTCGCCTTCGACGGCCAAGACAAACGAGTGAATGGCGTGACCCAACTCGGTTAAACCCTTTTTCCGCGCCTCGGCACCCCGCGCGGCCTTGACCGCTTCGGCCTGGGCCAAGGCCTTCCGGTCAACGGCTTCCGCAAGCAAACCCAACAAAACCCTCCAACCATTGAAGGCAATAAACGTATTTAAATAGATTCGCGTCCAAATTAACTCATTCAATCGGAGGTCATTCCATGGGAAAAGAGCTTTCAAAGGAACTGCTGGAAGTCCTGGCCTGCCCGGCCTGCAAGGGAGACCTGGACTACCAGAAAGCAAAAGACCAACTGGTCTGCAAGAACAAGGCCTGCAAGCGCGCCTACAAAGTCGAAGACGGCATCCCGATCATGCTCGTGGAGTGACCTTCCTTGGACGTCGGGTGCGCTGGGAAGCCAAGGACCTGATTAAAGGAGCGGATTTCCGACCCGGGCTGTGCTTTTTTCTCGGTGCTTCAGGCGACAACACAAACCCTTCGGCCAATAAACTTTTCCGCAGCCGCTTACGGGCGCGCCACAAGCGCTGGTCAACTGCGTTTCTTTTCAGTCCGAGTACGGCTGCAATCTCTTCTGGTGTCTTATCGCCTTGAATGGACAACCGCAATACTGCCGCCTCCCTAGGGGGCAGCAAGCCAATCGCATTTTCAATTAAGGCAACGGCTTCACGGCTTTCCAGTGTATAATGGCGCGTTCTCCGCGCACGATAACGCTCTTCCGCATCTGCGGGAAGTTGGCGGAGCGGATGGCTACGTTGGGTACGCCATTCCAGTAAAAAAGTGTTCTTCACGCCGCGTGTCAAATATCCAATCAAGCCATCCTCCGTTTTGGCTACCAGTTTCCCTGTAACCCAATTCCATGCGACCTCGGCTGCCCGCGCACGCATCAGTTCACGCAAATGACGTGTGGAGAGATTGCGATATTCAGGCAGCAGGTGTCTGTAAAGGATCCGCCCCATGGCACTATCCCAACCCGGCCGCGTCCTGTCGAGCATGGCCAGTAAATCTTCTATCGCACGGTTGTCACTAGCCGTATACCCGTGAACTGGACCTGACATACACCAGATACACACACGACCCCAAATAAAAAGGTTACCTTCCTTCCTCTGTCATGGACCTCTTGTTCCACCTGCTCATCCCCTACACGCTTTTGCGGCTCCGGGGTTATGGCAACCGCTACCTGGTCCCGTTGGCGGTGCTGGCCGTCCTCCCCGACCTCGACCGGTTCGCGTGGCTGCGGCGAAGCTGGCACAGCCTCCTCCTGGGCCTTGCGCTGGTTGCCCTGGCCTGGTTCTTGGCGCGCAAGCGGGCGGACGGCAAACGCATCACTTTCATCAGCGGGTTCTACTTCTTCTCGCACCTCGCCCTCGACTTGGGCGGGGAAATGGCGTGGCTGTGGCCCCTGGACTCCAGCTACTACGTGGTCACGCCCTACGTGAAGCTCGTCAACCTCTGGCCGATTTTCGGCGTCGACTTCCAGGTGGTGCCAACCGTGGTCCAAGGCATTGGAACCGTGCTGAGCGCGGCTGGGTTTGGGGTGCTCGGGTTGCTACTGGGGTTGTGGACTGTGAACAGCCTGCGACGAAAATAGTTTAGGCGCCTGGAATGAATTCGGCGAACGGCTTGCCGGAAAAGTGCTGGTCGCCGGTGAGCAGTTTCTTCTCGGCGCTGGCATAGGAATAAATGATGGCGTCCGCCAAGTGCAGGCCCTCAGCCTCGCACAAGTTGCCGGCCTCTATGGCCCGCTCGGCAGTAAGGGGCAGCACGAGACTGTTCTGCATGACGTAATCAATGGCTTGATTCCGTTCAGCATCCGAAAATTTCCGTTTGACAAGGATTCTGGTGAGTTCACTTAGGACCAGGGTTGGCGTTTCGAGGTAGTTCCCTTCCAGCATGGACTTGAAGGGGGAGGCAGCATCCCCAAAATAGGATACCCAAGCATAGGTGTCAACGATATAGGTCTTCATGAATTTCTTCCTCGACGATGTCCTTGGTCGAAATGCGCCCGGCTAAGAAACCGGCCAAGCTCTTTTTCTTCTTGAACAGGCCCTCAACCAGGATTTCGTTGGCTAATTTGGATAGGTTGTCGGGAGAACGTTGGCGGAGCTTGGCGAAGACCGCTTCATCCAACACCAAGGTGGTGCGCACTTTGGACATAGTACCAGCATATAGCATACAGCATACCTTTTATTTAAGCTTAATTGCTATAAGCTAGGCACCAAAAGCAATATAAAATAATTCGTTGATTGACGAATTATTGTAGACACGCCTTCACGAACCCCAAAAACAGGGGGTTGGGCTTCAGGGGCCGGGACGTGAACTCGGGGTGGAACTGCGTGCCCACGAAGAACTTGTGCACGGGCAACTCCATGATTTGCATGATGCGCTTCTGGGGCGCGCGGCCGGAGAACACCAGGCCCTTGGCGGTCAACTGGTCGATGTACTGGGTGTTGACGTTGAAGCGGTGGCGGAAGCGTTCCCGGATTTTCGCGGCGCCATACAGCTTGTAGGCCAGCGTGCCTTTTTCCACGAGGACGTCGTAGCCGCCCAGCCGCATGGTGCCTCCAAGGCCTTCAATATCTTCCTGCTCGGGGAGGATGCAGATGACGGGATGCGGGGTCCTCGGGTTCACCTCCGTGGTGTTTGCGTCCTTCAAGCCACAGGCATTGCGCGCGAACTCAATCGTTGCCAACTGCATGCCATAGCAGAGGCCGAGATAGGGGATGCCGTGGGTGCGCGCGTAGCCGATGCAGGAAATCTTTCCCTCCACGCCGCGCGAGCCGAAGCCGCCGGGGACGATGAGGCCGTCAACGCCGGCCATGGCTTCTTCAACGGAACGCTTGCCCTTCTCGAGGTCGGTTGTTTCAATCCACTTCACGTTGACCTTGGACTGGGTCACGGCCGCGCAGTGTTCGAGCGCTTTCAGGATGCTGATATAAGAGTCGAAGAGACCGGTGTACTTTCCGGCGATGCCCACGGTCACGGCTTTCACGGGCTTTTCGACGACGTTGGCCTTGGTCCACTGCTCGAGGGCTTTCTGCTGGCCGTCAAGCTTGAACTTCTGGTCCCAGCCGAAGTGGACCAGGATGGCGGTGTCGACTCCCAGGTTGCGGAGGAACAGGGGCAGGCTGTAAATGTTGTCCACGTTGTGCATGCCGAACACGCGGTTCATGGGCACGTTGCAGTTGAGGCTTATTTTCTCGGTCACCTTCTGGGTGATGGGGTGCTCGGAGCGGCAGATGACCACGTCGGGTTGAAGGCCCAGCTCCAGCATTTTCTTGATGCCGAGCTGTGCGGCCTTGGTCTTGAACTCGCCGACCGAACTGGGTTCCAGGATGTAGGTGAGGTTGACCAGGCAAACGTTTTCCGCGCCCTCCTCATAGCGGAGCTGCCGCATGGCCTCCATGATGTGGAGGTTCTCGTAGTCTCCCACCGTGCCGCCGACCTCGATGAGGAGCATGTCCGCCTTAGACTTCACGGCGAGGTTGCGGAGGACGTTTTTGACTTCGCCGGTCACGTGGGGGACGAACTGCACGTCCCTTCCAAGATATTTTCCTTCGCGTTCCTTTTGGATGATGGACTGGTAGATGCGGCCGGATGTTACGAAGCTGTCCTTGTTGACGGTCAAGTCGAGGAACCGCTCGTAGCTGCCCAGGTCCATGTCGGTTTCCGTGCCGTCGTCCAAGACGAAGACTTCGCCGTGCCGGTAGGGGTTGAGGGTTCCCGCGTCCACGTTGAGGTAGGCCTCCATCTTGATGGGCACGACCCTGAGCTTGCGGTTGATGAGGCACTTGCCGAGCGCCGAGGTAAACGTTCCCTTGCCGATGCCGGAGATGACCGAACCCGTTACAACCAGGTACTTGGTCTTGCCGGGCTTGTAGCCATCCGGGATGACGGAATAGAATTCCTCCGAGGAATGGGAGGCAATCTCGTCAAACACTTTCCTGGTATCCAATCAAACCCCTACTTGAGATTATTTAACAAAAACAGACTAATTTATTGGCGCAACGGTTATTTAAACCTTTTTACAAACCCCGTTTGCGAAAAAAAGGCGAGAAAAGGCCCTAATTTGGGAAAAGCGTTCCACTGAAAAAACGATTTTACTTCGACTTTTTCCCATAATAGATGACGCGATTAGAGTTTAAATACCTAACGGGCGCCAATCCTCTTTCCACGACAGACGGCGACTATTGAAGGACTACCGCCCCATCGAACCCTGCGGGTGAGATGGGGCACGTCCGCGATGTCAACCCCCATGGGGGCCTAATCGGCTGGCGCCTCGTCAGTTGTGGGGGTGTAGTCTAGCCTGGCAGGATTCGAGGTTCGGGACCTCGCGGCAGGAGTTCAAATCTCCTCACCCCCATTTTTTTATTGCAGGTCACGGATTTTCCCGAAGTAGTACGGCTGGTCCTCGATGACCCACACCTTGAAGTCGCCCAGCGGCTGTTTGAGGAACGGCGAAATCACTTTTTCCTTCAAGATGTTGGTGCCGATGGTGACCGCGTTGTGCGACGGGATGACGATGAGCTCTTTGCCCTTGAATTTCCCGTGCAGGAAGCACTTGAACAACTCGGCTTTCACGCCCTCGCGGATGGAAATCGCTGGATGCTCGTTGCCGATGACGATTACTTTCGCTTTCCGGAATTCCTCGTTGTCGGGGACGAAAGCACCATGCGTGACATAGGTGCTGGTGGCAGGCAGGAAGAGGCCTTCCTCCAATACCTTCAAGCCCTTGAACCGGGCGATGGGGCCGAGAATCGTGTCATGGTTGCCCTTGACGAGCACGATTTCCCGGCAGTGCTGCTGCAGGAAGTCCAGCATGCCCAAAACCTCCTTCCACTCCTGCTCGGAGATGCCGCCGAACTCGTGCTTCAGGTCGCCATTGACGACAATCCGCTCGATTCCCTTGCCCTCGGCGGCAAGCGCCAGGAAGGCGAGGCCCAGCCGGCCGACGATGTCATGGAAGTTGAAGCGCGGAATCAGCACCCCCTCCCGGTTCAGCATCTCCTCATACCCGAGGTGCAAATCGGAGACGACGAAGGCCTTCTCCCGGACGAGGTAGAGGCCCAACCCGTAAATCTCGCAGCCGGGCAACACCTCTTTTTGGGACATGCGACCCGATTCCTTCTTCGCCGCTTTTTTCGCCATGGCTACACGACCTTCTGCTTCTCCGCGATGCGCTGCATGACGCGCTCGTGAATCCGGCGGATGAACGCCAGCCTATCCTCCATCTTCATGACATCCCCGTAGCCCTGCAGCAACAAGTTGAAGGCAAAAGGCGAGGGCAGGGGCGTCGCGATTTTCCGCACCTTCACCTGCCCGCTTTCCAGCCACTGGACTACTTTTGCCGCGGAATCGATGTCCATGAGGTCCTCCAAGACTTCCCGCCTGGCCTCGCGGAGGATGCAGAAGTCGCGGGAAATGCGCCGGACCGCGCTGATGAGCAGCCTCGAACTCATCTGCTGCCGGCCCGCGCTCTTGGTCTTTCCGCGGTAGCTGCGCAGAATCATCAGGGCGCGCGTGGCGCAATGCCTAAACCTCCGGCTCAGCACTTCCGTGCGGTCCAGGGCCATTTCCAGGAGCATGCGCAGGTCCGGGCTCTTGACTATCCGTAAGGCGGTGTCAATGGGCAGCTTCCCCTCCGAGGTAATCACGAAGCCGTTGTCGCCCATGCTCAACTCCACGTCCTTGTGCGTGAGCCGGGAGAGGGCATAGGCATATGCTTTGCTCAGGGCGTCGTTCGTCCTCCTCCCGAACAGGGAGTGGAAAATCAAATGAGTCAACTCGCCCTCGCAGTAGGCTTCAATCACCAGTTTCTTGTCGTGGGGGATTTCCGCGAACAAGAACTGCTCGTGGAAGTACTCGTAGATGGCGTTCGCGGAATTCTCGTCCACGTACAGGTATTCGTGCAGCCACTCGATGACCTCCGTCTTGGGCTTCCGGTAGACAAACTTTTCCTCCATGAGGCGCCGGAACCGCTGGATTTCCAGGGCCAGGTCGAAGGACAAGGGCAGCATCTCGCTCGCCCAGCTGGGAACCGTGGGAGGCCTTTTCTCGGCCGACCGCACCTGGATGGTCATGCCCCGGGAAAAGTTGAAGACATAGCTTTCCCCGCCCAAGACGAAGACGTCGTTCTTTTTGAGGCGCTCCAAGAACATTTCGTCGATGGTGCCGATGGTCTGCTCGCCGAGCTTGACCTTTATTTTGGCCTCGTCCGGGATGGTGCCGACATTGGTCATGTAAATGATGCGCGCCATCTTGCCGCGCTTGCCAATCCACCCCGTTTCCCGGTCAAACCATATCTTGGCGTAGACATAGCGCAGCTCCAGGGAAGTGTACTCCCCGGCCAGATAGTCTATGACCTCGAAGAAATCGGTTCGCTTGAGGGAATGATAGGGAAAGGCACGCGTGACCAACCGGAACAGGTCCTCGACCTGGATCTTGTCCTCAATGGCTATTCCGAAAATGTGCTGGGCCAGCACATCCAGGCAGTTCAGGGGCACCTGGATCTTGTCAATCTTTTTCTCGAGCGCGTTCTTCAACAGGACCGCGCATTCCACGAGGTCATCGCGGTCGAGGACAATGATTCGGCCTTTCACCTGGTCATGGAGCTTGTGCCCGGACCGGCCCATGCGCTGGATGGCCCGCGCCACGCTCTTCGGGCTGCCCAGGAGGATTACCAGGTCGATGAAGCCGATGTCGATGCCCAGTTCGAGACTCGTGCTGCACACCACGCACTTGAGCTTGCCTTGCTTGAGCCGGTTCTCGATGTTCAGCCGGTGCTCGCGGCTCAGGCTGCTGTGGTGCGCGCCAATGTTCCCGGACAAATACTTTTTGGGGAACTTTTCCTTCAGGTGGTGCACGACCCGCTCCGTGGCCGAACGCGTGTTGGTGAACACCAGGGTGGTCTGGTGGCCCTGGATAAGCTTGTCCAGGGTGTCGTAGAGGGCGCGATGCACCTGTTCCGGCGTAACGTCAATGAAGTTGGGCAACGGAGAGAGGACTTTCAAGTCCATTTTCTTGAGGAACGAGACATCCACGATTTTGCAGGGGCGTTGGACGCGCTCGCTTTCGTAGCCCACCAGGTACTCGGCGACCAGCTCCAGCGGGGCCACGGTGGCACTCAAGCCGATGCGCGTCATTTCCGGGGCCAGCCGCTGCAGGCGCTCCAGGCTCAGGGCCAGGTGCACGCCGCGCTTGTTGCTGGCCAGGGCATGGATTTCGTCGACAATGCACCATTTGACTCCCCGGAGGTTTTCCCGGAACTTGGGCGCGTTCAAGAGGATGGCAATGGTTTCAGGCGTGGTGATCAGAATGTGGGGCGGTTTGCGCAGCATTTTTGCGCGCTCGGAAGTGGTCGTGTCGCCGGTTCTAACCGCCACGCGGATGCCCAGTTTCCGTTCCTTCTTCCCTTGAACGGCGGCAATCTCTTCCAGGGGCTCCAGGAGGTTGCGCTGGATGTCGTTGTTCAGCGCGCGCAGCGGCGAGACGTAAACGCAGTAGACCTTGTCCTCGAGCTGGTTGCCCTGGGAGAGGTTCAACAGCTCGGAGATGACCGCGGTGAACGCGGAAAGGGTCTTGCCGGTGCCGGTCTCCGCGCTGACCAGGGTGTTCAACCGGGCATGGATGTTGAGAATGGAATAGCGCTGGGGCTCGGTGAAGCTGCCGAACTTCTGCCTGAACCACGCCGAAAGCAAGGGGTTCAGGTTGCGGTGGATTTCTTCGTCCGAGTACTTCTCGGTCTGGCGTTCAATCATGGCGGGCCCCAGGAAAAGAGTCGAGCAAGGAATTGCGTCGGAATAGGAATAAAATACCTTGGCTCCCCCACTTATGCAAATGAAAGCGCCTTCCTTGCTTGCCCTGCTCCTGCTGACCCTGGTTTTGATTGGGTTGTCCGGCTGCCTTGCATCCGGGCCGCAAAAGTTGGACAAGGAAAAGCTGCCGCCCCTGCCCAACAACAAAACCGATTGCGAGGCAACGGGCGGAAGCTGGGGGCTGTTCTCCGGGGGCCCGGAGGAATCCTGTTTCCTGCGTACGACGGACGCCGGCAGGCCGTGCACGAACTCCGACCAGTGCGAGGGCGCGTGCGAAGCGGACCAGGAAGGCGCAACGACCGGCGCATGCACCAAGAGGAGGCCCGTGATGGGCGGCTGCCACGCTTTCGTGGAAAACGGCCCGGCTCGCACGGTATGCATTAATTGAAGGCCCACGCACACCGCTTTTAAACCCTTTACAACCCCATTCCTTGGATTGCATGGAGCGCGTCTACTTCAAGGACAAGGAAATCGTTTTGGTGGGCACGGCGCACATCAGCCAGGCCAGCATCGACCAGGTCAAGAAGGCCATCGAGGAAGAGAAGCCGGACTGTGTGGGCGTGGAGTTGGACGCACAGCGGTTCGAACAGCTCCAGCAGGGCAGCCGCTGGCGGGAAATGGATTTGGTGAAGGTCATCCGGGAAGGCAAGGGCTACTTATTTTTGTTGAACATCTTGTTGGCGAACATCCAGCGGCAGCTCGGCGACCAAGTGGGGGTCAAGCCCGGCGAGGAAATGCTGGCAGCCGTGAACGCGGCCAGGGAAAAGAACATCCCGGTGGCGTTGCTGGACCGCGACGTACGCATCACCTTGAAGCGCGCCATGGCCCGGATGTCCGCCCTCGAAAAATTCAAGTTATTGTATGCGGTGTTGCTGGCCTTGTTCGAGATGCACGAGCCCCTCACCAAGGAAAAGGTCGAGGAGCTCAAGCAACAGGACACCCTGAACGCGTTGCTCAAAGAACTCGGGCGGGAGGCTCCCGGTGTCAAGCAGGTGCTGGTCGATGAAAGAGACCAGTTCATTGCCAACAAGATTCTGGCGGCGAACGGCAAGAAGATTGTCGCGGTCGTGGGAGCCGGGCACATCGAGGGCATCCAAAAGCACTTGGCGCACCAGATGCCGATTGCGCACTTGAACCTCGAGCCCACCAAGAACGTGTGGATGGAGTTCCTCAAATTCGTGGTGCCCGTGGTATTCATTGCTTTGCTGGCCTATGGCCTGGTGAACAAGGGGTTTTCCACGGGCCTCGAAATGATTGGATGGTGGATTGCCATCACGGGCGGCTTGTCCGCCTTGGGCGTGCTGGTGGCGCGGGGGCATCCCTTCGCCATTGCCACGGCTTTCCTGGCCGCGCCCCTCACGACCTTACACCCCGCGCTGGCGGCCGGCTGGTTTGCCGGCCTCGTGGAAGCCAAGATCCGCATTCCCCTGGTGAAGGACTTTGAGGGGTTGAACAAGCTGAACAGCCTCTCGGACTTGAACAACAACCGCGTGACTCACATCCTGATGGTTACTGCCCTGGCCAACCTGGGGGCCACGATGGGCACGCTTATTGCGTTCCCCTATCTCTTGAGCCTGCTGGGCTGATTTTTAAAGCCGCAAGCCAAGGAGAAACGAATAAATACTTCGTGCGAGACAATATTAGTGGTTTGAATGAAGTACTGGGCCTTGGTTTCGTTGCTGGTGCTGGCCGTTGTCTTGGCTGGCTGCACCTCAGGCACGGGCCAAGCCATTAGCGCGCCGCTGCTGCCTGACCGGGAGAACCGCACCTCGGTCTTTGTCATGGAAGACCTTGTCATGTACGGTTTTGGCAGCAAGAAACTGGAGGTAAACAGCGAGGGCCTCAAGATACTGCCCCAGTATGGAAAGCTGTTGGCCGGCGTCAGAGCCCAGTTCAAAGCAGCCAGGGACGGGGAAGCCGATACCTCGGGGAAAGCCGATAAGTCGGGTCACAAGTACACGGTGCACTTTTACTGCGACCGCTGCTATCTTGGACTCAACATGGCGTCCGACATTCGGGTCAGAATATACCCGCCATCCGTTAAGAAGGGAGAGAAGGCGACCGGAGAGGCCGGGGTCTGGTCGCTGCCCTACGCAAATCCCTGCGGGGAAAAAACCAAGATAAGGGCCGTATTGGAATTTGAGGACCTCAATACCAAGAAAATCACGGAACTCGAGTCCAAGGAAGTCGAATTCATTGTCCGGGGCTCGGGCACCTGCACTAAATAGGGAGAATGACAAATGCAAAAACCAATCCTCGTTTTAGTTCTTGTTCTCGCCGTTGTCTTGGCGGGTTGCGCTTCTGGCACGGGCCAAGCCTATAGCGCGGATGATTTGCCAAGCGGAAAGAATGCCGCCGTCCAGTTGAGCGACAAAATCACGGTCAGTTACATTGACACCAAAAACCCCGATTACAAGCCCTGGAACCCCGAAAAGTTCAGGGTTGAGGTGCCGGTGGGCGGCAGCCTCCTGAAATACGGGGCCTACAGCGACGTCGACATTGATGCGAAGATTGTGGATGATAAACGGATGGACGAAGACCACCAGTACTGGATTCGGTTCAAGGTTGAGGGCTCGGGCATCACGCTGACGAACAGCAAGCCCTTTGAGGAGTTCCGGGTTAAGAAGTCCGTCCGGGGCACGAACATCAAGGGCAGCGTCTACTCGAATTTGATGGACTGCGGAAAACCCGGCACTATCGTGGTTCAACTCATCTTCAGGAACCCGAAGAAAGGCCATGAAGTGGTGCTAAAGGAAATCCGCAGCGGAACCTATTACGGTAGCAACTGCTAGAACGCAGGCGCCCTATTCCACTCTCGTGCCCGGGCTTTCTTCACTCTCTTTCACGGCCTTCTTTGAGGTAGGGCAGCAGCGCGCCCTTGGCTTCGGCTTCCTGGATGAGTTTTTTCGCGAACTCCATGCGTTGCAGGCACCCGGCCAGGGCCAAAACCGCGATGAGGCCGAGGGCCAACTGCATGGGCTTGAAGCCCGCAAGGGAGGGGACGAAGGCAGATGCCAGGAGGCCCAGCAGGAACACGAGCAGCCGCTCCGCGTGCTCGCCGATGCCTGGCCAGTCGCGGTTGTCGGTTACAATCACCAGGCCTGCGCGGGGCTTGGCGTAGCTGGCGATGAACGACAGGCCGATGGCCAGCGCGGTCTCGAGGGGAAACCGGGGGGCAAAGGCCGCGTAGAGGAACAGCTCGACAAATTTGTCCATCAAGGCGTCGAAGTAGTTGCCGAAAGGCGAGCGCTTGTTCAAGAGTTTTGCCACGCTGCCGTCAATCAAGTCCATGGAGGCCGCCAGCACGGCGAAGAAGAAGGCCAACAGATACCGGCCTTGGAAGACGAAGGCAGCCGCAACTAAGGCGAAGACCACGCCCAACAGCGAAACCTGGTTGGGGGAGATTCCAAGGGCGGCAAAGGGTTTGGCTAACGCAGTGCAAATCCCGCGCACCCGGTTGCGTGTAGCCTGGCCCAGCATGCCCATCAGCCTTCCTTGTGCCCGCAAACCCTTTTAAGGTCTGCTTTCAGTTGTTCCGGGGAATGAAAGTAAACCACTTGGAAGCCCAGCAGGGTTGCGGCCAAGACATTGTACCAGGAATCGTCGACGAAGAGGGTTTCATCCGCCCTTGCGCCCACGGCCTTCAAGGCGGCTTCAAAGGCGGCGGGAAAGGGTTTCATGGCCTTTATTTCGTTGGAGAAAACCAGGGCATCGAAGCCGGCATAGCGCTTGAGCATGCGGTTGGTTGCAACCTGGTAGTCCGAGGTGTTGGTCAGCAGCACGCATTTCACGCCGTTCCGCCGGAGGCCCGCCACCGCATCCAGCACGCCGTAGAATGGTTTGTTGGCTTTGTAGGGCGCGGTCAGCAGCTTCTCGAATTCCCCACGGGTCAGGGGAGCCCTGCCGTTGTCGAGCACGCGCGACCAGAACGAAAAGGAATCCATTTTTCCCGTCAGGTGCGCGCAGTTGTGCAGGCAGTAGCGGAAGAAGAACAGGGACAGGGGCACGCCTCGGGCCCTTGCCGCCGCCTGGAAGGTTTGGAAGTCGTTGTTCTCAATCACGACGCCGTTGAAGTCCAGGATGGCTGCTTTAATCACTCGCTCACGTCCTCGACGGAGGCCTCGAAGGCGTACTCCAGCAACTCGGCAGGCGTTATTTCGAGGAGGTGCGCGTCATCGCCGCCCCCGGCGTAAACCTTTTCCTTTGCCATGAGCTTCTGGTCAACCAGGGTTTTCACGCCGTACACGCTGATGGGCGGAACGCCCCCGACTTCGTAGCCCGTCATTTCAAGGACCTGCTTGGGGTTGGCGAGTTGCAAAGCGGGGCCAAGGCCCATGGCTTTCGCGACCTTGGCCGGGCTGACCTTGTCGTCTCCCAGCAGCACCACCAGGACTGCCTGGCTGCGGTCGTAGACGAATACAATGGTTTTGGCGATGTCGTTGACGTTAACCCCCAGCACATGGGCGGCTGCCTTGCAGTTGGGCACCTTGTCCACGCACTCGATGAGCTTGGCCTTCAAGCCGTTGGCTTCGATGAATTCGTCGAGCATAGGCAAGAAAACGGGAAAAAAAGGTTAAAAAGCCAAGGCTTTAGGCCCTGGCTTTGACCGCTGCGCACTCCCGCTTCAGGAGTTCGGCCTTGTCCGTGCGCTCCCAGGTGAAGTCCGGGTCGTCTCGTCCAAAGTGCCCGTAGGCGGAGGTCTTGGCGTAAATCGGGCGCCGCAGGTTCAGGGCCTTTATCATGGCTGCAGGCCGGAAGTCGAAGTGCTTGAGGACCGCGTTGTACAAGGCCTTTTTGTCGACTTTCTCGGTGCCGAAGGTGTCTACCATGACGCTGATGGGCTTTGCCCCGCCGATGGCATAGGAAAGCTGTATCTCGCACTTGTCGGCGAGGCCTGCGGCAACCACGTTCTTGGCCGCGTAGCGCGCCATGTAGGCTCCGGACTTGTCCACCTTGGACGGGTCCTTACCGGAGAATGCCCCGCCGCCGTGGTTGCCGATGCCGCCATAGGTGTCGACGATTATTTTCCGGCCCGTGCAGCCGGCGTCCGCAACGGGCCCGCCGAGAACGAACCGGCCCGTGTTGTTGATGAAGTACTTCGTGTCCGCGTCCGCCAACGCGCCGCAAACCGGCTGGATGACTTCGCGCTTGATGTCTACCCTGAGCTTGTCCAGGGAAACATCGGGGTCGTGTTGCGCGGCGATGACCACGGCTTCCACGCGCTTGGGCTTCCCGTTCGCGTACTCGATGGTCACCTGGCTCTTGCCGTCCGGCCTGAGGTAAGTGAGCACGCCTTTCTTGCGGACTTCGGCCAGCTTGTGGCAGAGCCGGTGGGCCAGCAGGATGGGCAGGGGCATCAGCTCCGGGGTCTCGTTGGTCGCGTAGCCGGACATCATGCCCTGGTCGCCCGCTCCGACTTCCTTGTCACCGCTCGCGTCCACGCCCAACGCTATGTCGGGGCTCTGCTTGTTGATGGAAGTCAGCACGCCGACGCTCTGCGCGTCGAAACCGTACTCGGGCTTGGTGTAGCCGACTTCGCGGAGGACGTTGCGCACGATTTGCTGCACGTCAACGTAGGTCCGGGTCGTAATCTCGCCCGTGACCAAGATGAAGCCGTTGCCGGCCATGGTCTCGCAGCCGACCCGTGCCAGGGGATCGTCCTTGTAAATGGCGTCCAGGATCGAGTCGCTGATGCGGTCGCATACCTTGTCCGGGTGCCCTTCCGTTACTGCCTCCGACGTGAACAAAAAGTCTCCGTTGCGCATGGTGTTTCCTCCCAAGAAAGAAGTATTCCCTGGATTAGATAGGGACCGGTTTATATTAATAATTTCCTGCTGTAATTATTCGCATAAGAATAAATAGGGTTTTAAAGGGTTTGAGACAAGGGTATTTCATGCTGCCGGAATTGGGCGACATCAAGTTCAGGCGCAAGCAGTTCGGCTTGACGCAGTCCGAGCTGGGCCACCGCGCCGGGGTCTCCCAGTCCCTCATCGCGAAAATCGAGGCCGGCAGCCTCGTGCCGAGCTATGAGAACGCCAAGAAATTGTTCGACTTGCTGGACCAGCTGCACGAGGAAGTCAAGGTGAAGGCATCCGATCTGATGACGCACAAGGTGTTGAGCATCCCCAGCAACGCGAGCCTGGCGCGGGCCGCGAAGGCCATGAAGGAGAAGGGGGTGTCCCAGCTCCCGGTCATGGACAACGAAAAAATCGTGGGCACCCTTTCCGAGAAGGACATCCTGCAGCGCATCCATGACACGGATCACGCCATTGACCTGGGGCAGTTGACGGTTGCCGAGGTCATGGGCGAGCCGCTTCCCCTCATCCGGGAGGACACGACCTTCAGCCTTATCTCCTCCCTGCTGGAACACTATCCGGCCGTGCTCATCGGAAAGAAAGGCAAAGCGGTTGGCATCATCTCCAAGTCCGACTTGCTGAAGGTCCTCCTTAATAGAAAGAAGAAATAATAGTAGGCAGGGGGCGCCGGAGCAAAGGTTTAAATACGTAAGCCGCACATAGTAATGTAGGTAGTAACTTTTTACTACTAACGAGTGACAAAGGTTTCCACTCGGAAGGGAGGAGGGAGTATTGGATGAATAAGGCAATGGCTTTGGCGTTGATTGCATTGTTTGCTTTGACCGCTTTGCCTAGCTTTGTCTCAGCCTATTATCCCTATGGGTATTATGGCGGCTACCGCCCCGGCGTTTATAACTACGGGGCACCGTATTATGGCTCGTACTATAACTACGCGCCAGGCTCGTACTACAACTACGCGCCATTCGTGTACAGCTACGCCTACTACAGGCCGGCCGTATACAACCGGTACTACGCCTACCCAATGGGTTACCCCTATCAGTATGGGGGATGCGGCTGGGGTCCATGCGGGTATTGGTGAAGGCAGTAACGGCATGAAGTCTTGCCGCCTAGCTTACAGCAGCGTTGAAAAGGGAAAAACATGCGGAAAACCATTTTACTGGCGGGAATGATGGTGCTTGCGTTTTTTGCAGGCAACGCCCTTGCCGCCCCGTTTTACTACTACGGCGAGCAACGGGCCACGCCTGACTACTTCAACAGCATCGACCCCTTGATCGGCTCGCCCTATTACCCGGAAACCGCCCGGACCTATAGCCTGCGCGGCTACTTCTTCCACCGCAACTACCCGGTGAGCGCGCTCTCCATGGCCTATGAGCCGCTACGCTCCGAGGAACGGTTTCCCTATGGCAACGTCTACTCGTATGACCCGTTCACGGGCCTGACCTATCTCACGGGCAGCAAAGGCTACCGGCCATTCGACTACCGCTACAACCAAGGCCTCGGCAGTGCCTGGAACGGCCAAGGCCTTTCGGGCCGAAGCGCCGGCCGAGACCCCTCGGGTCGAGGCCAGGGCTACCAGTACCTGGACGGCGTGGCCTATAAGCAGCCCGCGGCAGCCAGCCCGGGCTTTGACTTTGACACGTATGCCAGAGGGGTAACCTACAGGTGAAAACATGAAAACCACTGCCTATCTTTTGGGAATAATCTTTTTGGCCTTGTTCGCGGCCAACGCGTTCGCGCAGGCCACGGTCCAACAGAACCCCATCGATTACACGTACTACGGTTACCCGACGGACTACCCCCTTAACTATATCCTGAAGAATAAGTTCCAGTTGTCGGGACCGGCCATGTTCGACTTCCGGTTCCTCTCACGGTACATCCCCAACGGAAAGCCGAACATCCTCGAAGAAGGCGTGTGCGTGGACGACGCCTGCTACTGCAAGGTGAGATACGGCTTGCACGACAACACGAGTCACGTGCTGCCCCGCGACTACCAGATTTACATCACGCACCACAACAGCGCCAGCGACTACTCCGCGCCCAGGGGCTCACACAAGGGCTTGTACATGGACTGCGGGCAAAGCGTTTACCCTCCGAACCCCTATTATCCCGGGGAACGGAAGCCGCCCTACGTGCCCCAGGCTTACACGGCTGAAACCCTGGGCTCCAAGTACGGGACTCCGGTCAGCTGGAGCGTGGCCTATGACTACGCGAAGAACCTGCTCAAGCAACAGCCGCAGTCGGCCTACACCTACCAGCAGTTCTACGGCTATGGGAACACAAGCAACCCGCAGTTCAACCAGTACACGCGCCAGGGCGCCTACGACTGGGGGTATCCCATTAACACGACCTACAACCCCTACCAGACCGGAAGCTCTTACCAGGGGCCTACCAGCATTGGAGACCCCCTAGCGGGGGCAGGCGGCTATAGGACCACCTACCGGCCGGGGTATACCTATCCCTACAATGGGTGAAAACCATGCTGTCGCACAAAACTGTCCTCGCACTGGCCTTGTTGGTCTTGCTCGCTTCGAGCGCACTGGCCCAGACCTACAACTATTATAACCAGCCCACGGTCATCCCCGGGCAGCAGACTTCCAGGATTTCGCAGGCCGACATCGAGAAGGCCTTGCGGGAAATAGCCCGTGTCTACGGCCAAGTCCAGGGCAGGTTCATTGCCGAACAGCAGACCGGCTACCAGCTTCCAACCGTTGCCCAGGGACAGCCTTCGCTGGCCGGGCAACTGCAGAAGTACCTGCCCCAACCCACTGCCGCTGCCCAAGGACAACAGGCCAACCCGTTCCTGACCTATGGCTTCCAGCAGGACGTGACTGACTTGTTCAGCCGGGACTTCGTCCGGCAGCAACAAGGCGAGAACCCCCTGTACTCGCTGCCCCAGTACAAGCAGGACCCCCAGGCCCAAGCCGCTTACCAGCAGGCGCAACTCCCCGATTACCGGGAAGTGCGGCTGGTGGAATTGCGGGAGCGCAGCGTGCTCCAGGGAAACATGGAGTTCTTTGACGTGGAAATCAGGAACACGAACTTCATGCCCCGGGCCTATGCCTTGCACGTTGAGAAAGAGGATGCTTCCCTGAAGACCTCGCTGTCGGAGAGCGCGTTTTCGCTGGCTCCAGGCGAGGCCCGGACCGTGAAGGCCATCGTGGAGCCCACCAAGGAGACCAAGCCGGGCGCCAAGGCGGTTTACGTCGTGGTTACGAGCAGCCCCACCACGAGCGCCCCTACTGGCACTGGTTTGGGGCAACCCAGCTATTATGGCCAGGAATACGATTATGGTGGGGCCTCGGCTCTGGCCTCGGCTGCGGCCTCGGCTTTGCCCGCGCCCGTGATGGGGTTGCAGCGGCTGGTCGTTTCATTGGAGGACTTCCAGAAACCCGTCAAGGCCGAAACCGTCGTGTTGAAAGTCAACCGCCAGGAGTATGACGTGGGCGCGAAGGGCTTTGACGTCCAGGTCAGCCCGAACAAGGTGGGCGGTTCGGACAAGGTAGAGGTCAGCATCGCTGAAGACTTTTTCGTGGGCAGCCAGCCTGCCGTGGTGGAAGTCCTGTTCATGGATGCGTTCGACAACGCGTACTCGCTTTCCTTTGAGTTGGTGCCCTCCAAGTACGAGGTCCAGGCCCGCAACCTCGAGTTCAAGGCCCAGGTCTTCAAGGCTTTGCAGTATGGCCGCGAGTTGCGGAACGCTTACTTCCGCGCGAGGGCTTCGACCGGCAAGTACGTGAAGAACAACGCGTACCAGTTGCAGGGGCCCCGGGCGTTCGTGAAGCTGGAGGAAACCATTCCAGTGGGCTCGAAGAATAACTTCGAGTTTTATGCGGAAGACCAGTTTGGCACTTACTTCAAGACGGTGGGAAGCTTCACCATCCGGTTCCTCGTGGCTCCCCAAGGCATGGGCTTGCCCGAGCAGGGCTACCGGGAGTACGGCAACAAGCAGGAGTACCGGGAACCGCTGACCCTGAGTGTCGTGGAAAAGCCGGTCTTGGCGGACGTGCTGCAGATTACCGCTTATCCGGCTGAAATTAGCCTTAAAGGCGGGGAAAGCCGGGCTTTTGAGGTCAGCGTCTTGAATGCGGGCACGGAGCCGGCCAGGGACCTGGACCTGGCTTTGAGGGGGCTGCCGCAGGGCGTTGAATTCACGGCGAGCCAGGTGGATGAACTGCCGGCCGGAAAGTCCGCTGTGTTCAAGGCCACGCTGGCCACTGGTCTGGACGTCGAAAAATCGTTCAGCCTGGAACTCGAGGCAAACGGCCTGGGCTTGATTGCCGCAGGCAAGGCATTGACCCTGAAATTGGAGCCCAAGCCACGGGTGTCCGAGCAGAACCTGGTCAGCGAAGTCGTTGAACGCGAGCTCTCAAAGACCACGGTGAAGAGCAAGGTCTCCGACGAACAAATCAAGGCCGAAGTCGAGAAGATGATTTCCGCCCTGCAGTCCGAGGGCTTGAAGAAGGAGTCCGCCGAAAAAATCAGGGAACTGATTCCGGTGGACTTCGCCGTGAAGGCGAACATCTTGAATGCCGAGGGTGAGAAGGTGGACGCGCTTTACGGGATCAAGAAGGGCAAGGACTTGTTTGTCACGCGCGTGTATGACGGCATCGTGAACTCGGAGGTCAACCTGGACTACGATACCTTGAACCGGTTGGCCGTGGAGAACATGGTGGGTTCCTTTGGCCAGGCGGGCCTGGTGGGCTTTGGGGTCAGCGACCAGGGAGTCGCAGTGGGTTTGGTCATCCTGGTGATTGGCCTGGTCGCCGTCATTTTGCTGTTCCGGGAAAAGCACAGTTCCAACGAGAAGTTCCTCCGCAAGCGGAACTTCGCCGTGATTAAGGCCAAAAACCATTAACCCCCTGGAAAGCCTTGATAAGGCCTGGGAGGCTTATTCTAGCCTCAATTGCCGCCAGAGATAGGTTTAAATACTACCTCGGCAGCATGGTATATGTAGCTTGTTCACATGAACAAGTTAATCAAGGTGGGTTTTGGTGAAAAACACGGCAATCTTCCTGGCACTCTTGTTGGTGGTTACAACCATCCGGGCAGAAGTCCTTGAACTGCCTGCCGAAGTCCAGTTTAGCGGACAGCCGGTCGAACTCTCTTTTAAGGTACGCAATGAGGCCTTCCAGGCCCTGCCGGTGCAGGTCGACGTCCAAGTCGTTTCCTTCAAGGTCCTGCGCAAGCCCGACCTCGTCCAACCCGGGGAAGTCCAGGAAATCCGGCTGCAGCTTCAACCCAGGAACGACCTCCTCGGCTCAACCTACCAGTCCACTATCACGGTCAAGATGGGGGCCCAGGAAACCCGGAAAGAAGTCAAATTCGTTTTCGGGGAAGCCCCCAAGCAGGCCCCGAAGAAAAATGCCCTCCCTCCAGCCACTCCAAAGGCTCCCACCGCATTCGCGGTGCTGCCCCTGGCCTTCAACGAGTTCATGATGAACCTGGGGCTCGCGTTGCTGGCGGCCATTCTCTTGATTTCGTTCATTGCAAGGCTTACCAAAAGATTCATGCAAAACAGGGGTTGAAAAAAGATGGACAAAGTCTTCCTCACGGGTTTGTTGATGGTCTTCCTGCTCGGATTGCCTGGTCTAGCCGGCGCCGTGACTTTCTCTGACCGGCTGCCAACAGGCGATAGCTCGAACGACCCCCTCCAAAAGATTGCCGTAACCCTTTCCGACCCGGACGGCATCAACAAGGACAAGGTTTACTTCGAAGTCGACGGCTTCAACTATGCCTTGAACGACCCCCGCATGAGCTATAACGAGGCCACGGGCCGCCTGGAATATACTCCCATCCGGGAGCGGGACGAACTCGACAAGGTGGACGTACTCGTTTCAGCCGAAGACACCCTGGGAGAAAAAGGCGAACTCCGGTTTTCCTTCACGATTAACTCCATCGGCCCGGCACCCATTGACTTCCTTTCCTTCGAAGCCGGCGTGCTCCGGTGGGCAAAGCCCTTGTCCCTGGACTCGGTGGCCAAGTACAAAGTCTACCGGGACACTTCCAGAATCAAGGACAACGGCAAGTCAGCCTACTTCCTGGCCGAGGCTACGGGATTGAATTACACGGACTCCACAAGGGAAGAAGGAAAGAGATACTTCTACGCCGTTACGGCGGTGGACAACGCAGGCAGCGAAGGCCGGATTGCCTTGAACGTCTCCAGTGACGGACAGGTCTTCCCGGTCGGCCAGCCGGCTCCGGCTCCCCTGCCCCTGCCGTTCCCGGTTTACCCGGCACCCACTCCATTCCCTCCGACGGTGCCATACCCCGGCTTCGAAGGATTCGACCCTTACCCCCTGCCGAGCCCCAGCATCCCGTTCACGGGCCGCGTGGACTTCGCTCCGAAGGGAGAAGTCATCCAACTCGAGCGCGGCGGCATTTCAAAGGCCGACTTCTCGGTCTCCAACGGTTTGCCCGTGGAAGTCACGGTCCGCTTCGAGATGAGTCAGGCCTCCATCGGCAACGGAACCGTTTTCATGTTCCAGCCCCAGAGCCAGCAGCTCCGCTACGGCAGGGGCTCCGGCTTCAAGCTCGCACCCGGCGAGACCACGTTTATCAGCCTGCCCGTAAAGGCCTCCGAACAGGCGTTGCCAGGCATTTACCTGCTGGGCATCGATTTAATCGCCTTGGACGAGGAAGGCCGCATGGTCTACTCGGACAGCTCCGGGGCGGAAGTGCAGGTATTCGCGCCCCTGCCCGAGCCTTTGGCTGCCGACCTGGTTCCCGCCAACTATTACCAAGAGCTGGCACCGGTTGAAGACAACGGCCGCATCGAGGCCAGAATCGTCGAAGCGCCTCAGCCACTTATCCGCATCGCCGTGGAAGACGCCCAGGTTGCGCCCAAGCAAAAGGCAGCCGAGGCCGCAGCCGAGGCCAGAGCCGAGGCCCGTCAACCGCTGACCCAGGTCGCAGTCAAAGAGGCAGGCAATGCCCCTGCCGGGTTCTTCAACCTGGCCGCCATGACCACCCTGAACATGGCCCTCGGCTTCCTGGTGCTGGCCTTGTTGCTGGTGTACGGTTTAATCAGGCTTTCAGTGGAGAGGCGGTGAAACAAGTCATGAACACGAAAATCGTTTTAGCTGGACTGGTATTGCTGCTCGTGGCAGGCCTTGCCGCGTTCGCAAAAGCCGAACCCATGGTAATGGCAGGCCAGGCAAAAACCTTGACGGTGGAACTCACCAACACGAAGAGTGTGGCCGAGACCCTGGACTTGTCCATTGAAAACCAGAACACGGGCATCATCGCCGAAGTCGAGCAAAAAGCGCTGACGCTCAAGGCCGGCGAACGCCGGACCGTGAACGTGATAGTCAAGGCACTGCCGGACGCCAGGGAAGGAACCTATTCCATCCGCTTGGTCGGCAAAAAGATGGTAACAGTCCAGGCCCAGCCGCAACCCATGCAGCCAGTAACGGCTCCCGGAGCGGTTCCAGCCATGAACCAGCCCATGATGCCCATTCCGCCTGTTTACGGCCAGGCACCCGCTTACAACCAGGCCCTCCCAGGGTTTTCACCCGGACAGCCTGGAAGGCCGGTGTTCTATCCAACCATTCCAGGCAGGCCCCCGCTCCTCGTCGACGAAGGCGAAATGGATGTGGATGGCGCCCTAGCCATCGAAGCACATCTCTCCAATGCCGTGGACCCCGACAGCGTGAGGCTGGGCGTTAGGAACGAACTCTTTGACGCGAGCCGCAGGGAACTCAACGTGAGAGGCATCCCCGGCGGCGCCATCGTGGAATTCGCAGATGATTTTTTCGAGAAAAAGGAAATCGTGCCCGTGTTCCTTGCCCTCGGCGACAGCCGCGGCAACGAGTACCGGTTTTCCTATGCCTTCAGCCCAGTGACCCTTGCCGTGGAAGACCCGCGGCTCTCGGTCCGGATCAACGAACTGGATGACGTGGACCCGACCTCGGTGCGGTTCGACCTCCGCGCCAACGACTTTGGCGGAACCTTCACCGCTGACGGGCCGGGCATTTCCCTGAACCCCGTGACCGGCGAGATCGTGGCCGACCTGCGCGGCGCGCCGCTGCGGCTCGGCAGCCGGATTCCCTTCAGCGTGTACGCGAAGGACCTGGTGGGAAAGGAGTTCCGGGTCTCGGGAGACTTCGTGCTTGACTTTGACGACCGGCTTGCCGCCGCAGGCCAGGCAGTGAACAGCGGTGACACGCTCAAGGACTTCGTGGACTCGGTGGACCGGCAAAAGTACCGGGACTACATCCTCTACCGGAGGAACGTGACCGAACCCTACATCAACTCGAGGAACTACATTGACAGCGTGAACCGACAGATGGACATCGACGCGGTAAGATACGGCGGGCCCATCTACCCGGCCAGCGAACCATTCCTGGTGCAGGACCGGGACCGCATCACGTACTTCCAGGACGCGGAAATGGATGGCAGCCCCTACGCGGACGCCATTCCATTCGGGCCCATGAACCCCTTCCTGGGGGACAGCTTCCCGGCACCCGAAGCAGGCCAGTTCGAGCCCAGGGAAACCGTGCGCGAAGAAGTGGTCTTCGAGAAAGCACTTTCCTTCCGAGTAGTGAACGAACGGGCTTCCACGGCCGCTCCATCCACGCGAGTAGCCGGGAAACCAGCCAAGCCCAACGCGGCCCAGGCTTTTGCCTCGCCCGTGCGGGTCACGGAAGCAGGGACCTCACCGGTAGCCGGCTTTGTTTCCTTCAGCTCCGTTGCCGCCATCGGAACGATTGGCGCGGGCATCGTCGTGGTGCTCTTGCTGGCCTTCATCGTGGGCTCGCTGAGCCGGCCTACGGGCCAGCCAACGGTTCGACCGGCCAGAACCGGGAACCGTTTGCCCCGGAAAAGAACTGGAAACATTTCACCGGCCATGCACGTCATCCTCAACTACCGAAGCGGATGACGTCCCCTATTTTTCTTTCAACCGCCCAGCCCGCGCTTGACCACCGGCACGTTCAACGCTCCTTTCGAACCCAGGCCAGGGCAGTCAACAGCAGGGCATAGCCCCCTAACAAGCCCAGTAAAGGCGTGAGCGCGGCCAGGGAGAGGCCTTTCACCATCAAGGCCAGCAGGACCTCTTTTGCTGCAGTCAAGGGCAGGAACCTGCTTATCGTGGCAATCCCGGCCGGCATGAACTCGAAGGGGAAAATCGTTCCGCTCAGGAACAGCATGGGAATCATGGCCAGCAACGAGCCAAGGATGGCCGTGGACAGGGTTTGCGTGAACTGGGCAATGAACAAGCCCAGCGCCGAAAAGGCGAGCGCGATGACGACCAGCACGGCCAACAACTCCAGGGGCTGCGCGTGCAGGGGCACGTTGAAGGCGAACACGGCCAAGCCCAGCACGATGCCGGCCTCCACCAAGGCGAACGCGAGTTGGCCGAACAGTTTGCCCGCCAGCCAGGTTCCCCTCGAGACGCTGGACAAGGCCACGCGTTTGGAAATCCCGGCATTGCGTTCGAGCACGACCGACAACGCGGTCAAGAGGATGCAGGTCAAGAGCAGGACAATGGCCACCCCTACGGGGGTCACCACCGCCAGTTGGCTGGCCTGGAACGCCTCTTTTTCCGTGACCTCGACTGGCGTCACCAGGTACGCGGGCTGGTAGGCCTTGAAGCCGTGCACGTTTTCCAGCATGCCGTCCATCAAAGCGCGCGTTTTCTTGACGTCCTCGTTGAGTTCGGCCTGGGATTCCTTGGCCTCGAAAACGGTTGGCTTGCCTTCGGCGACCGTTTGCTCGAGCGAGGAAACGCTGTCCTCGAAGCCGCCCAGCGATTTCCTGGCGTCCTCGAGCCCGACCTCAGTGGCGTCAACGCCGGAAAGGGCTCCTTCGACGCGCGCGGCCGTGGAATCGATGTCCACCAGGACGCTGCGCAAGTCCGTGGAAACCTTGTTCATGGAATTCACCTGCACGGCCAGGCTGTTCTGCATCTGCTGGAGCTGCGAGCGCAGGGGTTCCGCGGTGTAGGCCTGCATCTGGGCCAGGTTTTGCCGCATGCGGAGCAATTCGCTGGTCTGCGCGCCCGACGTGTTCTGGGCGTCGAAGACTTTTTTCTTGTAGCCGGTGAGCAGCGCGCGCGTGTCCTCCAGGCCGGAACGCGAGGACTCCAGGCGGGTCTTCGTGTCGCCATAGAACGAGTTGAAGGCGTCCAGGTCACCGGTTTCCTTTTCCAGGTCAATGGAATCGAATTGTTGGCTGAGCTTTTCCAGTTTTTCGCGGGTGCGCGCCAGGGTCTCGGAGAACGAGAGCAGCTTCTGGTTCTCGCTGTCCAAGTCGGCCTCGATTTTTCCCAGGTCGGACCAGATGTCGCCCAGGAGCTCGGTCGCCGTCTGGTAGGCCACGCCGCGCACGGCCGCACTGACCTGGGCGGCAACGGCTTTGCCGGCCACGACCGAGGAATTGTCGTACACGACTTCCACGGAAACCGGCTGGTTCTTGGCCGAGGGCCGCTGCACCAGGATGGCCACCGTTTTTTGCCCGGAGGCGACGGCTTGCCGTGCCGCTTCCGGCGTGGAAACGAATTCGAGTTTCAACGCGTTCTGGTCCGAAATCTTTTCCAAAAAGCTTTCGCGGTCAAAGCCTTCCCCGGATTCAGGGAGGTAGAGGGCGGCCGAGACGCTTTCGATGGCCGGCTTTCCCAGGGCTTCCGCGTACGCCGTGCCCTGCCCAAAGGCGAGGGCCAGGGAGAGCATGACCAGCGCAGGGTAGACCAGCACCAGGGCCAGGGCAATCCGTTGCGCGCCGATGAGCTTGACTTCCTTGGAGGCGATGGCGCCCAGTTGGAGCAGGGGCTGGAAGGGGCTAGGGCTTGGCACTGGCCTTCACCCCCGCAGGGGGCAGGTGCCTTTCCCCCGTCAAGTGGATGAACACGTCTTCGAGTTCGGGTTCCTTCAACTGCTGGCTCAACACCTTGATGCCCTTGCCTTCCACCAGGGAAACGATTTTGCCAGCGGCCTCAACCTGATTCCTTTCAGGCAGGGAAACGAAGAGGAAGTGGTGCTTCCACTGGACGCCGGCCTTCGGGTAGAGTCGGTGGATGCCGGCCAGCAGCTCTTTTTCGCGTTCCAGGTCCGTGCCTTCCGCGGCGCGGAGGGCCAGGATTTTTTCCCCGCCAAAGCGCGCGATGAGTTCCTTGGGGCTGCCGTGGGCCAGGATTTCCCCGTGGAACAGGATGGCCAGCTCGTCGCACAGCTTCTGGGCTTCCTCCATGTAGTGGGTGGTCAAGACAATGGCTTTGCCCTGTTTTTTGAGTTCCACGATTTTCTTCCAGAAGGTGTGCCGCACGTTGGGGTCCAAGGCAACCGTGGGCTCGTCGAAGAAAACGAGGTCGGGGTCGTGGACCAGCGAGCACGCGATGTTCAGCAGGCGGCGGTAACCGCCCGAGAGTCGCTCGGCGCGCGTTGCCGCAAAGGGCCTGAGTTCCAGCCACCCGAGGAGGGCGGACACGCGTTCATTCAATGCCGCGCCGCCCAGGCCGTTGAGGCAGCCGAAGAAGCGGAGGTTTTCTTCCACGGAAAAGGAGGGGTAAAAGCATTCCTCCTGGGGCACGACTCCGAGGAACGCGTGCAGGTCCTTGCCGTATTCCTTCAAATCGCGGCCGCGGATTTTCACGTGGCCGGCATCGCTGGGGTAGAGGCCGGAGAGGATGCCGAGCAGGGTGGACTTGCCCGCGCCGTTCGGGCCCAGGAGGCCGAAGACCTGGCCGTTTTCCACGGCAAAGGAAACCCCTTTCAACAAGGCCCGGCCCTGGAAGGACTTGCCAATGCCCTGTGCCTCTAACGCCGATTTCATCATAGAATTGGGGCCTATGGGGTTAAAATGCGTTTCCAAGGCGTTGGCTTTGCTCTTAAAGTCGCTTTCGCTCCTTAAGTCGGGGTCTGCTCAGGTAGCCCCCCTGTTCGAATTAAGGCCCAATCAAGGCCAATAGGAAATAATGCCTGTTTCAGCACAACTACTAATTACTACTAATTTAGTTAAAATTAGTAATATCGATAGGTTTTTATTACTAACATTTACTAATTTAGTTAAGATTAGTAATTGAGTTGTTCGTATGAAGACCCCTGAAAAACCGCCGAGCTGGCCTAGTGAATTACGTACTTTCGTGAAAACAAACGATTTGCCAAAAATGCTTCAGGACAGCGAATTGTCCGGCATAATCAAGGAGAGCCAGAGAAAATATCTGTATTGGGAGGAACTCAGGCACCGCTACCCTAACCCGTCTCATCCCCACAAGTCCATCTGGGCGATTATCAAGCTTTTCAGGGTACAGCAATACAAGTCCATTGTGATAGGGGGTCGAGTTTTCAATTACTTTCTCACAGAGTCAGCACAAGAAAAACTTCGTTACGCTGATTCGCATGCCGGACAAATAATTGGTTCGGAATCTCCCCGCGATAAGTTTCAGGGCGGGGAAAGGAAGCGCTACCTGATTAATTCCCTGATGGAGGAAGCCATTGCTTCAAGCCAATTGGAGGGGGCAATGACTACTCGCAAGGTCGCCAAAGAAATGCTTAGAACAAAACGCGAGCCAAGAAGCAAAAACGAGTTAATGATTTACAACAACTACCAAACAATTAAATACATTAAAGACCTTTTTGAGACCTCAAACGCAGGGGACAGCAAACTAACGTCTTCCTTGATTTTATCATTGCATAAGCTCATAACTAAAGGCACGCTTAAGAACCCGCGAGCCGAAGGAAAGTTCAGGGGCACGGATGACATAATAGTCCGAGATGATGCCAACGAAGTAGAATACGTTCCCCCACCACATAATCAAGTCCCCACCCTAGTCAACGACTTATGCGATTTTGTGAATGCTCCAGCCCTCCCGTTCATTCACCCGCTAATTAAGGCCATAATACTCCACTTTCTGGTTGGATATATTCATCCATTTGAGGACGGCAACGGCAGGGCTGCGAGAGCCTTATTTTACTGGTTTTGCTTAAAGTCCGGTTACTGGCCCTTTGAGTTCATGCCCATTTCAAGGATAATAAAGAAAGCACCGGCAAAGTACGCGAGAGCATTTCTTTTCACGGAATACGATGACTTGGACATGAATTACTTCATTGAATTCAATTTAGACGCGATAAAGCAGGCAATCGTTGAACTTGGCGCTTACCTGAAGAAAAAACAAAAAGAAAAAAACGAGGCGCTACAGTTAATGACTAAATTGGCCAAGGACCTTAATCTACGCCAATCCCTTATATTGAAGGACTTAGTGGAAGAACCTGAAAAAGCTCTCTCAATAAAAGAAACAAGTGCGAAATACAATGTAACCTATCAAACAGCGAGAACGGATTTATTGGAACTCTCAAAAAAAGGCTATCTTGGCCTACACAAGAAACGAAAGCAGTTCGTGTTTTATAAATCAGACAAATTCGACGAAAAAATAAGAACGGACAAAAACTGAAACGCCCAAGGCGTTCAAGGCTTTTTAAGGGGGTGCAGGTGGGCCGCGAGGAACGGGCTTTCCAGGAAGAGCGCGCGCTCCTTGCGGGGGTCTTCCAGGGGCGGGTGCAAGAACAAGAGCACGCGTTTTTGGTCGAAAACCGCATATCTCCCGGTCGGGCTTGCCTTATAATGGACTTTAACGCCTTTCCTGGCCAACTTATCGTTTTTTGCAGACAAGACCCCTTGTTTTCGCTTGATTCCCTCCCGGTCCGAGCAAATTACCACGCTTTCCCTGCAATTATCCGTTTCCTCGGCGATACGGTTGTAGATGGTGTGCCGGCCGGTGAGGATGACTGCGTCCTCGGCAACGCCTTGGCGTTCCTCTTTGGCGCCCTCGAGGAGGCTGGACAAGGAGAACGCAATGGTCTTCAATTCCTGCAAGTCCTTGTGGTGGCGCTCCGTTTTGTCCAGGGCCAGGTTCTTGTACACGGTTTCCAGGCGAAGGGCCTTGAACTCCACGGGCTTGCTGGGCCTCCGCACCACGAAGCCCTTGGCCTCCAGGGAGGAAAGCACGTCATAGATGCGCGCCCGGGGAATGCCCGCGTCCTTCGACAACACCGCCGGCGTAGCGGACCCGAACCGCGAGAGCGCGGAATAGGTCTTGGACTCGTACTCGTTCAAGCCCAACCGCTTCAAGGAATCCAGGAGCTCGTGTCTAGGCATTCACCATCGACTAGTAGTAAGTCGTTACTAGAATAAATAGGTTGCGCGCCCGGGCAAGCCGTGGTTGCCACGGTTTTTAAACCCCTGCCCAGTCATTACCGCTATGTGGGGGCCCGTTCGCAACCTGTTTTACTTTTTCTTCGACCTGCTCTCCAACCCGGCCAAGTGGTCGGTGTACCAATTCCTCCACCACCCCCTGCCGCCCTACCAGGTCAACGTGGGCTGCAACAAGAACCTGGTGAGCGGCTGGATCAACGTGGACCGGGGCGGCAACGCCCGCCGCGCGCTGCGCATCGACATCCTGGGCGGCCTGCCCTTTGAGAATAACTCGGTCCGGTTCATGGCCAGCAGCCACTTCCTCGAGCATTTGACGCGGGCGGAAGCCAGGCAATGGTTCCGGGAAATCCAGCGCGTCCTCCAACCAGGGGGCGTTGCCCGCTTCGCCTTCCCCGAACTCGGCTACTTCGTGCGGCAATACGCGGCAGGCCGGATGCAGGCCTTCCTCAACGACCCCGACACCAATGGAGACAAGTTCAACCACTTGTTCTACGACTACGAGCACCGCTATATCTACGACGAGGAAACCCTTCGAAAGGACCTCACGACAGCCGGTTTCAGGGAAGTCCGCTCCGCGTCATGGAACCAAAGCCAGTGCAAGGAATTGCAGGGCCTCGAAGGGGACAACCCCTACAAGGTTCCCTGCTACGAGGCCGTCAAGTGAACCCCGGCCGTCAAATGAGCCCGTTGCTTCACATCGTGGCCAGGAAGGCGGCCAAGCCGTTCGTCACCAGTTGCACGGCGAGCGCGGCCAGGAGCAGGCCCATGACGCGGGCAAAGGCCTTCAACGCCAGGTGGGGCACGCGTTCCTGGAGGGCCGCTCCCCGGGAGAGGATGAGGTAAGCCAGGACAAAGGCCAGCACCGTGGCGCCGAGGAATTCAAGGGCCAGTTGAGGGGAACCGGCTTGGTTGGCCAGGACAACCCCGGTTGTGATGGCGCCTGGCCCGACAATCAGGGGCATGGCGAGGGGGAAGGCGGCGATGTCCTCCATTTGAAGGGCTTTTTCCCGCTCGTTTTCGCTGAACTCGGTCTGGGTCTTCAAGCCGAACAGCATCTCCAAGGCGATGACGAACAAGAGGATGCCTCCCGCGATTTCAAAGGAATACATCTTGATGTGCAGGTAGTCGAAGACCAGGTTGCCGAAGAACGAGGCCAGGACGAAGACCGTGAACGCGATGAGCACGGCCTTGCGCACGATGTCCGTGCATTCCCCGCCATTGCACTTGTTGAGGAGGGCCACGAAGATGGGCACGTTCGCGAACGAGTCTAGGATGATGAAGATGGAGACGAAGGCCAGCAGGAGGAACTCGAACATGCTTCAACTAACAGGGAGTATGGAATATTAATACGTATCGGAATCAGTTTAGTGGATGCAGGGAATCCACCCACGGATATGGTTTTGGCGCCTGGAGGGGAAAGTCAAGCACCTACTTTTGCCGAGCCGGTTCAAAGAGCTATACAAGAAGTCAAGGCCATTGATGACTATTCTGGAGGCCAAACAACTGTACGACCTCGCGAAAAAGAATGCCCGCCAAGGCATCCTCGTCGAAATCGGGAGCGCCTGGGGCGGAAGCGCGTGCCTCCTCTCCCAAGCCTCGAAGGAAGCCAGCAGAAATAAAGTGTACTGCGTCGACTCCTGGTCCAGCCCGGAAAAAAGCATTGAAACCCTCTGGAACAAGGAATCGTTGGG
>Ga0209541_10001698_pt1 | contig 43032 bp, 43 predicted proteins | sample RifCSPlowO2_01_FD_184027 | JGI IMG/M metagenome (GOLD analysis project Ga0209541, IMG submission 184027) | Groundwater microbial communities from Rifle, Colorado - Rifle CSP2_plank lowO2_0.1 (SPAdes) (version 2) | ecosystem: Environmental > Aquatic > Deep subsurface > Groundwater | place...
TGTGAGCCCTGTAAGGCCGGCTGAAGGGCCTGAGTTTGTGCCGATATAGGTGCTATTCACAAACCAGTCGACACGATTCCTGCCTGAAAGCATGTCGGTACTGGCATTTCCTGTGGTGTTCCCTGTTGCGCTTGCTGAGGTGGAACAGTCTTCGGTGGTGCCACCGCCGGTTGGGGGAGGTGTGACCCCAGAACAATAAGGAACGCTAATAGTACATGGGTTGCCGCAGGAATCCTGGCCGCTTTGAACGCCTGAGGAGCTGCAGGCAGTGGAGGCGCTGCAGCCGGTACAAGTTCCAACATTGACCGTGCATTGGGCGGATTGTCCGCCCGATGAAGTTACTGTTACGGTCTTTGTGCCACTACTTTCGTATTGAACGGGGCCAAAACTGGTTCCGCTTCCAATCCCGGGGTTCCCGTCTGGAGCAGACCAGGAGAGTGTCCCTGTTCCCCCGCTGGCAGTAAACGAGGCAAGACCACCGGGTTGGATGGATTGGGAAGAAGGGGTGCAGGAGAGGGAGGAAGAGGGGGGGCTTATGTTAACCACCATCGTGACAGGACTGTTGCCATTTCCTGCTGTGTTGCTGCAAGTAAGAACAAAGTTGTAGGTGGACAGGCTTGAACTCCAATAAAGGGGCCCTATCCACGCTGAGTCTTGCGGAAGTTTACCTCCTGACCAAACGTTGTTTGTGCTTGCTGCGTCACAAGTTTGTGCTCTTAAGGAGGACCACGCAAGCTGAACTGAGCCGCCACTGGGAATCGTTGTAGACCCCCCACCCTGCCCGCCGGCACCATTTGCTGTTAGGGAGGTGTTTGGAGCTTGAGTTATACATTGATGCGCAGAAGTACATTCAGCAGGGGTTGGACACGCGTAGTTATTACTTCCTCCTGCTCCGGTACAGCTAGAAAGGCAAGCACTCCACCAACCAGGACAGTTTGGGCGAGTATCATTGGGGTTAGTTTCGAAATAGTAACCGCAGTAGTTATTCTGATCACTTCCACTGGGCGGAGTGTTTATGGCGCCGCCTTGATTAAGAAGACCGGAACAGTATGTATTGCATGTATAGCCGTCGTTATTGTAAGCACAAACTGATGTGTAGCCACTACAGCCATTGAACGATTCAACTGCACATGTGTTTGATACACCCGGGCACTGATAAAAAGTACGTGTGCCACTACAACTAAGGTTACTGCCATAAGTTAGGTCACGGTCAAATAGGAAGGCGCAACGCTTGTTGAGATCTTCGTCGTTTGCGGGGTTGGGAAAGTCGGCACACGTTGCTGCGCGCGTGAGTGGAGGCTTATACAAAAAGAGGGAGAAGAATACTGGTAATAGTATTATCCACCTTAATCGGGGCATGTTTTTACTATACTACAGCAAAAATAACTTTGAAAGCTAGGCTGTTTTGAGCGGAGCAGAAAGCCGCAGCGGAGGTGTTTCGGGGTGGCTGAGCCAACGGTCCCGCCATTCTTTGTAAGGTTGGCTATCGATACCTTTGTTTGTCCATAGCGGTATGGCTACTGTAAGTTCCGTACCCCAGTTCTGAGCCGCTGACTCTACTGGTGTCAATGCAAGGTCCGTTCTTGTTATGTTATAGAGGATTCTTAGATCTCTGCCTCCGTTGGTAAAGTTCAGGGTATAAAATCCAAATGGGTTGTTGCAATCAGCACTGACTCCTGCTGGCGGGTTACATATTACAAGCCGTCCCACTGGAACTCCGGCTTCTCTTTTCAAACTGTCGTCATATGCTATTTTCAGAGAATTCAAGCCAAAATCATTTGCCATTTGTTCCATCTCTTCTGGTGAATTTTGTTCGTCCTCGAGATACCAACCTATTTCACCAAGAGGAGGGTTGTTAAACTCAAATCTACCGGATTGGCTTCTGTATGTATCCCTGAATCGGCGTTCGATAAAAGTGGGTGGGTTGTCTCTCCCCTCTTCGTTGCCGGTGACTGCCATTGCGGCATCCGCTACTGTTTCTCCGTCAGGAGCAGGAGGAAGCGTGGAGGTGTCTTCCGTGGTTGGTCTTTCTTGTGCCATGGCGGAGCCGGAGATTGCCGCGCCCGTAATCAGACCAGCTATACTTGCAAACCTAGCAAGGAACCCACGACGATTGTTGTCGTCAACCGTGGGAACTACCGAGAGGGGTTCTCCGAAGGCTGGTGGGGTTGTCCTTACAGGGGATGTTTTTTGTTCAGACATGGGTGGCATATTTGGTGGGGCTAGAGAAAGTCCCCTTTCTTGGTATCCCATAGTTAGACTATTGTATCATATGTCTGCAAGTTTTTCAAGGGTTTGAGGCTACTGGAACGTAGGATATAGAAACAATCTTGTATACTCCCCCGTCGGCCTGAAGAGTGATAGTCGCCTTCTGATCTAATTTAATTGCGCTTAGCCCTGTTGAGGTGTTAGGGGGCTTGGTTAGGCTTCGAAACGTATAAATTTGGACATTTGGTGCTGCTTCGAAACTATCTGTTTGCCCCTGATCGTCTCGCATGGTAAGTGTATTGTCTTTAACTCTTGTTACAAATCCATTTATTGTTGCTGTTTGTCCGATGAAGAGTGGGCTAGTTTTGAGGCATGCCAGTTCAGTGCCGGCCGTTTTTTGTCTTGGCAACCATCCAAGCACTTCGGGGAACATCTTTGAGAGACTTAAGATATTGAAATAGTTTAAGACTGCGAGTGTGGCTAGAAAGAGGACGACGGTTCCGAATATGGCTGTAAGAATAAGAGGAAGATCAGAGGAGGGTTTTTGTTGAGGAAGGTTTGCCTGCTCCATGCTTTAATACTAGAATTCACCCTCTTCTTTGTCAAATTGGAGTTTTATCTGCCCATTCGGGGGGTATAACTTAGGAAGTGGTTTATCGCTTCAATAAGAGCTTGGGGGGTTAATTCTGGAAACATTTCAGGTAGAAATTTAAATCTAGACTCTCCGGTTTGAAGAGGCATAAACCAGTTTGTGCGAGACAACTCATCTTCAGTTACCCCGGTTCTAATTACAAGGTCTGGAGATGCTTGTCCTGCTGTGTATAAGTAGTTTGCGATAATTGAAGGGTTTTTTATTAGCTCATTAGGCTCAAGATTTCCGTTGTTGATAGCTGAAGCAATTTTAATAATAGCCTGCGCGAGTTCTTCACGTCCTCCATAATTTATTGCTAGATTTATGGTATGTTTCGTGGCTTGTTTTGTCCATTCTTCTAGACTGGCTAGTGCGTCTGCTATGTCTGGCGGAATCCCAACTTTGCTTCCAATATGTATCACACGTACATCGTCCTTTTTAAATTCTTCTAGCAAGGTTTGGTTTGTCAAATATGTTCTTGCAAGTTGGGTCATAAAGTTTATTTGAGCCTCTTCTCTTCCCCAATTTTCAGTTGACCAAAGCCAGTATGTACAGGTTGGAATACCCCAGACTCTGGCTGCTCTATCTATGGCAAGTACGGTTTCTACGCCTGCTAGGTGTGCCAGAAAAGGTGGTGCCACTCCTCGTTTTGTTGCAGCACGTCTGTTGCCGTCACAAATAACTGCCAGATGCCTTAGTGTATCTGGGTTTATCCTTATCTCCGGAACAGATGTCCATCGACTATGTATTTCCGTCAGCCACTGGTCGACAGCCGAAATATGTTCTGTGTTTATTGAGCCTTTTAACTCTGGGGGGTACATTTTAGGTTAAAATTTTCTTTCTCTGCTTGAGGTTGGTGCCAACTCTGATTCAAGTTTTCTTGTTAAGAGTGCTATTGTGTGGTCGAGCGGGCCGTTGTTTTCTATATGAAAATGGGCCTTGGTTATCAATTCCATCATTCCTGCTGCAAGTTTTAGTCCATCAATAAATTCCATCTCTTTTGTTGCCTGTTCTGCGGGCGTGCCTTCCCGATCTGTAACTCTTTGTCGTCTATTTGCTTCGGTTGTGTGAATGTGGATTACAAAAACTCTGCTCTCTGGAAAAGCGGTTTCAAGATGGGTTAGAAAGTTGGGGTCGTAACAACCGTCTATTATAAAGCCTGGTTGGGCAACTTGTTCTTGGATAAGCTCAACTGTTCTTTGAGCTGCTCGGTCCCTTACACCAGAGGTCCCGATAGTTTCCATCCAATCTCGTGTTCTTTGATACCCTGCTTGTTTTGTAAGCTCTGCGGTGATTTTTCTTTCTTCAATAACTGACAGTTTTAGTGCCTGACTGATTGCCTTAGTGATAGTTGACTTGCCAGCCCCAGAAAAGCCAGTGAAGATAAATAAGATCATTAAGGAATTGCTGGTAGGGACTTAACAAGCTCTTTGGTTCCGGGGACGAGATTTTTTATTCTTCCTAGATCTTTAAGTTTTATCCATTTATATTCATTGTGTTCTGACGATAAGGTAATCTTGCCAATTAGTTTAGAAGTTATTATTATTCTTAGGAGATGGAATTTCTTTCCTGCAAACGGGTAGATTAATGAGAGTGCATGTACAATCTTGGGCCTTGATGGTTTACAGCCAAGCTCTTCTGTTATTTCCCTTTTGAATGTCTCCAGGGGTTGTTCGCCAAACTCTATTTTGCCTTCCGGTAGCTGCCAAAAGTCGGGGAATGTTTTACTGCTTGTGCTTCTGCGGACAACGAGTATCTCGTTCCTAGGCTTAATTATTACACCAGTTACTAAAACTATAAAATCTTTGAAATGGGCTATTGCTGGTTTTTTTGTAGTTTTACTTGGCATTTTTCAGACTATTTTCTACCTGGTTTACCACATCTTCTACGTTTTTTAGGAGAGACTTTGTGAATTTCCACTCTTTATTAACACTGTGAGTTGCTGTTTTTATGTTTTTTCTTGCCTGGTTGATTGATTTTGTGAAAGGATTTCCTTCAAGCAATGGAAAGGAGTGGTAACCCGATTTCCTGTCCTCCTCGACCTCTATTATATCGTCTATCAATTGAAGGGCTAAGGCGTAATGAGTCGCGAACTTTGTGAGTTTCTTTCGCAGGTCGTTCCTTCCGCAAAATTCTAGTGCGGTATGAGAACCTATTTTAATAAGTTCCGCCCCATCTGCGACCCCTTTTTTATAGTCTAAGAAATTTTTAGGAGATTTTTTCCATAAAAGTTCAACTCTTTTTTGTTGTAAAAAATGATTTCTATTTACTATGTCTATTAGGATCTTGGCTATATTTTTGTACCCATTTTCGATAAGATTTTTGATAGCTTCCAGAGAAGCAATGTTGCCGGCGTATATCAATGCTGCAAGATCACTTTGATCGTTTGGTGTTTCATCCACAGCATCGTCATGACTTGAGATTTGGAGAGAAATTGTGCCAATGCTGGATAGAATGGTCTCCGGGCATTTTTTTCCAAGGTCTAGGCATAGATAATCACAAACCGCTATCGGACCAATTGCGATTATTTTGCGATGCAGTGTATCGAATACTTGCGACAGATTCCTGTTCTTATATTTTCTCTTAAGAGCATGTTCTTGCCGGGTTAGTATGTCTGTGTATTTTTTGATTCTATGGGGTATCAGGGGAATTAATAAGCCAGAGGAGTGGATCTTGGCAGATGGAATGTTGCCTACTTTATTCACTTGTCTGGGATAGTATACCAGACGCACTGCATGCCTGCTGCGTAGTTTGCGGCTTCTGGTTAACCAGACCGCACTTCCGATGTGTGATGTTTGTTGGGAGACGAATTTCTAACTTAGTGAATAGGATGAGCCGTTTCAAGATTTGATAATATTCCACAAAAAAGGTTTAATTTAGTACTCACAGGAGCACAAGATTCTTACTTATCCTGGGCTGCATACAGCTACAAAAAGAATAAGACTGAGATAATACACGAATCACTTAACAAACAAATGGAAAAAGACCAAGTTTACAAGAAATACTTATCTAGACAGTCTTAATTTATGGACGCATATGTAGGTGTAGTTCTAATTGACGCCAAAGAGCGTGTCTTTCTTATTAAGGAAGATGACAAGAATCATATCTCAAGGGGTAGATGGAATCTTCCTGGCGGCTCTGTTGACAGAAACGAATCTTTACCCGAAGCGGCACTTAGAGAAACAAAAGAGGAAACGGGCTGCGATGTAAGAATAACTTCTTTGCTGGGTGTTTATGAGTGTAAAAAGAGTGACAAGAATTGGCTTTATGTCGTATTCGAAGCAAGATTGGCTAAAGAGAGAAGGGGTAGACCCGTAGATCCAGAAGTTAAAGAGGGTAAGTGGTTTACAAAAAATGAATTTCTACACCTGGACTCTTCTCAAATAGTTCACCCTGATATGCAACTTGTTTATAACGTGGCTATCGGGGAACGTGGCTTGGATATAAACTGCGTAAAATATATTAATTACGACGACCAATAAGCTGGGGGAGGTTTGCCTGCTCCATACCTTATGTTAGAATCTCTATCTGTGTTTTGTCAAACAATTTTTTCTTCGATTAGATGTTTGTTGTTCTCATAGTAATCTCTTATCCTTTCTATACCCGACCACTCGGTTTCGCTGACATCTCTTTCCTCTTCACTTCTACTTTCATAATAGTAAACCTTGTCTATTGCATCTGACAGGGCACGGTTGAGATCGTGTTCCCACTCTGTCTCCATGTCCACAAACCTGTTGTGGCTATATAAATCAAAAGCTATGCCCTCTAAGTCACCTAGAGAAATTTTTCCGCCAAAAAAGTCTCTCAATACCCTCAAGAATATATCTCTCGTTTTTTCCTCCCCAAGACCGTTCTTAGTAAAAGAGACCGTCTCTCGAAGGTATTCTAAAAATTTTTCTGATAAGGAAGTTTGATCTTTCATTTTTGAGTGTGGTGGGCAGCGGAGGCGATCACGATCCCTGTCGCCATGTAGCGACCCATGGGACCCAGACACCTCGCCAGTCCTGGAATCGGTATCCCAGGAGAAGTGCCCACCGCCGTCAGACACTGACGTCGAATGATCTTTGCCCTTGCCGTCTTTGTCGAGGTCAACATGCCCGCGGTCCACATCACCGAAATCAGAGCTATAGACATCTCCGCTTCGGTCGCCAGAGCTAGAGCCGTCGGAGTTGTCTGATCCGTTTGAGCCGTCTCGTTCTACCACTTGTGTGGCTCCTTCTACCAACAAACTAGGGACATCAACGTTTCAGCGCACAAACAAATCTCGTTTGAGGCCACCTCCTTATTAAAGTACTGGTTAATTGTAGCAAGCGGGATCAACCGAGGAGGGTTTTTGTTGGGGAAGGTTTGCCTGCTCCATACTTTATATTAGAAGTGCGTGTTGTTCTTTGTCAAATTCCCTGTATCACACTTCCGATGTGTGATGTATCCGTATAGTTCTGATGTACAGGCTGGACAATTTATGAGCAGAAAAAGTCCAATGCGGGCCTAATTTGTGATAATATTTGGTTATGGAATATAAGAAAGACCCACACGGTAGACGGCTTATCGATCAAGGAGGGATTCGAGTCGAAAGGAAAGGATTTTTGGGGGAAATGGTAGTGTCTTGCTGAGAGCGAGCAATAGGAGACATGTCAAAATTACAAAAGAAAGTAAATGGTGGTGACTCTAAACTTGAAACGTTAATTTCTTCTTACCCTGGTCTGTTAACCTATAAGGGTTTTTTATCTGATTTATATGATTTTTCTACAGAATCTTCTTTTGTAAGAGGTTTTTGGGTTCATGGGTCTCGTATTACTGGCTTTTACCATGAATTTTCTGATCTAGATATAGCCTTTGTCTTGGATAGTGACAAATCCAAGGGGAAAATAAAAAACTACCTGTCCGGTAAAATTCACTACGATCCAAGTTTTCCAGAATACTTTCTAGACACTTTATGTGAATATTGGGAATTAAATGGTATAGAGGTTGGTGTTCACATTTATACCCTCAAAGAGGTAGGTGCCAAATTGTGTAGTTTAAACAGCTCTGTTGAATTTTTTGAGCGAACTCAGGCTTTTGTGGAACATGTTTTTCTTGAATCTCTTTTTTTGGTAGATAAGGGTATGGTTTTGAAAAAGTTCAAGGATAAGGCTTATAATTACCCGGAGGATATTCGCACTGAAATAATTGAACTTTACAAAAAGAGATTGGAGCAAAAATTTGTTTGGTGGCAGAAGCGCCCTATATGGAAAAGTGTTTTTGAAGAAATTACAGATTTGAAACTGATAATCGATGAGATATCTAAGTTACATTATGCAATTAATCGTAGATATTATGTTTATGCTTTGAAGAGTTATGCAAAAGACTTAGAGACTTTAAAGCCAAATATTAAAGATGCAGTGTTTAGTATTTGTACTATAAATCCACAGAGTTTTGAAGGAAAGGACAAAAGGAAACTAATTATGCAAGTGTTCAGTAAATTAATGCGATATTATGATGAGTATAAGTAAAAAAGATTTTTAATGTAAATTATTAGTTTGAAAATGATTAAAATAGTTGACGTAACAATCCGCGATGGGGGTTATGAGAATAATTGGAATTTTTCGCTCAACTTCGTGGATTCTTTAATAAGGGGTTTAGCCGAGGCTGGGATTGAATATATAGAAGTTGGGCATGGGTATGGGTTGGGGGGAGAAAGAGATTTTGGGGCTATGGCCCATACAGATAGAGAATATCTTGATTTAATAAACAAGATAAACATCAATGCCAAAATAGGAATGTTTGCAAATGTAAATATTTGCAAAGTTGATGATGTTAAACTGGCTGGAGAGTTTGGCCTTGACTTTTTAAGGGTTGGATTCATAGGATACAGAAGTCCCCATCCAATGTCGGGATTACCTCAGTTAGTTGGTGAGGCTAAAAGGCAAGGTATGTTTGTTTCAGTGAACATGGTGTTGTCAACTTTATATTCAGATAAAGATCTATTAGAAAATCTTAAATTCATTGAAGACCTGGGGTCAGATGTAATTTATTTGGTTGATAGTACGGGCGGTATGTTACCAAATGAGGTGACTAGAAAGATTGAACTCCTAAAAACTAATAGTAATATATTAGTGGGTTTCCATGGACATCAAAATTATGATTTGGCTGTGGCTAATTCACTGTCGGCTGTTAAAGCTGGTGCAGACTTTGTTGACGGAACACTGCTTGGTCTAGGTAGGGATCTTGGTAATGCTCAGCTTGAAATATTGATAAATGTACTTGAGGATTCTGGTTACAATCTGGAAATAGATTCCATGAAGCTTGTTGATCTAACCGATAGCGTGGTTTCATCTCTTTTTGAGAGGTCGCGAGGTGCACGGAAGCAAAATATATTGATGGCTAAATATGGAGTAATGAAACATTCCTTGGATCTTGCTTACAAAATTGCAGAAGAAAAGAAGGTGGATGTAAGAGAAGTGTTAGCCCTTATGAAAAACAAGAATATCCATTTTCCAACCTACGAGGAGGTTGTTGGTTATTTTGTTAGAGGAAACCGATGAAAGTTGTTGCTGTTGGAGGTTATATTTTTTTTAAGAAAGAGACTTATGCGAGACTTACAAAAGTTTCCGACTTCATGCATATTAAAGAGGAGCCTTCGGAAAAAGTTTTGGGGGACGCGGCCAAACAAGCTGATATTGTCGTAACTTACGGGAAAATCACCCCCTCGTTTATAAAAAAATATAGGCACCTGAAAGCTATTATTGTATTGTCAACCGGAAAAGAAGACCTTGAAAGTGCAGAGATGTTAAATGCTGCTTCTGATTCGGATACTTTACTAATGTATACACCGAAGTATTCAACGCAGTCTGTTGCTGAGTATACCTTAGCAGCACTGTTTTCCCTTCAAAGTAAAATATTGCTGGCTACAAGAGCCTCTTTTTTGGATCAGAGTTTTGGGGTGCTTGATTCTCAAAGGGTTTGTCTAACAAACAGTACAGTAGGAATTGTTGGTCTTGGACATATTGGTGCATATGTTGCAAACATATTGTCAAAACTAGACATAAACACTCTTGCATATACAAAGCACCCTGACGGCAAAAAACTTGATGATTATAGGGGATTTTTGACCTTTTCTCCCACTCTTGAGCATTTGTCATCTAACTCTAATTTTGTTGTGGTGACGTGCAGTTTAAACCCAGAAACTGTTGCTTTCCTCAATAAAACGTCCTTTTTTGATCATCTTAAAGCAGATGTTGGACTAATAAACACCGCTAGGGGAAGGATTTTCAATCCTGATGATTTATATAAATTTATTTCGGAAAAGAAGAAATCATGCCTTTTTGTAGACGTTCTAGATTTCGATCTGGAAACTAACAACAAGCTGCGGCAGCTTCCCAATGTGTTTGTAACTCCACATATAGCTTTCAATAGTTTAGAAAGTCTTTATAACTGCACAGATGTTGTTGTGGAAGACATTGGAAGTATATTAGCAGGCAAGCCTATTAACATTGTAAAATAGATGAGTGTCTTTGGTGGTCCGCCAAAAATCCAGGTTGGGATGAGGCTTGATGTCAGGATTGAGTCGCTTCAACCGAATCGTCGGGACCCAACACGAAAGGATGTGAATCTTGAGTATGTTAGACATATAAAATGAATCTCCCACGAGGGATAAAAAATGAAAGATTCAACACACGACTTTACGAAATGTTTATAAAAAAGATGGCCGACAGAAATATTTTATTCCCTCCTTTACCAACAGAAACAGTTTTCCTATCTCCAGTTCACGAGGAAATAATAGACGATATTGAAAGAGCATTAAAAACTACTTTGTCAGAAATGAGGGATGCAAAATAGTTATGAGTTCTCAAAGTTCAACCATCCTGAGTAATCTCAATAAGACAATAATGTCGGCCAAAAGGACACGGCTTTACAAGGATAAAAACCTGCACAAAATAAATTCAATAAGCGAACTGTCGGGTCTTCCGTTTACCACAAAAGAAGATCTAAGGGGGGCTTATCCATATGGGGGCTTAGCAGTTTCCGAAGATAAAATTATCGAGGTACATACTACGTCAGGAACCACAGGTAAGCCAACCCTTTCTTTTTTAACAAGAAAAGATCTTAACGAAAGCTCAAAGGCAATTTCTGAAGCCTGGAGGGCCTTTGGAATTACTAAAAATAGCAAAGTTATGTTCATCATGAGTTACGGTTTGTTTAGTGGAGCGGCTTTAAATACATATGCGATTCAGAGTATTGGTGCCTTTGTTCTTCCTGCAGGAATTCAGCCTGTAAAAACGCAGGTAGATTTTATGGTTGAATTTGGAATAGATACTGTTATCGCTACCCCAGGGTTTTTGCTTTATCTTTATGAGTGGATGGCTGCAAATGATTTTGATCGTAGTAGGCTCAAGCTGGTTAGGGCTATTGCCGCTGGTGAAGTCTATTCCAATAAAATACGAAGGGAAATCGAGAAGAAGCTCAAAATAAAAGTATTTGACCACTACGGATTGTGTGAAGTAAATACAGGAATAGCTTATGAATGTGACAAAATGCAAGGTCTACATGTGATAGACGATTATGTCGTTCCTGAGATAGTAGACCCTGAAACCGGAAAGGTAATGCCTGAAGGAGAGTATGGAGAACTTGTGCTGACAAGTCTCAAAAAAGACGCCTCCCCCATTGTTCGATATAAAACCAAGGATATTACTCGTATTATTCCCGGTAAATGCCCATGCGGTAGACATAGAATCCGCATTGACAGAATAAAGGCTAGAGTCGGAGAAACGCTATTTATTAAGGGAATAAAGATTGATCCTTATGAGCTGAGGGATTTTATTAGGGAATATCTAGGAAAAAGCTTTTTTGGTGGAGACATGCAAATAGTTGTGAAAGATAATGACATAAAGTTTCTGCCAAAAATTTTTCTTAGTCTCGTCCAAAATGATGAAAAAATAATTAAGAGCTTGACGGAAAAGATATATGAACAGACAAGAACCAGGTTTATTGTTGAACATGCTGACCCACAGTTTTTTAATAGAGAGAAGAACAATAAGGTTAAATTCATCCATCATGAATAACAAGTTTGAAGTGGATTCCTTATGTTACGACTTGGTTACTTGGCTTAATAAAAAGAAGAGCATAATTTTCAAATTAAACAATGAATGCACTCAAGATACTGAATATTCAATAAAAATTGATTTTCAGTTTATTAATCAGTATCTACTCTCTTACTCTAAAAACAATTCACACTTTTTCAACTCTCAATTGAAGCCAAAAGGAAAGGTCATACTTGTTTTATCGTTTAACGAACCATTAGTTACAGCGATAGTTCCAGTTCTAAACGCACTGGTTGCAGGGAATGAAGTTGTGGTTCGTCCAAGTAGGCGGGGGACTAGAATTTTTGACTACATATGGAAAGAGAGTGGTGTTTGTCAAAAATATGGAGGGAACCTAAAGACAATGTCTGGTGGTGGGCCGGAAGTTCTAGAAAAAGAGCTCATGTGTGCACAAGCTTTATATTTTTTTGGTGGACATAAAAACGCAAAAACAGTCTTTCTTTTATGCTCTAAGAACTTTGTTGAGTTCTATCCTGAAATCGAAGCCGCAGATTTTAAAGTTGTCAAGATTAGCAATCTTAGTAACTTCGATATGGATCAAGATATTGAAACTTCACTAACGGAGGCTTTTACTCACACTGGACAAAGCTGCCAAAGAATCCAAGGAATATTTGTTCACGACAGCAACCATGAAGAGTATTCAAAAAGAATCCTTAAAAGGTTCAATCAACTAGTGTTGTCAAAAAGAATAGAAAGATATATTTCTCCTAATTTTAATTTTGATGAAACAATGGTTCAACAATTAAATGTTGATATGTCAAAAGCCGCACCAACAAAACTTATTAGGGCAAACAATAAATTTGGGTTTCCCGTTTTGGTCCTAAATCCAAATCCTAAAAGTGTCTTTGTTCAGTCTGCTTATTTTTTGCCAGTCATCTGGGTAACCAGGTACTCAACAGAAGAAGAATTGTTTGATAATATATCCTCTCGACCATACCATCTTGGAGTAAATATCCAATCGGATGAGGATAAGTTCATCCAGAAACTAATAAGAAAAACAAATTTTACCAGATATACAGTTAACACTGATCACTCGAGAGTTAGACCTAACGAAGGATGGGGTGGAAGTTGGCCGACCGGCTATTCTGGGAACAAAAGCTGGTTGGAGCTTTTTTCATACCCATATCAAATCGTGACACAATGAAATCTTGGAATTACAGGGAGGAAGTCATAGACTTACTCTGCCTCGATTGCTAGCATGTTTAACGACCTTTTTCCCAGCCTAATCACGAAACTTCCATTTTCGGCAAGTTTTATGTGTGCGGTTTTTGGGTCAATTGGTATACCATCAACATAGAACCCGTGTTGCTCGATCAGTCTCCGCACATCCGCTTTACTCCTAGCCAAGTTTTTCTCAACTAGCAAGCTCACTAGAGCTTTGATGCTAATATCTCCAGGTTCAAGCTTACTCCTTAGAACTGATTCTGGGGTTTCCATCCTTTGAACAGTACTTTGGAAATATGTTGCAGCGTTATCGGCAGCTTCATTACCGTCATAGAGTCTTACTACTTCATGTGCCAAAACCTTTTTCAGTGCTACAATATCTGCGGTCCCATCGTGTAATTCTTGTATTGACCTTCCTACAAAATCCATAGGAAGTCGAGTTGCACATTCTAGATATGTGGGTATAAGGGAGTCGGCAATCTTCATCAATTGAACGTATTTTATCTCCGGAGTGTCGTCGATCCATATGCAGTTTCCTATGCTAGTACTCATCTTTTCTCCATCGGGACCTATTAGCAATTGGGTGGTCATATAATCCTGAGGAGGCATACCATATGCCTCTTGAACATCTCGTCCTTTGGTGAGGTTATACGTTTGGTCGGTCCCCCCAAGCTCAACATCAGCGTTAATCATTACAGAATCATACGCCTGAAGAAGAGGATAAAATGCTTCCGCAAATGAAACAGAGTCGCCCCGACTAATTCTATCGGAGAAATTTTTTCTTCCCACCGCTTCCTGCATTGTCTGACATGATGCAAGTCTTAAGAGTGTATCCAGTGAAATATTTTCCAACCAATCAGCATTATGAACTAATTCCAGCTTTGAAACATCAAGGATCCTAGCAAATTGCTGCATATAATCTTTAATATTATCTGCAATCTGTTTCGGCGTGAGTCCTTTTCTGGCACCTGTCTTATCAGATGAGTCGCCAACCTGTGCGGTTCCGTCACCGATAATTATCACAATTTGATGTCCTAAATCTTGAAATTCTTTCAGTTTTAACAGAGTAGATCCCCGACCTACGTGTAACCTAGAGCCCGTAGGATCAATTCCCAGCTTGACTCTTAAAACTGTGCCTTCCTCCAGCAACCTGGCCCGAAGATGTTCCTTATCAGCCACTTCAACTACGCCTCGAGTCAATAGCTCATCTACTCTACTTTCTATTTCCTTTCTGCTGGCTGTTTCGGGAATCATGGCTTCAGGTTTTACTCTTTCTCCAGTCATGGTATAGCGAAAATTATACACCACGATCCAGCCCAGTCAAGCTATATACTTTAGGAAAATCATTCCGCGCCCTTTTTCTCTTGAAGCAAACAGGGTTCTTCACATTGCTCTGAGCGCCAGACTCACACCGAGAGAGATGGTGGATGTTGACAGTTGGTCCGGTCCGGAATAGACTAAGACCCATAATGGGCCTAGTTGAGAGAATTAAGCAAATTGCTAGTGGGAAAGAAAGGGGTTCGGTTGTTAAACCCACGAGGAAACTTGCGGATGTATTGTCGGGTTCGAGAATTTTAGATATTTTGGAGGGACTGAGAGACCAAACACCGCTAGAGTTCTCTAGCCAGGTTGTTGAAGACGGCAAAAAGATAGTAATTAGAGTAAATTGGCCGACAGTTGTTAGCCAGGGAAAGAAGGGGTTTACGGTTTCTCTCACCGAAGAGTCTATATCATTTATGGGCAATACGCCCAACAACCACAGGCATCTAGAGGGTATGGATATGCAAGATGGAGAATTAATCGAGAACTCGTTGTTAGAAGCCTTCAGAAGTCCGTCAATGGTCTAAAAATCCCTCCTGTTTTTGCTTGCCTAAGCCAACTTTTAGAAAAAGAGGTAGTCTTCTCAGGCTACTCTGCAATTTTTTAGACGCTGAAATTGGGTATGGATCACACTTCCGATGTGTGATGTTTGTAGTGTGTTACGAGGTGGGTTTTTCTAGTTTTACAAGACGATCATCGTGGTCTGCTAGATCGTCGTTTATACGCTGGTGAGAAAACTGGTGGGCGTCAAAATTGTCTCTTATTTTTTGCAATTCACTAAGGATTTCATCTTTAAATTCCAGCAGGTCGTTTTTAATCTCGCTGTGAAGTTCGGTTTTCAACCCTTCTAGTCGTTCGTCTAAGTATTTTTTAGTGACTGGGGTTTTGTCGTTCACATCTTACATGTTATGCAGTGAAAACTAGGGTGTCAACGAATGGAAAAGGGCAGGGCCATCCTTGATGGATAGGCGGCCCTGCCTTTGGTACCCTGTGGGAGAATTTATGTGGTGCGGGATTCTCCGGGGTTGTGGGCGGCAAGCACTTGGGGTGGTTTGGGATTCCAGGCAGGACTGTCGGCTTGGTTGATGACAACTTCCCCACCACCAGACGCATTGGTAATAGTCAGCGTTGACACGCACTTCTCTCGGCAAGTATAGTCCACCGCAGCGATCGCCCCACCGTCGAATGAAGGGACGGCAATGGCGCCTTTTACTGTGAATCGCTGTACATTGTTGTTTGCCGTGTCGACTCGCCAGAAAATTGGTTTTTCGTCTTGACGACAGGCTGTGCCAACGAGCAACTTGGAGGTTTGGCCAAGCCACGAAAGTTGAAAGTCCACCATGCCCATTTCGCGTCCACAACTCATGCTAACATCCAAGACTTTGGTGCTGGTTTGGGTCGCTGAGTCGTAAACCATCACCGCCGCCGGGCGTGATCTTTGAGCAGACATATAGGCAATCTTGCCTTGGGAAGGACTCCATTGAGCGTTGAAAAACTGCTTATCGTAAGTAAGTGAGAAATCCAGACCACTTGTACGCGGCAAGCCGATATGTGCCACCTCGACACGACTGTACGGTGATCTGTTGGTATCGGTGGCAGCGTAAACAAACCATAAGTTGTCGAAGTCATCACCCGACCAGCTGGGCGGATAGTAGAGCGCGACGTTGGAGCTTCCGTGACTCAAAATCCGTTGCCTTTGGACATCAAAGACCGCGATCGTCCCGACAAAGAAGCCCAAACTTTGGGTTGCGGAGTCGAGAAACACGATAAACTCACCACTAGGAGACCAGCTTGGCAAAGCGCCCTTGGCAACAACTCGTGTTCGTCCTGAGAAAACATCTGTAAGCAGGAGTTCTGTCGAGTGGTCTGCTTTTATCCGCGTGTAGGCAAGCGTTGTGCCGTCTGGCGACCAGGCAAGATTGGAGTACCAGTGCCTTGCATAACTCTCGATAGGTTGGCCGTCTTGAGTTAGCTTCCTCTTTTCGCCTGTGGCAAGCCTGGCAAGCCAGATATTGCCGTCCGCACCAGTATAGGCTATCTCGCCGGTCCGCAGGGCTTCACCATGAGGTAACTCGGCAAGGGCTTCCTTGATGGTCCGAATGGCAGACTGGGCGTGCAGGATTTGTTCGTGCCCGGCGCAGGTAGCCCAGTATGCTGATGAGGCACACTTTACTCCTGTTGTGACTCCAAGGTTGAAGAAAACCTCGAACCCAGGAATCATTGCATCCAGCGTTGGGACCATAACGTCGTCGACAGAAGATAGAGTGCGGATGACGACTTTTTCTTTCAGGCGTTCTGCCAGGGCGATGTTCCTGTTCAGAACAATCTCCTGATTGAGTTGTACGAGTACTTGCGCAACGTCGCTTTCTGCGAGATCGTAACTAACCTTGTCAGCCATCACCCGGATCGTCTCTTTACTGCTACCGTTCACGGGGCTGTCGAGGGTTACCAGGTGTTTGATGTGCCTGAGCGCAGGTCCTTGCTCCTCTGTTCCAGTGTAGTTTAGTGCAATCAGTCCGCCCAGGCTATGTCCCAAAAGATCTATCGAAACTCCGGGGCAGCGCTGGATTTCTTCGTTGATTGTTTGCCTGAGTGCGCTGACACTGTGGGATAAATGCTGATGAGTGTTTTTCTTTGTGTAGTTGTTTCGATCCTGGAGATTGTAACTAAACGGAAGAACCTTGTTGTATCGTGGTCCGGCCGCGTTGATTATGTCGCCAAACGTCTCTGTCCAACTGCTGTATTCGGTTTCAATTCCCTGTAACAGCAATAAGACACGCTCGTTACAAGCGATTTTGGTTTGTGCGGTTGACGTGCCTCCCGGTAGAAGAAGACCCAGCAAGAGCACGGTGTACAACAAGTGCCTAAACCAGCTATACTTTTTCAAGGTACCCCTCCTATGAGGCCAACTCAACCCAAAATTGGGCTAATTCGAATTATACTTTTTCTTGTTGTTCAGTTTCTAGGAGTGGTTTTTTCGTTTGTTTTCTCCCTTATACCCTCAGCTATGATTGTTGTTTTTAATTCCGATTCGATTCTTGAAGCGACGAGTTCAGCGGTTAAAATAGTGTTAGTGGTTGGAACAATTTCAGCCTTTTTGGTGGGGATCGCAACGTATGCTTTGACCAGAAGAGTAAGATGGGTAAAGATGTCTGTGGCTATCACTTTCTTAGCAGCGGCATTACCGCCACTTTTAGTTCTAACCGGTGTAGGCGGGGTATTATTCTGGGTGATAGGTGCTTGGATGTCGTTTTGGGGATCTTTTCGCTAGATAGCAGAAGCTAGAGATAATTAAAGCTTATTCACAACTACTCGGGTTATGAGGATATTGTCCGTTTCTTTTTTCGGAAAGCAGTTAAATTGAGCGACAACTTCGGCGTCGTTTGCTAAACCTTTAAGGCCAATGTCTTTTCCGTTGGCATCTTCTACGAGTCCTGGTTTTTCATTTAGAGAAAGCGTTAAACTTTCCCCTTCTTCTTTGGGAACAAGGTCAAATCTTCCCGAAGTGCCGCTTATTGTCAAACTTGCAATTTTACCGTTCATTGACCCGATAACGGTTTTTTTACCGCTATATTCTGCGACTTCTATCCGGCTTACGACTTTGTTTTCTTTAAGAGATGTGCAACTTCCGATGTCTGTATTATCTGTAACTTCTGATCTTTTTGTCGTTATTTGCGGGGTTGGTGTTATATTTTGGGTAGTTTTTTTGGCGGTTGGCAAGGGACTGCCACGCAAATAGAAGTAGTAGCCGCCTAGACCTAAGATAGAAAAAAGAGCTAAGGCGACGAGAGTATAGAAGAATTTATTGCTCACCGTTTAATCATACATACAACTCGTTTCAAAACTCAAGCATCTTGTCTAAAAGGTGCGGCAGGGAAGGACAGGAGTTTGTGGTATGGAAATTGGGGTTAAATTTACCACATTCTCGTGTTCGCTTCCCTGCCGGGTCGTTTGTCGTCTTTTGGCTACCTCCTTTCGTTGAGGGGCGAAGGGCTGGGGTGTAGAACCCCGAGGTAATGTCCGTCGATAGTCCGACAATTTGACTGAAAAGTACTGCTGTTTATTGTACACCCCTTTAGCAATTGGGGATTTATGGAAGAATCTTTTTAACGAGATCTGAGGCGCGACCGACAAGGCCGCGAACAGGGAGGCCTCCGCGGAAAGTTTTGGAGATTATATTTGCCGGGGACCAAGACATTTCGCGACTCGAAGGGTTTCGGCTTGAGTAAATTAAGAGCCCAACAGCCGCCGCAAAAACAGGGCTTGAGATTTCCTCTACCAATCCAACAACGCCTTTGGGGGTACCTACTCTTGTAGGAAGTGATAGCATTCGTCTTGCGGATTCTGCTGCGCCCACGCAAAGCGCGCCTCCACCGGTTATAACAACCCCTGACGGGGTCTTGCCTGCAACCCCGCTATCTGCAAGATTCATCCCTACCATCGTAAAGACTTCGTTTAGTCGGGGTTTTATTATTCCTTCAACAAGAGTTTTTTCGGAAACCTTTCTGTCTCCCTCTTCAACTCCGTATGACTTTAGATCCAGTTCATCGTTGTCTTCTTCGCCTGCCTTCCCTTTCTTTCTTCTATCACCAAGCATGATTTTTATTTTTTCTGCTGAATCAAGGGAGACTCTTAAGCCGGCTGCAATATCGTTTGTGACGTTTTTACTACCTATTGGCAGGACTGAGGAATGCGCAATTGAACCTTCTATGTAAACGATAATTGACGTTGTCCCAGCACCCACATCTACAAGTACAACCCCTAGTTCCCTTTCGGTATCGGAGAGAACAGAGGTTGCCGCGGCAAGGCCTGAAAAAACTAAACCTTGTGGGGTAACACCAACTTCAGAAACGCTTTTTTGAACATTTTTAACTGCAGTTGTGGAGCCGGTTATCAAATGGGTTTCAACCTCTAGCCGAACACCGCTCATTCCTTCTGGATCTTTTACTTGGGTTTCGCCGTCGACTCGGTACTCTTTGGGAATTACATGAAGGATCTCTCGGGCTTCCGGGAGGGAGACTGCGCGAGCTGCTTCTATTACTCGTTCTATATCCTGCGAACTTATTTCGCCTCCGGGATCGGCTACTGCCACAACCCCATTGGAGTTTCTGGAGTCCACATGTCCCCCACCGATTGTTAGCACTGCCTGGTCCAGGTTATAGCCAGCCATGCGTTCTGCTTGCTCTACAGATTCAATAATTGAAGACGCGGCTTCGTCTATATCGACGATTTGACCTTTTCGAACACCTTTTGACGGAACGCTTCCAACACCGGAAATACTAAGTTTGTCTTCCAGCTCGTCGTATTGAGCAATCAATGACGCGATCTTTGCTGATCCTATGTCGATTCCTGCGAGAACTTTAGGTTTGGCCATAAAATTAATACTCCTCCTTTAAAAACACTAATATGTTAGTACAGGATTTTTGTAGCGCAAGTCAACTGAGACGGGCACTTTATTATCCATTTTAGTCCGGGTTAGGATTAGTTGTAAAGCTCCGGTGAGAAGAGTTGGATCAAGGTCCACAGGATAAGTTACAATCAGTGCCGGAAGTACTATTTCTAAACGGTCCCTAAAGAGCGTGGCTTTCCTGACTTCGTCGATTTTGGACGTTAACTTGACGAGCTTTCCTGATGTTACTACCCGGGAATCTACTTTTTCGCCTACGACTGGGGTTTTGTAGTCTGTACTTAATACTAAGCTTGGTAATGCGGTGTTTCTTGCGAACGATAGGACTGTTCCGTTGGAGTCGACCACAAAAAACCCTTCACCGATCCCCTCTTTTTTTAAGGCGATGTAGCCTTTTCGTTTTTGGATGACAACTTCGATGGTACTCGGGAAAACTCTTTGAATAAAAACTTCTTCATTTTTAAACCTCTGGAGGAGTTTTTCTTTTAAGCGCTTTGCATTGAAAGTTATTATGTTTTCTCCAAGTGCGGAGTTGGTTATCTTTAAGTCCTCCTCCTCGCAAGGTCCATATTGTGTTTTGCATTCGATACGTCTTGCCTCAAGAAATTTCGCGTTCGTTATGTTTTCCCGCATTATCCAAAGGAGGCTGAATGAGAGTGGGACAGACAGCAGGAGTAGTTTTTTCTTCATTTACGGGATACAGAAAAAGTAAGGTCTGCTAGATTTTCTGCTGCGTGTGGATTTGCCAGTTTCTTTGCTTTCCCAGCATTCTTTTTAAAACTGGAGTAGTTTTTTGCAATGTTTTTTATTGTTTTTAAAAGTTTTTGGGGAGAGAGTTCTTCTTCTCTAAGCACAACTCCTAAACCTGTTTCTTCAAAGGCACGAGCATTTTTAAGTTGTTCTCCTCCGCCCGACCATGGAAGAGGAATAAATATGGTAGGCACGCCAAGGGCGGCAAGTTCTACAACAGTATTTGCTCCGGAACGAGATATTGCTAAGTCTATTATTGGAAAAATTTCCTCTCCTCTAAAACTACTTAACACCTGGTATTTTTTTTGGAGTGTCTTTGGGAGTTCACCCCAAATCTTGACCATTTCGTCAAAATCCAGAGACCCTGTTTGGTGAATTACCTTGAATTCTTTTAAGAGTTTCACAACTATTTCCCCAACTGCCAGGTTGATGTTGTGCGAACCGCGGCTCCCTCCGGTTATAAAAATGGTTAGGGGTTTTTGGGGAAGTTTTTTCTTTTTGGCAATTTCAAATACTAGTTTCCTTGTTGGATTCCCAGTCAAGACGATCTTGTCGTTCTTGTTTTCAGAAGGGAAGGTTACGGCGACTTTTTTCGCAAAGTTTGCGATTATTTTGTTTGCCAATCCGGCGACTGTTGTCTGTTCGTGGGTTACGATAGGGATCCCCAGCACAGCAGCTGCCAGAGTTGGCGGAACGGCCACATAGCTTCCGAAGGATAAAAGGACGTGAGGTCGAATTTTCGAAAAATAAATCAAACTTTGAAAAAAGCCTATTGCCAGCTTCCAAGAATTAAGGATAGTTTTTAAGGAGTCGTTTCTTTGGAGCTTGCAGGAGGTTATTGAGAAGAAAGGAATTCCCAAAGCGGGAATTACTTGGTATTCCAGTGTTTGATTCTTTTGTCCTACAAAAGCTCTTTTTTCTCCGAACCAAAAAACCTCCGCGTCTCTATCCCGCAAGACTTCAATTGTGGCTAGGGCCGGAGTCAGGTGTCCTCCCGTAATAACTACGCGCATATTTGTTATATTCTACAGTAGTTTAGGGTGTAGGTTTGGAAGCTCGTATGGTGAGGGGGTTTCGTTAAACGGCTTTACACCTTTACCCTTCAGCCTTTTTCCATACTAGCTTCGATACCCTTTAACTCCTCACTGTTTAGCGTGTTTTGCCCGCGTGCTTGGATATATTGAGAAGGATTCCGATTGCACAAAATGAAACAAACAAGGACGAGCCCCCGTAGGAGATAAAAGGTAATGGAATTCCAGTTAGAGGGACAAGCGCTACCATTGCGGAAAGATTAATAAAAGCTTGAATTGCAATCCAGGCGGTAATACCCGTTGCGAGGAGTTTCCCAAAAGGATCGTTAACACGGGCAGCTATAGATAACCCTCTCACAATAAGAAAGAGAAAAACTGCAATCACAAGGCTTGCTCCGATAAACCCTAGTTCTTCTGCGATTACTGCAAATATGGAATCTGTTGCCGGCTCGGGCAGAAACAAGTGCTTTTGCCTAGACTGCCCCAAACCTCTGCCCCACAATCCTCCGGAACCTAGCGCAATTAGAATTTGGCGTACATGATAGGAGCTATTGACCGGATCGGAATGAGGGTTGAGGTAGGTAATGATCCTTTCTCTTCTGTAGCCTGAGGTCAACGCCAAGATAAGACCCAGGATTCCTCCTGAGGCACAAAGGCTGAAAAATTGCATTAGCGGTGCTCCGCTGGCAAAGTAGATTGTTAAGGCAATTCCGGCAGTTATAATCGTAGTTCCAAGATCCGGCTCAACCACGATAAGAAGGCATGTTAGGCCTGTTGGGACTATAAAACGAAGTAGTGAGTTCTTTTTGGAAAGAGAAGCTGCAAGAAAGATTGTTAGGGTAAGTTTTGCCAATTCTGCTGGTTGAATCCCAAAGAAGCCTAATGCCAAACGTCTACTTGCTCCTAGGGTTGAAATACCGACCCCGGGTATCAAGACCAACACAAGAAGGAAAAGGGTTGCCCCAAGGAGAGGAACACTTAGTTTCTCGTAAACCTTGTAATTGACTTGAGAGAGTATGAGCATGCAAAGCATCCCAAGGGTCGCCCACATTACCTGGCGTTTAAGATAAAAGAAGGAATCATCAAAGGTTTTGGCTCCATCTGCTGCAGAAGCATTAAAAACCATGGCCAACCCAAAGATGGATAAACCTACTGCGGCAAGAAGGAGGGGTTTGTCAAAGGATATTTTCTGGGGACGAAGAGACAGTTTCATGGGTAGACATTTTTACCTTCTTTGTTTAGGCTTGTGCCTAAATGAAAGCCAACCAGAGACCGAGGATTGCTAATACAAGGCCCGCGAGCCATGCTCTGATCACAATCTTGGGTTCTTCCCATCCTATTGCTAGGAGCGCATGGTGGAGCGGAGCGAGGGGAAGAATGGGCCTTTTAAGGATTTTCCAACCCAGGATTTGTACAGCAGAGGAGGCTACTTCTAAAACAAAGAGTCCTCCAATAATGACAAGTGCGACAATGCTCCCTGTTAGTAAACCCATTACCCCAAGCATTGCTCCAAAGGATAGGGCTCCTGTGTCCCCAAGAAAAATTCTTGCAGGCCAGACATTGAAGTAGAGAAAGGCGATTAGGGCGCCGATCCAAAGAGAAAGAAAAACAGATAAAGGGGTGTCTAAGCTCTCTGAGGCGATTATTATGAAAGCCAACAAACAAATCATAAGAAGGCCCGATGCTAACCCATCGAGGCCGTCTGTAATGTTGAAGGCGTTACTAAAGGAAACAATCACAAACGCGCCAAAGGGGACGTAAAGCCATCCGAGGTCTATTACTTGGTTTAATAGCGGGATGTGGAGTATGTGGATTCCTAAAAATTTGTAGATAACAAAACTGAGAATTGTGGCTAAGATGCATTGAAGGGTAAACTTCACTCTCCGAGACAGACCAAACCAGATCCCGATACTTCCGGCTTTTCCCTTTCCAAAGATTTTAAGAAGATCGTCAGACAATCCCAGGAAACCAAAGGAGATAAACGTAAAAAAGATAACAAAGAGCTCCATGTGGGGGGGGTAGGCTGTTTCGATAAAAACTCCCAGGTAGGATACGAGTGGAAAAACAATTGCAAACAAAGATGAGACGGCAGCTATTAATAAGATTCCTCCTCCAACAGGAGTACCAGCTTTTCCGTCGTGGAGCCTATCAAAGAGTGGAATCTTTCCTTTTTTGGGAGCTTCGACACGGCGTGTGAGTTTCAAGGAATAAAGAAGGTTGATAAATGGGATTACCAAGACCCCGGTTATTAAGAAGGAAAAAAGTATAAGTCCAAGGGCAATGGGGAGCATGTTATATGTGGTCACTTTTAAAGATTATATGCCAATCGCGAACTAAAGTCGCCTTGTGATTCGACGTAGTGTTTCAAAAATATAGGTCAGCCAGTAAAATGGGCTTACTGGTAAATCTTGGGCGTGAAGCCAGTCGATTCTTTCTCCACCGAAACCTTTTTTAAAGGTTGTTACCCCCGCAAACCTGTGCTTTGGATTATCGCTTGGGGCAATACCCCAAAAATTGTAGGTCCGGGCATTTCTTTTTTTGGCTTCTTTGATAATATGCCATTGAAGAAAGTAGGAAAAAGGGACTTTGGGATATTTAATAAGGGTTGATGCGCTGTGGTGATAATAGGCGATATGGCCATAAAAAATAATGATTGCTGCTGCTAGTACATCTTTCCCATATTTGCACACGAACAGACTCCCTTCTTGGTTTTCTTTGAATGACGCGAGTTCTGCCTCAAATAGTTTTTTAGGGTATGGGGAGAATTTGTGTCTTGCGGCGGTTTCTTTCTGGAGGGTACAGAGTATTTCTGCTCCGTTGGGGTGTGTATATTCCTCAAATGTGAGGTTCTCTTTTAAACTTTGACGGATTAAATATCTTGTTGTCTTTCGCATTCCTTGTAGAAGCGTTTCCTCCTCGGGAGTTATATCTAAAACCCAAGTATTTTCGGCGTGAAGATGCATTGGGGCCGGAAGGAACCCTAACTTAAGAAATGCTTTCTTGCTCCCAAAACTATCTGGGACTTCGGGACGGATCCTTATAAACCACACCTTCTCTTTTTGAGCAAGATCTCTTATATGGTCAACTACAAACTTCACCAGTCTCTGGTTGGACCAATCGAGGAGTGGCCCTCCGGGGATTAACAGATAAGGGCCACGTCTTGCCTTTTCCTTAATGATTTGCGCAACTCCGACTGTTTTATCATCTTGGCAAAACCCTAGTCGTATCACCTTTGCTCCTACTCCAACGTTTGTTTGACCCCAGCTCCAACCTTGTAAAAAAGTTTGTGGGGCAAAGGATAGTACGGCTTTTTCCCACTCATCTCTATTTTCAATTGATTTTACTGAGTAATTAGCCATTCCTTGATAGTATGAACAACTTTTTCTGCGTCCTTTAGTGCAAGTGTGGGGTAAGTGGGAAGGTTCACTATATGTCGGCTAGCATGTTCTGCGTTGGGACAACTTCCCCGTTCATACCCAACAACGGTTGGATCAGGGCAGGGGGCAATTATTTCTTTATACCAGTCTCCCACTAGTACTCCCCGCTTTTTTGCAAAGTGCATAAGTCCTTGGGCATTTTTTACTCTTATCGGAAAACGTAACCAGACCTGATTACCAAGAGGCGGAAGTTCTATGTTTTTTTTGTTTCTAAGACTTCTAAAGTAATAGTCTGCGATTCTCTTCCTGTGTGTATTAAATCTATTTAATTTCTTAAACTGGTTTTTTGCAAGGATAGCAAGCATCGGTGGCAATTTTTGTGGGAATACTTTTGGATGTTTCCCTTGTTTTTCGGAAGCGTATACTGCACGCGACAGAAGATTAAGTTTTTGCAATCCGAGAAGTAGGAGTTTACCTAAACCTGAGGAATAAACTGGTAAAATTACTGAAAAGGCTATTGGGTGGAGAAGTTGTTGAAGCGACCACAGTAGATTGGGTTGAAAGAGATTGTCTGTTTCGTTCTTTAACCTATTAAATAAGGTTTCCTTTGAATTATTTACTAGAATCATTCCACCGAATACAGATGAAATGACTTTATCCCGACCGAAACTGAAAAAAGAAACGTCGCCAAGAGTTCCAATCTTTTTTGTTTGCCACGAACCCCCTAAGGAATGCGCGCAATCTTCAACTAGGGCTATATCTTTTCCGCGAATTACCTCTTTAATCCTCTCAAGGTTTGCACTTATGCCAAAGGTATGTTGAACGATTATTGCCTTGGTTCTTTTTGTAATTTTTTTCTCTAGGTCTTGCGGATCAATGTTGTAGTTATTATCAATGTCCACATAAACTGGGGTTGCCCTTAACCAACGAACAGAGTTAGGAACTGCGACACAGGTAAAAGCTTGAACTATCACTTCATCTCTTTCTTTAATGCCTAAGGCTTTTAATATTAGGTATTCAGCACCTCTTCCGCTGTTGACCGCAAGAGCATGGTAATGGTTGCCATAGAGGCCAGCAAACTCTTTTTCTAGTTTCTCAACCTCTGCATTATTAAACCACTTGAATGGGTTGATGAGAGTTTTTACTGCCAGTAGTACATCGTCTCTCTCATAGTTTGGGGCTAGAGAAATTGCAATTGGTCTTCTCATTGTTTCTCTCTTTCGGTTTCCTTTTGTACCGCTTTATTGACGCTTGCGGGCATTCGTCCCTCAAGAAGTATTGCGCAGTCAAGCCGTAGATAATACTTTATTTTCTCTGCGAGTCTGTTGGGGTTTGTAACAACTACTAGTTTCTTCGAATTATCTCCTAAGCCTGCCAGAATACCTTCTTTGGCATCGGAGTTGGTAAGTATTATTTCATCTGCAATTTGCCCCAACTTCTTTCCTATTTCTTCGTGGACTTGATATGTTGTTTTTCCCAGTTCAATTATTCCAGTCATAAAAACAATTCTTCTTTTTTTAAACATCTTGAGATGATCTAGGGCGGCAACAAAAGCATGAGGGGTGGAGTTATAGGAGTCGTCTACCAGTATACCTTTTGAGGGGAGATTTTGGGTTCGCATTGCTCTTCCTGACAAATCTAGGGTTTTTACCCCTTTTTCAATTTGCTGCCAATTGACTCCGAGTTTTTTTGCAACGAGAATTGCTGCTCCCAAGTTTTGTAATAAATGTGGGCTTGGAATAAGGGTCTCCATTGTCTTCTTAATCCTGCCGTAATGAACGGTTATTGTGCTGCCGGTCAGAGAAATCTTTTCGATTTTAAGTCTCAGGTCCGCTTTTCGTTTTTGATTATCTCTATCTAAAACCTGGCAGACAAAAACCTCTCTCCCGTCTCTTCTTGCCCACTCAAGCATTTCCAGGCAGTCGGTATTGTTTCCATTGAATATAGCTTGTCCGTTTTTGGGAAGAGCTTGTATGAGTTCATATTTTGCCTCTTTGATGTTTTGAAGTGAACCAAACAGGGCAAGATGTTGAGGTTCGATTCCTGTTATGACTCCAATTTGCGGTTTGACAATATCCGCCACTGTTTTTATCTCCCCTTTTTTGTATGCTCCCATTTCGACAACAAAGATTTTTGTGTCGCGAGATAGGTTTGCTGTTTTTCTGGCAACTCCTACGGGGGTGTTTTGACTAGTTGGGGTTTTTTCTACCTGGTATTTTTGGGACAATAATGACGCAATAAAGTCTTTGGTCGTTGTTTTCCCATAGCTTCCTGTAACTCCTATTACAATTGGTTTAACTATCGAAAGTCTATACATTGCTTTATTGATAACTTTTGTTTTCGATCTCTCAACAAGTGGTCTGGACCATAGGATTCCCACCACAGGAAGGCCGAGCAGCAAGATTTCTCCAAAAGCGAGATTTGAGGCGATGATCCCGGACTGGTAACTCAAGAATACGATAAGAAACATTCCAAACAGGGTTGTTAGAAAGAGTTCAATTGCGCGAAGTGTGAAAATTGGTTTTCTTAACTGGCGGAGGAACACTTCTCTAATTAACTTAAGGTTGAGCCAAGTAAATAACAATAAAGCGGGATAATAAATACCCAAAAATAACGCTAGAAGGAGACATGTAAATTTGGTGATTATTAGGTTAATCTCAAGATTTTTTTTGCCTTCCTTACTTTCTAAAAGCAAACGAAACCTGTCAAACCGGTATTCTTTGACTTGCCACCAGTAAACCCAGTTTAAGGCCTGTCTTAAGGCTTGCAAACTCCAAAGAAAAAAGATGATTATTGTAAGTTCTTTGCCCATGTTTCTATATTTTCGGCTACTTCTTTTGGTTTGTCATACGGAAGTTTGTGTCCGTCGTTCTCAAAAACACTTAGTTTTGCTTTTGGTAGGGTATTCTTAATATAGTAAGCATCTGAAATTGGTGTCATCCTGTCTTTTCTTCCCCAAAGTATTAATACAGGCAACCTTATCTTTTTCACCTTAGGCCTTAGGTTTTCTGCTACCACTTTTTTAAAGATATTCTTCATTCTGGGAGTAGCCTTTTCGTAATCGTGTTCACGGGCAAGTTTGTAAAGCGCTGTTTGCCAAAAGTGGGCCACTCCGGGCAGTCCCAGTAGAGTTTTTCCTGTTTTGGCTAAAATGAAAAAGGCGCCCCTTTTAACTGGGTTGCCGCGCGATAAACCTCCTGTTGCGCAGAGAACTATCCCTTCTATGTTTTTAGGACCAAGGCCAGCAAGTTTTATTGCTATCCTGCCTCCGAATGAGTGACCAAAAAGAAAGTAGTTTCCTTTGCCGAATGCTTTTCTTGCAGCAATTTGTACAAACTGGTCATATTCTTTTAGTCCCCAGTCTTCACCGGGCTCCTCCGCGTCGAAGCCAGGCAATTGGGGGACTAAAACTTTCCATTTTTTCTTGGTTAATTCCACGGCAAGAGGTTCGAGCTTTTTGGCGTTTGCCCCCCAGCCGTGTAAAAGCACAATGTTTTTAGAGGACTTTTTCCTCATTTCCTATATTTTAACATCCAGCGAGGCCAAAAACGAAAGGAAGGGTTTTAGAGAAGTTGAGCGCCAAGATTCTGTAGTTTTTCGGTAAACTTTTCGTAACCACGATTCAGGATCTGGCTATTGGTTACGGTAGTTGTCCCTTGGGCCATTAGCGCTCCGACTATGTATGAGAAACCTGCTCGAATATCGGGAACTTCTATTTCCGCGCCGTGAAGCGGGGTGGGGCCATTGATTATGGCTGTGTGGTAATACTCATCATTAAATCGGCAAAGCATACCCCGACATCTTTTTTCGAGAGTTATATCTGCGCCCATTTTGTTTAAAGCTTCGACATATCCGAATCTGCTTTCGTAAACCGTTTCGTGAACGATGGATTGACCATTAGCTTGGGTTAAAACGACCGCAAATGGCGGCTGCCAATCTGTTGCAAAACCAGGACTGACGTCTGTCTCAACATGGGTTGGTGTAATCACATCTTCACCGCGCCAGAATTCCATCCCATGGTCTTTGATGGTAAATGCTCCACCTGCTGCTTCAAATTTGTCTAAAAAGGAGCGCATGTGTTCTGCACGCGCATCCGTTACAGAGATCTTTCCGTTAGTTCCCAATGCAACACATGCCCAGGAGGCAATTTCCAGTCTGTCGGGTATTGCGGTGTGATCGTAACCAGACAAAGAATTCACGCCGTTGATGATAAAAGTTCTTTCGGGCTCAAAAATAATATCTGCGCCCATTTGTCGCAGTGTAACCACTAAATCCATAATTTGCGGTTCAATTGCGGCATTTGAAAGTTGGGTTATGCCCTCTGCTAAAACTGCTGCCATCAAAATTTGTTCTGTTGCACCAACGCTTGGATAGTCTAGTCTTATCGGACGACCGTGAAGTTTTTTTGCTTTAAGATAAATGCCACTTGCTTTCTCTTCTATTTTTGCACCCATTTTTTTAAGAGCTGTTAAGTGTAGATCGACAGGACGGTTTCCTATGATGTCTCCTCCCAGGGCCGGAATTATTGCTTCTCCGGTCCTTGCTAAAAGTGGTCCACACAATAAGATTGGAACCCTACTTTTGCCCACAACTTCTTGCAGAGTTTTTTCATCCATATTGTGTATGTCTTTATTTTCTATCCGGATAACCCTCTCTTCTATTTCTTCTGCCTCTCCCCCCACAGCGCGTATTACGTTTGTCATTAATTCCGTATCGACAACATGACAAATGTTTCTTAGTATCGAAGGTTTATCTGAGAGGAGGGATGCAACCATAATTTTTGCGACACTGTTTTTCTCACCAAAAACTTCAATTTGTCCATTTAAAGGAACTCCGCCTTGAATTTTTATATGAGTATTATCCATTTAAATTTTGTACAGCTTTTTTGAACTGATCTCCGCGATCTTTGTAATTTTTAAAAATCCCAAATGAGGCACATGCGGGAGAAAGTAATACTACGTCGCCAGGTCGTGCTATTGCCCGTGCCTCATCTACGATATTTTCCATATCTTCAAAGTCAGTCAGTATTCCACCTTTATATCCAACTTTTTCTAACTCCTTTTGGATTTCTCCTTTACTTTCACCAATTAAAAATACCGTTTTAACATTGTTTTCTTGTATGGCTTTTGCGAGTTTCTCAAACGAGACGCCCTTTAAAGATCCTCCTGCAATAAGAACTTTTGCTTGTTTAAATGAACGAAGAGCAGCAACTGCAGCTTCCGGAGTAGTGGCAGCAGAATCGTTAACATAAAGCACTTGGTTACGCTCAAGCACCTCTTCTAGTCTGTGTTCCGAGCCTTTATAGCCACAGATTCCATCATATTCGAATTTTTCGCCGTTCTTGTGAGGATCGCCCCACCAAGCGGTTAATGGTTTAACGCCGGTAACGCATGCAGTAGTAAGTGCCGCCATAGCATTTGCTATGTTGTGGTCACCTGGAACTTGCAGTTCGTAAATATCACCAGCCAGCTCGTCGTTGGGCCCAATAACGGTTGACCCGTGACTCAAGTAGGTTCCTTTATCAACCGGCTTAGTGCTGAACCACAAAACTTGACCAGGCGCGTGTTTGGCAAGCTTACGAGATTCTTCGTCGTCTGCGTTAAAGACAACAGTGTCCGTTGGTTTTTGATGTTTCCACAGATTTTCTTTTGCCCCAACATACTCGTTTCTGTCTTTGTGCCAATTCAGATGGTCGGTTGCAATGTTGGTTACGACAGCAATCGGAGGACTGATTGTAAGATCAATAAGTTGGAAAGATGATAATTCTAAAATAACCCAGTCAAAAGTGTCCGCATCTTCTATTCGATCCAGCATGGGTGTTCCGATATTCCCGAGAAATAAGACTTTCTTGCCGCCTGCTTCGAGAGCGCGTTTCAACATTTGGGCTGTTGTTCCTTTTCCCTTTGTTCCGGTTATGCCAATGATGTTTGCCTCTGATTCCTCGAAAAAGATTTGGGTATTTGAAGTTACTTTTACACCCGCCTTTTCTGCTTCAACAATCTCCGGAATATAACGGTAAACTCCCGGGGAACGAACAATATAGTCGTAGTCTTTTAGTCCACCAGACAAGTAGTCGGGTCCGCATATAAATTCCACACCTTTCTCTTCATATTCCTTAGTATTCAAATTTTCTTTTGGAGCTTTATCGAAAACAGTAATTTTTTTGCTTTGCTGACCCAAAAAATAACGGGCGGAATCTTGTCCTTCAACTCCAAAACCAATGATTGCGATTCTATATTTACTGTAGTGACTCATTACAACTCCTCCTTAAATCCTATTAGTTGTACTTCCGGCTCGAGAGTTATTCCGAATTTTTCTTTTACTTTATCTCTCCATTTTCGAGCAAGACCGAAAAAATCTTTTGCTTTTCCGTTTCCTTCGTTTATAAAAAGATTTGCGTGGTAGGAGGCAACAGAAGTGTTTCCTATCCTGTCCCCTTTTGCCCCCGCAAGGTCTAAGAAATAGCCTGCCGGCATTTTTCCGTAATAGTCAACGGGGATTTTTGAGGCAAATTCTTCGGGTAAATCCTGGGCTAGAAGATTTTTGAAGAAGCTTCCTGGACATTTTATTCCAGGAGGATATTTTTGGAGTCGTTTGACAAGAAGTTCTTCTGAGGTACTTTGCAGCGTTCTACTGTCGACTTTATCAAAATTAAATTCTGCTTCAAGGATTATTAACCCACTTTGTGCTTTAAGACCGGAGTCACGGTATGTAAAGTTACATTCTTTTTGCGAGAGCCAATAATCTATTACTCCGTTATAAATCCGAACTCGCGTTATTTTGTCGCTTATTGTTTGGCCATAAGCTCCTGCATTCCCGAACACTGCCCCCCCAACAGTGCCAGGAATTCCGATAAGTTTTTCGACTCCCCCAAGACCATTTTCGTTGGCATAATCGACCAGTTCTTGAAGTCTTGTTCCCGGTTTAACTCTTGTTTTTTCTTCTATTCTTTCGATTCCTTGGAGACTAAGCTTAATAACCATGCCGTCATATCCTTCGTCGCTTATCAATAAGTTGCTTCCTCCGGCTAAAATCATGTAAACCACTTTCAACTCGTGGGCTTTTTCAACTGCTTTTTTTAATTCTTCTTCGGAGGATGCTTCGATAAAGTATCTTGCAGGACCGCCGATACCAAGAGTCGTGAATGATGCAAGAGGTATATTGTGTTGAAGTTTAATCATAGTTTCTCGTGCAAATAGAATATATCTCCGGCGCCGAGTGTGACGACTAGATCATCCTTTTGCAAGATTTTTGCCAGAAATTCTAGGGTTTCCTTGTGTCCTTGGGTATATGAAACTTCGTTGTGGTAGATTTTAGCCTCCTGTACTAGTTTTTCAGAAGTTACCCCGAGAGTATCGGTTTCTCGGGCGGAGGAATATATATCCATAATCGCGACTTTGTTTGCATTTCCAAAACTTTGAGCAAATTCCTCGAACAAAGCCTTTGTCCGAGAGTATGTGTGTGGTTGGAAAATGGCAATGATTCGTCTTTTAGGATACCAGTCCCGGAGGCCCGAGAGAACTGCCTGTATTTCTGTTGGGTGATGAGCGTAATCATCGTAATACGTTATCCCGTCTTTTTCTTTTACCTTTTCAATCCTTCTTTTGCACCCCGTATAGTCTTTAATTCCATTGACAAGGTGAGACCCTGTCAAACCAAGAAAAGTACCGCAAATTATTGTTGCTGTAGCATTTAATACGTTAAACTTCCCAGGGACTTTTAAGGTGTAGTCTTCTGTTTTGCCGTTGTGTTTGAGGGTAAAGCGCGTTTCTTCGTTTTCGCAGTTTGTAGATAGTAGGTGGTAGTCTGCGTCGGGAGAGAATCCATAGGTTTTTACGGGAACGCTTGTTTGTTTTAACAAAGTCCGTACGTTTTTGTTATCAATACAAGCAATGAGCAGACCATCTTTGGGAACACGATTTATAAATTCTAAAAAGACTTTTTTCGAGTCTTTGAATGTCGGATAAATATCCGGGTGGTCATGTTCAATGTTGGGAATTATTAGGACTTTGGGGTTTTGATAGGTAAACCTGGGTCTATTGTCCGTTCCGGGGGCGACTGCATATTCGTCTGCTTCGGTTACAAATTCTTTTCCTTCTTTGTCGTATCTTCCGGGAGTGTTAAGGGCAAAAATATCTCCTACTCCAACTGCGAAGGAGGGGTGTTGTCCGGCAGAATCAAGAAGGGTGGAAACCATTGAGGCGATCGTGGTTTTACCTCCAACTCCGGCAACAGTTATCAAATCTTTTCCTTTTGTGAATTCCCCTAGAGCTTCTGCTTGGGTCATTATTGGAATCCCCATCTCTTTCGCAGCAATTACCTCGGGGTTATTGAACCCACCGTGGGCACCTGTAAAAATCACAAGATCCGGTTTATCTTTTAGATTGACAGGGTGGAACCCTGTCAGCCATGCAAGGCCACGCCTTGCGAGCGTAGCGTCTGTTACAAATACTTCTTTTATGTCCGAACCTGTGACACGAATCCCTAAATCCTGGGCGCAAAGAGCCAAAGCGGTCATGGCTACGCCCTTTATACCGGTAAAATGGATATGTTTGGCCTCAAGAATTGGAGAATTAGGGGTCATTAGCCTTAATAGTATACGCCACTTTGGGTAATTATCTAGCCTTGGTATCCGCAGGAGAGGGCGCGTTGGTGTATGAGAGCTTGACTCAACAACGGGCTGCTGCCAGTACTTCACTCGAAGGAAAGCGGCAGCCCAAGCACACTTATTATCCTTCGTAGATTGTTTTTTCTTGGGGCTGAGGCGTTAGGACGCTGGACTGGGGCGCTGAAACGTGGATACCCTCGGACAGGGAACGCTGGGATGCTGGATTACTTGGTTGCTGACCACGATTGTCTGGTCCACTCCTGTGTTCTCCTCCTCGATCTCCTCCATGGCCACGACCCCCTCTTCGTCTTCTTCTGTTTCGGGTTTCACTCTGGCCTGGTTGGCCTTCAGATCTTTGTTGCTGTGGTTGTTTGGGTGCCTGGGGTGCTGATGGTCCGGCGGCGGTCTGTTGGACCTGTTGTTGACGAGGCTGTTGGGGTTGAGGAGCTGGCTTGACTACGACGTATGCGCCCTCGCCGGCTTCTTTTGTGTATCTTTCCTGCGAAACCTGAAGAACTTTATCCCTGTTTTCTGTTTTGCTCTCCGGTAGCGGCAATGTATAAGCAAAGAAGGGTCTTGAGGTTTTTCCGTCAACAGCGAGTTTGTTGATAATTTGATAGTTGTCCAATCCCACCATCTGTTCTTCTTTGTAGACCCCTCCGAATTCCCGGCTCAAGATTTGGGCGTCTTGAGCTCCAACCAGAAACGACATTAAGGTTCCGACGTTTCCGAAGATTGCCCGTTGGACTTCTTCTGGAACTTGCCCTATATATTGGTTGGCTAAGGCCAAATTAAGTCTGTATTTCCGAGCCTCAGAAAGAATTTTGATGAATGAGTTGGTAGCAAAATTTTGAAACTCATCAACATAGAGATAAAAGTCTCTCCGTTGCTCTTCGGGAATTGCTGCCCTGTTCATTGCCGAAAGTTGGATCTTAGTAATAATCATGGCTCCTAAAAGTGCGGCGTTGTCTTCCCCAAGTCTTCCTTGAGAAAGATTTAAGACAACGATTTGACCGGAGTTCATCGCTTCTTCCATGTCTATCGTTGATTTTGGGTATCCAATAATTTCGCGAACAGTGGGGGAGGAGACAAACTGTCCGACTTTATTTAAAATCGGAGATATTGCTTCGGTTTGCAATTTATCATTCATTTTTTCAAACTCGTTTTCCCAAAAGTTTTTGAGCACATAATCGTCCAAGGTTTGGATGACTGTTTTTCTGAAATTTCTGTCTGTTAGAAGATAGGGAACGTCCACAAGGGTCGAGTTGGGACGCGCAACTAGAGTTAGAATTGAGTTTCTCAAAATGTATTCCAAACGTGGGCCCCAGGAGTAGCCGTAGAGTTTTTGGAAAATTGAGACAATTCCCGAGGCAACCAGCTCTCCTTGTTCCGGGTTTTTGACTTCAAATAGATTCATTCTAAATGGGCGCTTTGAGGCGCCTGCGGCGTCCAAATATACAACGTCATTTATCCGGTAAGACGGAACATAGTCCAAAATAATTTCTGACAAATCTCCGTGTGGGTCAACAACCGCTAAACCCTCTCCGTTTATCATGTCGTTTATGGCCATATTGGCAATTAAGGTTGATTTTCCGGTACCGGACTTACCAACAATATAGACGTGGCGACGGCGATCTAGTTTTTTAATACCAAAGCTAACTAGTTGATTTTTGAATTCTGTTTTTGCAAAAAAGTTTATCCTCATTCTTTCTTCGTCAGACACGCCAATCCCAGTAGGAAGGTCGTCGGGCGGTTCCCCAAGAAGTGAGCCACCCCAACTAACGTTTCTAATTTCGGATAAACTCAGGGCCGGGAGATGGAACACTGTTGCCAATTCGTCTACTGTTAGGTATTGGCTTCTTGGTATGAGGCTTGAGGTTCTGTTTTTGATAGCATTCAATAGCTTTGTTTTCTCCCAAAACCTGGGTCGAGAAAATACAAGAGAGTTGCTTTCCCCTAGGGTTAAAGATCCAAAGGAACCAGCAAGTGAAGATACCAGTTGTTTTGCCCTTCTTTCGTCCTGGCAGCTGGCGAGTAACCTAATGCCTACCCTAAATCCGTTCTGAGCAATTTTCTTGTCTATTAAAGCTGCTTTTGGGTGGGCTTTCTTTTCGCCCTCCGGACCGGTTATGCCTTGGGTTATGGCACGAGCTCCCGCATTTCTCCATCCTCCTCCGGGAAGAACGATTACCTGGACGAGTAAGACGTCTTCTTCCTCTGCTTTAGTCATCGTCCCTAAGACTGCCGATAGTGGGTCGGAGTCTGTAAATTCCCGCCAAGTTTTTAGAGGATAGTAAAAAGTACTTGATAACTTTAAAGTCCCAAAAGAGAGTTGTTTTCCTTCAATCCGGGCAAGTAAGGGGTCAATACTTGCCACAATACTTGCTTTATGGTATTGAGCACTGATTTGGCTTTCCATATAGGCTGCCAGATTTTCGGGAAAGTGCGCGAAAAAATGCGTTTTTTGGTCAAAAGAAATAATTTCAAAAACTATTGGCTCCTCTTTTCCTAAAAGTTTTGTTAAGAATGAGGATTTTATACTGGATAAGCTAGAAAAGATTTGAGAGGCGGCCTCCGGGGTATTCTCGGCAGCTCGATCAGGACGAATTTCGACAGTATGAAGTGGCATACCTTTTGTGAGTGTATTTTAGCACAACATTGGACATTAAGGTGTGGGGGCAATTTTGAGATGCAAAAATAAGTCTTTGGCAATTGTGAACCAAAGGGGAGCGGCGGTTTCTGAGGCCCATGGCGAGGAGGTGGGTTCTTTTAGGGTTACAAGCATAACGAATTGGGGCTTGTCGGCTGGGGCAAAACCAATAAACGACGCAATTGTTTTATCTGGGTCGTAGTGCCCTTGTATCGGAATTTGGGCTGTACCGGTTTTGCCGGCAATCACAAAGCCTTTCGGGGCGGCCCATTTTGCTTCTCCAGCGGCAACTGCATTGATCATCATCTCGGTTATTTCGTCCCGAGCAGTTTTTCCGATAACGGTTTTCGCTGTTGACGGTTTTATGTCTTCCTCCCAGCCAGGCCCGGTTATTTTATCTATTACCTGGGGGGTTACAATTTTTCCGTCGTTGGCTATTGCCCCGACAGCACGAACCATCTGAATGGGGGTAACGGCAATCCCTTGACCAAAACTTGTTGTTGCCAAGTCGATGTCTCCCCATTTGCCTTTTGTGCGAAGCTTGGGGCCTGTTTCTCCTTGTAAATCTATCCCTGTTGGGCTCCCGATTCCAAAGTTTGCAAGATACTCGTAAAGCAAGTCTTTTCCTAGTTTCTGCGCAGCCCAAACCATCCCCACGTTATCAGAGTTTTTGATGATTTCTGCGGGCCCTGAGTCCTTGTGATACTTTTCATCCCAGGTCCGAATTGTATATTGTCCGATTTTTATACTTCCCGTACATATATCACACCGGTCTTGGCGTTTTACGGCTTCGGCATCTAAAGCACCTGCCATAACTAGAACTTTGAACACCGATCCTGGTTCGAATGTCTGGGAAATTCCAGGATTTGAAAAGTCCCTTTCTGAAAAGTAAGAGAAGTCTTCCGGAGCATAGTTTGGAAAAGATGCCATTCCGAGTATTGCTCCGTCTTTGGGGCGCATCACAATAACGGTTCCTTCCAGAGCCCCATATTTTTCTATTCCGTTTTTAAGGTTTTTTTCGATTGAATGCTGGATGCTTCTATCGATGTGGGTTTGTAAATCTACTCCGTCCAGGGCTTGAATTTTGCGTTCACTTCCCCCCACGATCGGGTTCCCCACCGCGTCCTTTTCCCAGATGTTTTCTCCTCCAACCCCAGATAATGCAAGATTGTATTTTCCCTCCAGACCAAAATACCCCCAATCCGCGCCGCTTTTGTCCTTTCCAACAAACCCCAAGAGATGTGCTGCCATTGAGCTTTCGGGGTATGCCCTCCTTTGTTCAAACTCGGTTCCTAGACCAGGAAGATTGAGGGCCTCTATTTGGGTTTTTTTGTCGTTACCAAGCCTGTGCTTTAAAGGAATCCACTGGTTATCTTTTGTCAGTAGCCCTAAAAGCCTTACTTCTTCGGCCTCTATCAATTCTTCATCTGTTTTTTCGTCTTCAATGGTCTTCTGGTCTCCCAACACGTCTACTTCGGCACTTATTGACGCTAGTGCTTCCTTTGTCAAAAACTTTTTTTCTCTTTCGAATAAAAGAGGGGCAAGAGTTTCTGCGGTTTTCTTGGGGTCTTTGACTTCTTTTGGATTTGCCCATAAAAGCCAGCCGGTGCTTGATGTTACAAGTGGCGCACCGTCGGAGGCAAGGATTGATCCTCGGGAGGCACCCACATTCTGGGAGGTTTTTTGCTGGTTTTTACCTAAGTACTCGAGCTCCTGGCCTCTGACTACCTGCCAGAAAAATAGCCGGCCCGCAATAAGCAGTCCTCCAAAAATGAAGGTAACAACCAAGAGACGTATTCTCTTTTCTAAAAGGGGGAGTTTTTTAGTCGTTAGGCGCATTTTGCCCTAGGAATGTTGGGTCTGAAGCTGTCACAACTGTACTGCCGGTATATAGGATTGACTGGGGTTTAACAAGCCCTAGCCTCTCGCCTTCTTCTTCCAATCGGGTTATTGAGCTTTCTTTTGCAATTTGCTCTCTTAAACTAAAGTTTTCTCTTCTTAGCTCTTCGACTCTTGATTCTATTTTTGACAATTCTCCCCCTCGTCCAACGGTACGATTTGACATAAAAAGTTGAAAAGACAAGGAGAGAATAAGAGGCAGAAACAGTAGAACCCATTTTTTTCTTTTGGATTCCCATATCTGAGGGGTGACTTTTTTAAGTTTTAAAAATTGTGTTTTTGTCATTTGATTTGTATAGATCCTGAACCGAGTTCAGGATTTCTCGAGGACTCGAAGCTTTGCGCTTCTTGATCTCGGATTGTTTTTAACTTCTTCTACGCTTGGTACTACTGGCTTTTTGGTTAATCTTTTGGCTTCTCCTTCTTTTTCTTTCCTTTCAAAAAAATGCTTAACTATCCTGTCTTCGCCTGAGTGGAAAGTTATTACTACAATTCGGCCGCCGCTTTTTATAAGTTCGAAAGCTTTGGGTAGTGCTTCCTCCAGGTTTTCTAGTTCCATGTTCACAGCTATCCTTAAAGCCTGGAATACACGGGTTGCGGGGTGGATCCGTGAAACGTTACACGTTAAACGTTTAACGAGGTCTGCCAGATCGGTTGTGGTGGTGAACGGTTTAGTTCCCCTTTCTTCCACAATTCGGCGAGCAACTAAACGAGCGCGTGGCTCTTGTCCGTATTCTTGAAAGAGTTTGGTAAGCTCTTTTTCGGGTAGGGAATTTACAAGATCTGCAGCTGTTACCCCAAGGTCCGGGTCAAGCCTCATATCTAATGGCCCTTCTCTCAGGAATGATAACCCTCGCTCTGGGTTGTCTATTTGGAAACTGGCAAAGCCAAGATCAAATAGGATTCCGTCTGGTTGGTCCCAACTTGTCTCGCGGGCTACAGCGTCAAGTTTTCCGAAATTTGCAAGTACCAGACGGTACTTGCCAGGGCAGGCGTGTAAACGTCGTTCAGCTAAATCTAGCGAAGTTGGGTCTTGATCTAGGCCTAAGACCTCTCCGCCTTCTTCCAAAATTTTGGTTGTGTGACCACCAGCGCCAACTGTAGCGTCGATGTATCTCCCGCCAGGTTTAATATCTAAAAAGTGCAATGATTCTTCGAGTAGTACCGATTTGTGTTCGTTCATTTGTTGGTCGGGCAGTGTTCATGTTTATCCTTTTGTACTTTCTTCAAGTAATTTTTCAGCGTTTTTTGTAATTTCCTTTTCTTTTTTCTCCCAACTCTCCTTTTTCCAAAGCTCAACTCTGTTTCCCAATCCTACAAAAACGGCTTCTGAACCAAATTCGACGTAGTCCCGGAGAGATACGGGCACTACGAACCGGCCCTGGGCGTCCAGTTCAATTTCGTAGGCGCCTCCTAGGAGAAAACGCTCCGTGTCTCGGCTGACGGATCGAATACTGGAGCCTCGCGTTGCCTGATTTACTATCTCGCTCCAATCAGCGGGCAGGAAGATTGCAAGAGAAGTTTCGTACCAACGGGAAAGTATGACTTTCTCCCCAAGGACTTTTTTGAACTTTGCAGGAAGTGCCGTTCGACCTTTTTTATCTATTTTTTGGATGTAGTAACCAATCAACATGTTTGTCGATTGGGCAGGTTCTCAAAGGCAGCAGTAGAAAGTATCCTGGGGGACAGGACAGGTTGGAAATCACAAGAGTTGGAAAAGTACTAGTTTGTGTAAGTGTCCCCCAGACACCACTTTTCACCACTTTTTTCCATTATGGTTACGTTTTCACGCAATGTCAAGTGGTGTTTACCCCGAGCGAAGTCGAGGGGCAAAAGAAACCCCCGGCTATTCGTTGCTCGTCAATGATGACGCGAAAAGTCGGGGGTGCCGGATCCGCGGTGCGGACTCGGGGGCTTTGGCTATGGGGTGGTCGCCGAGGCGGCGACCACTTGTGCGGCCTCGGCCGTGAGCTTGGCGTGGCCGGCCCGGATGATAGCCTGCATGGGGTCACCATCCCAGAGGACGATGGCCTGCTCGAGGTTGTCGTAGGCGCGGAACGCATCCGTGCCGGGCGCCTTGAGCAAGGCACGGGCTGTTTGCACGGCGGTCTCGAAGGACTGCTGGCGCCACGCGGCGTCAAGGTCCAACAAGGGCTGGGCCGGGGTGATCTCAGCGTTGTCCACGGGGGCCGAAGTGGCCTCCGAGGGCGTGAGGCTGGACGTGATCTCCTCCGTCACGGTCACTGGGGCCATAACAGGCGCGGGCGGGTAGAAGTACACCGTGGTCAGCGCCGGGAAGGCCGACTGCGCGGTCCCAACTGGCATGTACTGCAGACGGGTGGTCTGCACGACCAACGCTAGGATGATGGCCGCGATGGCCACTCCGATGAGGAGCGCGTTCCGCGTCGAAATGAAGATGCCGGCCGGATGGGGGAGGGCCAAAGGTCCCTCGTACTTGGGGAGACCATCTGACACCTTACCGTTGGTGCGTGGGGCGGTCCGGATTGATACCACTTTTCAGACTCCTTCGTGAACATCCTGGTGTACCGCTCGATGCGGTCACTTTAATATAGCCAAGGATGCCACATACCAACTATGAGCTAGCCTCACAATCAGTGTGTGACATCCTAAAAGGCGCTTTAAAAGTGCTATTATAGCCTCAAGAATTAACTTCTTGAATGCTATATTATAGCACACTATGAGCCTTTTGTCAAATACTGTGAGCTTCGCTGAAGGGTGAGGAGTTAAGGGGTATGGAAGCTGGTATGGAAAAGGGGTAGAGGTTATGGACTTTAGACCAAACCCACTCACCATACGAGCTTCCAAACCTTGTACCTTTTTACTTTTGACGAAAATTTACTCGGAGAGGATGAGGGCTTCTAAATCGGAGGTTTTGCCAGTTACTTTGTCCCAGGCGGAACCATCCCAAGTATGAAGCGTTCCGGAACCGGTTATCCTGACTGTCCCTGAGAGAGAAGATTTTGCGTTAGTAAATACTCCGTAGGGGCCCTCGGTAACTTTTCCGGGCAGGCCCGCCTTGACCGCCAGGCGAGGCAGGCCGAAAGTTCCCATGGCAACAGTTTTTCCAATAACTTTTCCGGAAAGTTCAACCGTTAGTTTATCTTTTAAGGTTAACTCTGGTTCGTTTTCTGCGATGCTGAACGGTGTTTCCATTTTAGCTTCGAGTTTTCCTTCGTCGTTCCTATAACGAAGCGTTATTGTTCCTCCGGAGACTCCTTTGTCACAGCGTCTATGTCCGGAAGATTCGGTTCCAAATAAAAGCTTTTTGGTTGCGTCCACGGCGCCGGCGGGTTTTATTGTTCCTGAGGCGCCTTGGGTTACGCCTTCTTCGTTTTTATAGATGATTTCATATTCAATACTTTCGGGGCTTTTGCTGATATTGTCTAAAGAGAGCGTATATTCGCAGCTTGCGCCAGGGGTAAGGGCAGTATAGGGCTTGTCTTCTACGCCTAAATCTTTGGCTGTTTCGTCCGCTTCTTCTTCGGAGACCTCGACGGGGGGCTTGCTAAATTGTTTGTAGGCAAAAAAGCCTCCAAAACCGACACCTAATAAAACTACGACGGTGATTATCACGGGCAAGAATTTGTTCATTTGTTGTAGTAGAATTTATTTTGCTTGATCCATCGGTCTCTGTCAAGCATATACATATGGCATGAAAATGCCCCCATTTGTCCTTGTGTCTCGCGATGCGAGTAGGACGCCTTGGGGGCGGGAGGCGGACAGAATTGCGGGGAAGTGTGAAGTTGTCCAGTTTCACACTGGTGGGCAGGATCAGGCCGCTGGCTTGGGCATCACCCAGTCGGGATGGTAAACCATGTCCCGAATACGGGCGACTATGCCCGCACCCGCATGCGATCTGAGCCGGGCATCCGCACGGCCTTTGTCCAGCGCAGGTTGAGTCACCGACTGGATGTAGGCGATCGCGTCGTTTACGCTCATGCCCTCAGAGCCCAAAGCCTTGAGCCGCTCAAGGAGTTTTCCTTGGGCATTGGGCGCGAACCTGGATAGATACCACTTGCTTCCTTCCCAGGTGATCTTACCGTTCTTGTGAAGCTCGTAACATGCTTTGTGCAAATCCAGCCCTCTGCGGTATTCATTTGTCAGTGTTGAGGAGAGTGAAAGTCTATCCATCCCCTCCTTACCAGCTGACCGGAGTACGTCAATCACCGCTTTTTCTAACGGCGACAGCTTTGTGTTTGCCATTTTTGACTTAATCCTTTCTGATCTGAGCCATGCCTTGGCCGGGTTGAAGAGGTTTACTCCTCAGTGGTGGTTGGGCCGGATGGCTGTTCTTATGGTTCCTGTCTCCAGTTTCCAAAGTCCATCTGGAGCCTGTATTCCACTCCTTGCACCAGGGTCTTGGTAAAGATCCACTGATTACTGCCCTTGTATTGGGCAGTATCGAAGGGAACGGTATTCCCCACCTCGAAGAGATGGATCGGCAGTCCCCGCAGTGGGGTGTTGCTGAACGTCACAGTCAAGATGGGAGGGGTCAACTTAGTGTTACCTGTGTCGTTGCCTTCCTCATCCAACACTGGCCAAGGCCCGGTGTCCAAATGCAGGAAAAACCCTTTGTGCTCTAGAACCAATCCTCTGTGCGACACGACTCGTTTGCTTCCCAGCAAAAGGGCCGCCTCGGCCAGTTCACGCCTCTGTGTTGGGGTAAGCATTTGTTTATTTCCCACTGCGTGGTCAGCCTTACGGCTGAAAATACAAACTCACATACTCTAAAAGAGCAGCATACTGGATACCTTCACGCATCGCCGAAGATACTCCAGAAGGCTGCTCTTTTGGGGTTTATTTAATGTGCTAAAGAAACGAATTGCTTCGTTTCCCTTTTTGAAAACATTAGTTTAATGTGCTCAAAAAGTCTCCGGCGGGCATCC
>Ga0209541_10001703_pt1 | contig 42993 bp, 43 predicted proteins | sample RifCSPlowO2_01_FD_184027 | JGI IMG/M metagenome (GOLD analysis project Ga0209541, IMG submission 184027) | Groundwater microbial communities from Rifle, Colorado - Rifle CSP2_plank lowO2_0.1 (SPAdes) (version 2) | ecosystem: Environmental > Aquatic > Deep subsurface > Groundwater | place...
GCGCCAAATGAATCGCGAGCCACTTGTTCTGATCGTGGTATCATTAATACATGCTGACAATTCTATCCATCGGAAAACTCAAAGAACCATGGCGCGCCGTATGCGAAACATACGTCACACGACTCGGTTCGTTTTTGCCCGTCAAAATTATTGAGATTCAAGAAATTCCGCTTCACAAAAATGACGATGCAGAAAACATCAAAAAACAGGAAGCCGGCCTCCTCATCAAATATTTAAAACCTGACGCGCATTTGATCGCACTGCATCCTGACGCGCACACCCCGTCGTCAACGAAAAAATTCGCCGACCTGCTCGAGTGTTGGCGCCGCAAACGCGAAATTATTTTTCTGATTGGTGGCCCGCACGGGCTACATGAATCATTGCTACAAAAAGCAGACGAGCAGCTGTCCTTGTCACCACTCACGTTCACCCACCAGATGTCGCGTGCGATTTTGCTCGAGCAAATCTATCGGTGCGTGATGCGCGAAAAAGGTAAGTACGATTATTAAGTGTTGACTTGTCCACACCCGGTTTGACACGAGTCCACACTACGCGGTACGTTGTATATATGCACTCAGCACACGGATACATTGCAACGTTGAAGCGCGTCCTTCGCAAGGACGTCTTTGGCATTGCCATGAGCCGCGGTGATTGAGAGCAAACGTGCACAACGCACAACTGCTCGAAGAAAAACCGCGGGACAAGCCGCGGATATTTTTTTAAGCAGAACACCAAAACCAACCAGAGACCGGGGGAACCATGTCACAAGGATTTGCAGCGCCACAGCGCCGCCGTTCAGACCAGTTCGAAGTCGTGTCGCCAGCACCCGGCAAGCCGACAATCGGTCAGAAGCAAATGGTCGAAGTCGCTCATGAACTCGGTGCAGGCGTGTTCGTCACGTCAGACGGCCACGTGTGCCGTGAGAAGACGCCCGCAACCGCCTTGAGCGCCGCAGTCACGCGCGTCGGCAAGCGGGGCAGCAACCGCACTTGGCCAAGCTAGATCAACCGCCACCGCGCGGCAACAACGAACGAGGGGCATCGACAGCGCGAGTCGAAGCCCCTGTTTTTTTATTCCCTCCTGCTGATGCGTTCAATCGCATCGCGATACAATCGCAAAAAAACTTCCAAATTATTCATGTTCACCCATTCGTCCGGCGTGTGTTGCCCGCCGGATATTGGACGTGAAATGATAACCGGAATGCCGAGCTCTGAAAAAAATCTGCCGTCCGTTGCGCCGTGCGTGATTTCTTCCGTCATTTCAGCGTCGAGCGTGTTCACCACTGCTTCGGAATACGCTGTCAAAAATGGATTGTTCCAATCCACTGTCGTTGATCCGCCACAGCTCATTAATTCAACAACCGCTTCGTCACCAACCACCGCACGCACGCGCTCGAGCACGGCAAATGGCTGCACCGCTTCAACAAACCGAATGTCGATTTCGCACGACGCAAAATCCGGCACCTGATTCACCATAATTCCACCAGAAAATTTGCCAAGCACGCAAGTGCTATACCAATTATTTGGATCATCGCTCGCCGGAAACAACGCATGAATTTTTTTATACGCATCAAATAATTTTTCAATCGCGTTGTCGCCTTGCCATGGCCGCGATCCATGCACCGCGCGGCCACGCGCATGCACGCTGACATGCAAAACGCCCTTGCTCTTTAACACCACTTTGTCCGGCGACTCACCGCCGTCAGGCACAAATGCAACGCGACAGCGGTAGCCAATTGTATTAAGCAAAAAACCGACTCCGTGCGTGCCACCGATTTCTTCGTCGCACCCAAGCATAAGCGCGATCGACGGTCGCTGTTCAATCGACAACGCGGCAAATTCGCGCATGAGTTGCATCATAATCGCCACTTCGGATTTCATGTCGCATGAGCCGCGGCCAAACAAAAGCTCGCCCTCGCGTCGTGGTTCAAACAGTTCGTCTGCAGCGGGAACTACATCAAGATGACCAACAAGCATGATGTCTGGCTGCAACGATTCAATAAGCGACACCACCACAGACGGCTTGCCACCAGATTCATAGCAGCGAACAAACACTTCGGGCACGTCGCTGAAATAATGGACAACAAAATCAACAGCGCGCCGCAATTCATCCGGACGATCCGCCGTTGTTTTGATGCGCATTAAATCTTCTGTAATTTCAAGAATTGTTTTCGGCATATATCGGTCAGCGCGCGCATCTTAGGAGCTGGCAGACGAGTATTTCGCAACGCCTCGGCGCCAGAGCAACAACCCGATTGTAACGGTTAAGACTGCTGCAACGCAAGCCCAAACGACAAGGCCAACACTCAGTCGCCCAAGCAGCGCATATGCGGGAAACGAAATAATGGCAAAAATTGGGATCAAGTATGTGAACGTCCATTGTACACTTTTCGGAAAAATTGGCGCTGGATTGCGCGCGGAAAACACAAAATCGCGATAGGTCCACCACAAATTTTCAGTTTCCTCGGAATAAAAAGTGACTGCGGTGATCATCAGCATCACGCCGTACGCCGTGGCGCACGAAATCAAAAAAATCGCGCACGTTAACAAAATTTGAAATCCGGTCGGATCAAATTCAAGTTGCTGCGCGGCGTACCAGACGTAATAAATTGCACCCGGAATGGTGATGAAATCAATCCAATCAAATTGACATACCGAAACCCAAAACAATGAGTTCATCGGGCGGACGAGTAGCGTGTCGAAATCTCCTTTTTGAACAAGCCGCTGGAGCGAATTGAGGCCGCGCAAAAAAAACATTTGTGAAAAAACATCGACTGCATTCATGAATGCATAACAGACGAGTAATTCACCGCGCGAAAATCCGGCGATCTCGGCGGTGTTTTGGTAGAGCGCAAGGCCGAACACGAGAAAAAATGCCATGCGCAGAAGCTTCCCTGCTGCATAACCAAACATACCAGTCGGCTTTGTCAGCAACCGCAGCGCCTGCATCCGCGCCGCGAGTTGCCAAATTTTAATGTAGCGTCGAATGTTACCTACCATATGCTTCGTATGAACGCGTGCCGCGTTTCCACGCAATCACGACAATTATTGTGCAGGCGAAAATCCACGCTAACTGGATTACCAACGCGTGCGCAAACGCGGCGTCGTCGAAATTGCCGAGATACATTTGCGTCGGCGCGTAAACGAGCGACGGAAACGGGGTGAATGACAGCGCGGTTTGGACTGACTGTGGCAACACAGTGATCGGAATGAGCGCACCGGACAAAAACAGTATCGCGGTCATGAGCAGCCACTGAAGCCCGTGTTCATCAGTGGTCCAAAATGCGAGCATGCCGCCAAGAAAATCAATGAGCTGCACAATCACAATTGCGCCGAGGCACAACACGAGTGTTTGAAATGGATGCGCAACGATAAACAAACTCGAAAGTGGAATGGATGACACGAGCCACACGCATAAAAACCCGACGATCGACGTGACGACCAAAATTATGCGCGTTGCCATCATGCGCGCTGCCCAATACGGCAAAAAGCGGATTGGTTTAACCAAATAGTTGGTGAGGTCGCCGCTCACAATGTCTTCTGAAATGCCGCCCATGCAATACACATGGATGAGCGAAGAGATAACGTAGCTGACGAGGGTGTATGCAACGAGTTGCTCACTCGAAAATACGCCGATTCCCTGCGGTATGTGCTCGAACACATACACGAGTGTGATTGAAAAAATGACGCGCCGCAAAATGCCAAACAAAAAATTCATTCGATGAATGAGTTCGTTAATAAACGCGAGACGAAAGCCGAGATAATATTTTTTAAGACCATGCATATTACTGATTTGGGTAGGGAGAGACTTGAACTCTCAACCCGATGAAGGGACTGGCTCCTAAGGCCAGCGCGTATACCAATTCCGCCACCTACCCGATATGAAGACATCGTAGCGTATTTAATTGATGCGTGCAAAACTTATCCCCGATTCGTCCACATGGTATGCCCTTGACAAAATTAATTTTTTGTGGAACCCAGTGTGCTATGACTACCATCAATCTTCGCCTCATCTTTCTCATTCTCGCGTCAACCACTCTATTGTTTGGCTGCCGCCCCGCTCCTGCATTTGCCGCACTAGTGATTGATCGCGTTGAGCCGGGTGCGCCAACCGCTGACGACGAATTCATCGTAGTAACAAACACCGGATCAGATGTTCAAAACATTTCATCGTGGTCAGTGCAAGTTAAAAATAGCGGTAGCACAACAACGCAGAAAAAAAATTTAATCCCGGGATCGCTCATCGCACCGGGCGAAGAATTTATCATCGCACACAAAAATGGTCGCTTTGCGCCGCAAGCAAAAATGACGTATACCTCACTCAATTTATCTGGCAATGGTGGCGTTATTGCCCTGATTTCTTCTCCAAACTATGTCACCACCTTTGAGGACCCAACCGTTGTCAGTTCTGTATATTTCAGTAGCGCCTCGAGCACAATCGAAAAAACGCAGAGTAAAAGCACGACGGTTCCGGAATCAAAAGCAGTGAGCGCTGCACAAGAATTTATCGGCGACATCGGCCGCCGCGCGGCGTCATGGCCAATTTTGATTAATGAACTGTTGCCATCACCATCGATGGGCGATGAATATATTGAAATCATGAATACGTCCGCAGATGGAGTTGATGTTTCTGGTTTGTGGCTGCGCGACGCGAGTGGTGCCGCATACGCGTTTGGTAGTCGCCGTGAAAATACCATGCTCGGTGCATTCGAAACGCGTGCCTGGCGTCGATCAACAACGAGAATCGCGCTCAACGACACAGATGGTGAAGCAATTTTTTTAACAGATCAATTTGGTACTGTTGTTGATCGAGCGATCTACGAAACTGATGTGGCGCGTGATACGGCGTTTGCGCGTTTTAACAACAGCTGGTTGTGGACGCAAACCATAACGCCTAGCCAACCGAATGAATTGCGCATGGTGCAGTCGCCGCCTATTGCCCGCGCCGTGATGCCGCCTTCCACGGTGAACACGCACGAACAATTTAAACTATCTGCCGAGGATTCGACGGATCCGAATGATGAAATAAAATCATATGTGTGGAACTTTGGTGACGGCAACGAATTCGTTGGCGTCACCACCACACACCAGTTTGCCGCAAGCGGAACATTTGTGATTGCGCTCACGGTGACTGATACGTTCGGCGCGACAAGTACCGTGTCAAAACAGATTCGGGTGCTCAACAATACAAATGCGACAAAAATTTTTGCATCAGCAATTGCGGTCGCAGCGTCAAAACCAAAACGCACAGCGTCAAAGAAAACTGTTGCGCGCAACGAACAATATGCAGGCATTATAACAATTGAGCCTGGTATTCTCGGCCGCAGAAAATTTGTTGTCAACGGTCGAACAGTTGAGCTCACTTCTGACAGAACAGTGATCCCCCGCCTCACGCGTGGAACGGTGGTGAATTTCACGGCAAAAGAACTGTTTCGCAGTGATCGACTCCTATTGCAAATCAGCGCAGCAGATCAACTAGTAATCACCGCACTGTCAACTGCACCACCATTTGATTCACTCACTGGCGAAATTATCCGCACATCAAAAACAGGTTTTGATCTGGCAACATCGAGCACTGATTATGTGGTGCTCGCCAACGGAACTCGTTATGCTGATGGACGGCGCGTTTCAACCGGAGATCGTGTCAGCATTCGTGGCGTGCGACTGCATGACGACGCGGAACAGTTATTTTTTGTCGTGCCAAGCGCGCAGGACATTTCTTTTCTTGATCGCGCTTCTAAAAAATCAGATGAACCGCAAAAAAATATTCTTCTGCTTGCAGTCAGTGTTTTCCTTCTCATCGGCTTGCAGCTTTTTCTGTCGCGATTCGGAGAAAAAATTCTGGTCACCATCAAAAATCTACGAAAGAAAAAACCCCACCAAAAAGGTGAGGATTTTTCTGGAGCGGGCAAGGAGAATTGAACTCCTCTCTGCTGCTTGGAAGGCAGCCATAATAACCGCTATACGATGCCCGCGCGAACATAAGTGTACGAAACGGATTAAAAAAAAGCAAGCCTCGTGCAACAGGATTTGCCCATGCACACGAGGCTCGACGATCACGCCACCTTGCCCTTGGACGTATGAGACACACCGACCGGACCATAGTCATCTGCGGTGGCGACCACACCGCTCATACCGGCGAATGACTGCACGCCGCACGCTTCTCGAAACTCGAGTTTGCGCTGGCGATCCGCAGCTTCTGCTGCGCGCAGTTGACGCTCGATCTCACGAACGCGCGCCCGCTCCGCACGCCGCTCTTTCAATTCAGCGTCGTGAGCAGCACGCTCCGCGGGGTCTACCAGCAAAACAGCCGGGTGGTCACGCCGCAGCCGCTTGCAAACCGAAAGATCACTCAGCGTTGCGTGGTCAACAACCGGCTTTCGATACACCACAAACACCTTATGATTCACCCGAGAGCCGCTCGCCAACGTGCGAATTTCAACTTCTTCACCGGGCCGCAGCTTCATGAGCCCGATCGCCCATCCGCCAGAACGACTCCGCTGGTAGCGGGCAGTGGCGAGGTATTTGGCATTACCGACACCGCGATTCCATTGCGCCGACAACGCGGGTCGCCGTCGAGACGTTCGAGTGTCAACCAGCAGCACAACATCATCGCCGACCGCACCACTCATACCACGAAGCACAAACCGCAGCGTTGGATTCGCAATCTTGACCTGCTTCAAATGGGTGTGACTGGCGCTCTGGAGGTCGAAATTCTTGATTTCGTCAAACTCGCGCGGCAGGTGCAACAGCCTCCCACACACCACGCGTCCGTTGTCGATGACTGGCGGATTCGAGACATCGACAAGCGCCAGGATACATTCGCCGTCGCTGATTGCCGGATCACCGATACACAGCGCGAGACCAAGCCCGTTGACGAAATGCAGATCCACACCGGCTATGATCGACGGACGATCCATAGTGCAGCTTGCAAACCACGTCATGTGAGCCTCCCGTATGTTTTGATGAGCGGTTGTTTCTGGGTGCCGTCGGCATCTTAACACAACCCCTGAAGTTTGCAAAAAAGCTTTATGAGTGGTAGTCTTACACTCGCGAACCGAGCGCAGCGCTCGTTTTGCACGCACTCGATTCTTCTTCATTCGGGATGTAGCAACTTCGTGTGCTTCGCACACTCGTTTCTGGCATCCCTCGCTCGGAATAAATCCGAGTGCCAGCACTCTGTTTTTTCCTCACTCGGGATGTAGCTCAGTTGGCTAGAGCACCTGCTTTGGGAGCAGGGGGTCGCACGTTCAAGTCGTGTCATCCCGATATCATAAATCCACACCAATAATAGGTTCCGCTTTTTTCGATCCGGGGCCCTTAGCTCATTTGGTAGAGCGCTTCCATGGCATGGAAGAGGTGACCGGTTCGAGCCCGGTAGGGTCCAAATCGTTGACGCCATTTGTCAACATCGGTACAATGTTCAAACACTATGGGCCCTTAGCTTAGCTGGTAGAGCGCCGCATTTGCAATGCGGAGGTCAGCGGTTCGAATCCGCTAGGGTCCAAATTTCCAAAACAGACTGATTTTAACAGCTTGACAATTAAATTTTTTTAACATAGGATACACAGCCGCATCAATCACGATGCGCGCCCCGCATTGAAATTTATAGTGAATCAATCAATTGTCCAACCACAACACCAGCCAGAATCGCAACGCCTCCAATCAACACCATACGCACGCCGGTTCGCCAAACGCGCACCCGCGCGAGCCGCGCGCCAACAGCGCCAAGTGCAAAGAGCACACAGAGCGTTGCCACAACTGAAATCTGTAACGCTTCTTCCGCCTCAAAAAACAGATAGGGCGCAAGTGGAATTATTCCGGACAAAAAATACGATACGAACATGATTGACGCATCGGCGATCGATCGCCCGGCTGACACTTCGGATTTTTTTTCAAACTCTTCCACTGAATATTCTGACAAAAAACTGCCTGCTGCCATTGAAATGGCCTCAACGCAAATGAGCACGGCGCCGGTCAAAAAAATCGTTGCGCGCGGCACACCTGCAATCGCCACGCCCGAAAGCAATCCCACGGTTGACACAAGGCTGTCTTCGACACCAAACACAAAATTTCGCAGGTACGAACTCGCAGCGCTTTTGGACAAATGTTGCATGAGATGCAGTATATCGCACGGAGAGTGAAACCGAAAGACAGTGGCGTGCGTATGACTTGTTATAACATTTTCATATGCACATTCGCGCATGGTTTGCCGCAGCCGCAACGCTTGTTGCCAGTTTTTTATTCGCCGTCCTTGCCATCGTCCCCGCAGCGCACGCCGCGGGCCGCACCATTGATTTTAGCGGCCACACATGGAGTGTTAAGTCTGGATTGTATGGCCCGGGTCCAAATTATTGGACTGACAATTCACAGGATGTTTTTGTCGACACGAATGGCGCGCTGCATATGAAGATTGTGCAACGCGACGGCGCATGGCGATCGAGCGAAGTGTGGCTGCCAACGTCGCTCGGGTTTGGCACATACGAGTTTGACATCGCATCGCGCGTTGATCAGCTTGATCCGCAAGTCGTTGCCGCGCCTTTTTTGTATCAAGATGACACACACGAAATCGACATCGAGTATTCGCGCTGGGGGTATCCGGACAACCAGAACACGTGGTACAACATTCAGCCATGGACCACAAAGGGCAACCAAGCAAAATTTATGACCACGCAAGGAACCGGACCGATCACGGCGCGTATCGTGTGGTCGCCGGAAAAAATTATTCTGTCAACGATGCAAAACGGCGTGGCGCTGAATTCATGGACCTATACGGGTGCGAATAATTTCGCACCGGGTGGCGAACGCGTACACATCAATTTTTGGATGTATGAAGCAAAGCCGCCGCAATCCGGCGCGACGCAGGAATTGGTAATCAACGCATTCAGATTTTCTCCGCAGCAAATACAACCACAGCTAATCATCGAACCAATTGCGCACGTGAATAAGTCATGGCTGAGACACGAAATTAAAAAACAAAAAATTCGGATACAGAAGATGCGACGAAAAATTAACTAACAGTAACGTATTTTCCCAAAAACTCCAGCGCGTACATGCGTACTGCCGGTTTGATGTTGAGCTGTGAATCCTGTAATTCTTCTCTGCTAAACCATTTTATTTCGTGGTGCTCCGTTGGTGCAAGCTGCGGTTCAGCCGAACGCGCACGGGCATGATACCCAAAATTAATATGGCGATGCGTTTCGGAAAATCTATGTATGTCAAGCGTTTCAGGAAGCAATAACATTTTAGTGTCTTCATATTCGCCCGCATGCCGGCACGACAAAATTTCAACGTCAAGCCCACACTCCTCCTGAATTTCGCGCAGCAGCGCCTGATCCGGATCTTCGTTAAGCTCGATGTGCCCACCAACTGGCAGCCATGTATTGAGCAATTTATGGTTCACCAACAGAACCTTAGGCTCTGTTGGATGCAAAATCATGCAGGTGTTTGTGAAATCAATCAGTTCGTGGATGTGGGGCATACGGATCATACCGTATCAGAATGTGTTCGATTGTGCAAAAAAATCGCGCCCCCGAACCAGCTGTGTTGCAGTTGATTCGAAGGCGCAAGCGATCAGTGTCGCGCAAGATCCATGATCCCCGCGGTGTCGGTCTGGTTGTCGAGCAGCTTGAGGTCAGCCGTATTGCAGCCCCACTTCGTCTCGTTGCCCATATCGGCGCGCGAGCAATGGTGCTCGATCGACGTGCCATCGAAGAACACGGTGAAGCGGGAGAAGCCCCTGCACTGCCCGTTCGCGAAGCGCACCACGAGTACGGGTACGTTCTCCTTTTCCACGATCCACGCTCCCGTGCGTTGACCGTTCAGGTGTGCGCCGCTCACGCGGTACTGCGCATGGCCGATGTAGGCCAAAAACTTGCCGTTGCGCGGACGCTTGTCAGCGGGGCGCATCTCCTTCTTGTCCACGCACTGCCACGCCGCCGCCGCACCGAGCTGCGAGGACCATGCCATCTCTGGCTTCTGGCCGCGCATGTCGTCGCAATGGAACTCGGGCGGAAAGTTGTCGGACTGTGGGCTGGCCGTCGCGGTGGCCATGTAGGGCGGCTCGCCATCGGACCCCGCACTCATGCAGAAGGAAAGGATGGTGGCACAGACGAACAGACCAGCAGTGAAGAGCACTGGGTGCTTCGGAACATCGCGTACGACTCGCATGGATTGCCTCACCGCCCGCACGCATGCGGGCATCGGTTCATTTGCTGCAATTGCTGATTCTTCGAGTAGCAGCGTCCTCGAGGAATTTGAACTATTACAACATAAAAATAGTGGGATGTCAATACATGAACTACAGACAAAAACAGAAAGTTGACAAGGTATTTTTTTTATTCTACGATAGAACTATCTCTTGCTGTGGAGCAATCCGTTGAAGGGAGAGAGTTGAAACGGCCCGCTTCGGCGGGCCACAGCCATTTTAAATGGCACTAAAAATTCTTTGGTACGTTGTTACGAGCCATTTTTTATCTACTTCGTGCCACGTCAAGCTAATGATCGACTTGATGTCTGGCTCATACAACAAAATTGTACGATCAGGCAACTGACTCACAATTTTACTATTGATTACGAACCGGTGGAGATTAGAAATAATTTCTGGATGCTTTTCAAGAATGTGCGCCAGTCCAAAACCTGTTTTTCCCATTTCGCCATATACAAGATCAATAAAACCAAGCGCTGGATGTTGAAACGCATTTCTTATTTCTCCAGATTTAACACACAGTAAAAAATTTACCGCATCCTGTCCAGTAATACCTGAATATATTTTCCCAAAACCGCCCTTTCCATGTTCGCAAACCCAATATCCAAACAAGCGTACTTTTTTGTAGTAAGCCATAGAAAATAAATTGTGCGACTTTATTTTTTGAAAGTCGCCATACTACTGGGTTCCACAAAAACAATGTTTTGTCAACCCCAGAGTTATCCGAAATTCTGTGGATAAAAAAATCGCGCCCCCGAACCAGCTGTGTTGCAGTTGATGCGGGGGCGCAGGTAGCGGCGGTGTACTACGTCGGAACCGGAAGCGTTTCGTTGCTCATCTGCCTTCCGCGTGGAAGCTCTTCAAGAAGCTGCGTGAGCTTGGCGTCCACGAGCAGGCCGAAATGGTGCAGCCCGTTGTCGGCTGTGGGCGTGCCAAGGCCATCATCGCCATCGTGATTGCGCTCGAGCGCGAATTCATCGCGGACGAGGATCAGAAACGCCGCACGTTTCGCCGAATCCTGATCCTGAATGAGCACGGTCAAAAACGCGAACCTGTGCCTGACCGCAAACTCCCGCAGGGATTCGAGCGGGCGCTTGAGTTGGCTTGTGCCGCCATAAAACACAATGGCGGCTGCGATGGCGGCGTCAACTGTCACCCCCCGTTCACGGACGTACGTCTTCACGCGCTCACCTGCTGCGCGCAGCAGATCCACGAGCAACAAATCTTCTGGTGCCGGAGTGCTCATCATCTTCTCCTCATCTGCTGCTGCCCGCGCGGCCAGCGTTGTAGGTTGTTATGATGCTCTCATATTTGTGGATCGGTGTCAACAGGCCGTCGCCCTTGCAATCAATAGAATTTTTTCCTCCCGCGTCAATTGTTTAATTTTAAATTCGGTCTTGAGCGCCGCAGATTTTGTACGAAATTTTTTGGTGTACACTAATTGTACCGGCCGTCGAGCGTGCGTATATTTCGCGCCGCGTTTAAAAAAATTGTGTTCTGCCAAACGACGCGCTAAGTCCGTCGTGATGCCGGTGTAGAATGTGCCGTCGCTGCAGCGAAGAATGTAAAGATGATACACAAAAAATGCGACGAATTATTCAGCCGCCCGATCAATAATTTTTCTCAAAATCGGATATAATTTTTTATTCGCTGCAATGAAATTGCGATCACGCAATGTCCATAGCTTACCATTCAAATTTGTAACTTTGTAACCAGCTTCGCCAAGAATAATTGCAGGCGCTGCATAGTCCCACACGCCGCCGCCATCTGAAACGATCCAGTCGCGTTGGCCAGTTGCCAAATATGCCGCATTTGCCGCTGCGCACCCCGATGCGCTGATCCAACACGGATCCGTCTGTGCGCGCACAATCAATTCCCCCATAATTTTTCCACGCATTCCCGTGATGTGTGCACTCACACTTCCCCAACTCTCGCCCCACACGCGACATGATGAACCGTGAATTTTTTTGCCATTCAAAAATGCACCACCACCCTTCTCGGCAAAAAACAATTCGTCGCTCACCGGAAGATAGATGCCTCCCATCACCACACGCCCAGCGCGCGCTACCGCAATCATGACCCCGAACAACGAGGCGCCACGGGAAAAATTTCGTGTGCCGTCGAGCGGATCAATCACCCATGTGTATTCTGCACCGTGCCGCTGCTCCGGCATTTCTTCTGAAATAATTCCATGCGTCGGAAATTTTTTTCCGATCGCGGCCAGAATAATTTTGTTCGCGACTAAATCAGCTTCGGTCACGACATCAGTCGCATCTTTCTTCGTATACTTGACACCGACTTTCCCCCATTTATTCAAAATTTCTTTTCCGGCTACGCGAATAATTTGTTTAAGAAATTTTTCCATTACGGAATATTCACAAACGGAACGGCACCACCAGTCACGGTCGGCAAATTACCATCCCATTTTTCAATCGTTCGCAATTTTAATATCTGCGGATTTTGATTCAACGCTTCAGACTCAACTCTGATCGCCTCGGCCTTGCCTTTTGCTTCTGCAATGCGCTGATCTGCTTCAAACTTAACCTGCTCGAGCCGATTTTTTGCGGCGAGTGCATCCTGCTCAGCCGTCACCTTTGATTCAATTGCTTGATTAAATGATTTCGAAAAATCAAAATCAATGATGTTAAAGCCATCGATCAAGATTCCGTATGACTGCATTTTCGAGACAAGGAGACCGAGAACTTTTTCACGCACGTCTTCGCGTCGCGTGATCAATTCTTCTGCGGTGAACTGCGCAGTTGACGCCTTCACCGACTCCTGAACTGCAGGGTCGATCACCCGAAACTTGTAATCCTCACCAATTGTCTGATATACCGTCGCAACTGCATCGGGCGTGATGTGAAAATTTACCGCAACTTCAGCGGTCACTGTTTGCAAATCACGAGATGCTGCTTGTGCCTTCACTTGATCTTTTTGAGTTTTGACATCCATAATGATCACCTCTTCGATGAAGGGAATTTTGAAATAAAATCCCTCATCAATAACATCGCTGGTCACTGCCGAAAAACGAAGACGCACGCCGCGCTCACCAGCGCCAACAGTGCCGAATGGCAAATTTTTCCAGATAATTGACAGTACAAAAATGATGATAAAAATTTTGATGACGCCGGTCAAAAATCCGCCAACGCCCGTTCCTTTTCCGCGAATCCACGAAAAAATATTTTGTAAAAAATTCATAGTCTTAATGAGCTATTGAAATAGTATATCACAGTTGACTCTCAAACAAATTACTTGTAGAATTATCTCGATCGGGCCCATAGTAAAGTGGTATTACGCGGCATTCGCATTGCTGAGGCGGGAGTCCGATTCTCCCTGGGTCCAAATAAATAATCCCCACCTTCAGGTGGGGATTATTTATTTACGGATCCCGCAAGAGATATGAAACAAAATTTGGGGAATTTAGATAGAATTTTTAGGTTTGTTTATAGAATTTTTGACATTGATAACAAAAATCAGTAGCTTCCCAGATTCTGGTGCCGCGAGCGGGACTCCCGGCCGCTATGGACGCGGCCGGCCTGGGCAGTCGGAATTGCCGACCGGCAATTCCTTTGTGCCCTTCGAGTCCCGCTGTTCATGCGCATTAAAAAATACCTGCATCTCTGCAGGTATTTTTTAATGCCGCGAGCGGGACTCGAACCCACAAGCCTTTCGGCGGGGGATTTTAAGTCCCCTGTGTATACCATTCCACCATCGCGGCGCATTGCATCTTGAACACAACAGCAGTTTATAAAAAAAAAGCACTCTCTGCAAGGCGTCGGTGTGAGACGCGGCACAGCAGAGAGGCAAGCGAACGAAACCTCAACGGAACTTGTAGCGCCGTTCAAGGTACGGCGCGAGCTCGGCCAACTGCTCGATGACATGTGTGGCGCGTGCGGGCCGATCAAATGACCCGTCTGCCCTGCGCTGACGCACCACGAACACCCGTTCTTCAGGGAAATCGAGCTGCATGTCCGAATGAGTATCCCCGACCTTGACGAACACACGTGGTTCCGGAACGTGATGGAACGCACTCATTACCTCTGCGAGGGTTTGCGGGTGACGTTTGCCGTTTTCGGCAACGATGACGCGGTGCTCCGGAATTATCCGACACAGCCCCTGACGCCTCACCCGATCAATCTTGCGCTCATTCGAGTGGTATCGGCAGAACACGAGACTGCCATCAACGCCATACTTTAGACGCACATCACTCGTCGTGAGAACGACCACATGCGCGCCGAGTTTTGACTGCAAATCTGACACAGTCGAAACAGCATCATCGAACAGTTGATTCACCCGTCCCGCGAGTTCAAACAGTTCGTTCTCCGTGTCTAAGAGAAAGCTGAGAACTTCCGGCGTGATTTCGATGCCGCGGTCTTCGAGCAACACACCGGCGCGCGCAACGTGCGACCACTGCGCCGCTGGTGGCATGAAGTCATTGCTCAGCCGCACATGGCGCTTGAAAAAATCTTGCACCCGCAATTCCGCGCGCTCGCGCTCATCCGCACCATACACGTTGCCCATGAGCACGAGCAACTGCTGATTGAGCGCAGCAAAAATCTGATCTCGATCTATTTCCGGAAACTGCTGATGCAGGCGATCAGCAAACAATCCCAAGGTGATGCTGTTGTCGAACGTGCACAACGTCCAATCAAAATCAAACACCATACACAATTTCGTCGACGTAGCCATGAGGAACCTCCATTGTTGTTGCTGTGTTGTATAGTAACCGGCCAGTATTGTAACTGAATTGCGTTAATTCAGCAATATCATGGCTTAAGCTCGCATCCGCTGAATTCAGCTAGAGCAGCAAAACTCTGTTCGCCTAATAATTTTTCTTTTTTTGCATTCACCCATGTCGGATAGCTCTCGACTCCCGCGTCAGTGCATTCCTGCGACTGACCGTTGCCAATTGCGCATTCGATGTATGGCAATGTTGCCGCTGCACCACCAAACAGTTCTTTTTGCGATTTGCAATGCGAACACCACGAGGCGCCATAAAATGCAACGCCCTTGTCTACTAAACATTGCGCGAGTTGCTGCGCGCCCGGCGGCGTTTGTTTCGGCCGAGAGCGCACAAACGCAAGCGCACCAATGACCACGACAATTAAACCAATAATACCGTATAAAAATTTGTTGCTTCCCTGTGCGTCCTTCATAATTGACGGTGATTTTTATGTTTGATATAGTGCGGTAACTCAATTCTAGCAAAAAAGCTTGCACATGAATAGAGTATCCAACTGGAGGCTCCGTTCGAAAGAAATTTCGAACGCGAGCGTTCAAGTTTCTTTCTCACTTCGCCTCGGTAGCTCAGTGGTAGAGCAGACGCCTGAAGAGCGTCGTGTCGTCAGTTCGATTCTGACCCGGGGCATTTGAAAAACGAAACTGCGGATTTAATATTTGGCATACAATCCTCTGGTAGCGCATCGATGGGAAGCCACGCAAATTCGCGCACGTCGCGGTTCGGTCGAGGTTCACCGCTCGCAATTCGAGCACGATAATGCAACAGAATCACATATTCTTGCGTACCATTTTTTTCACGCGTAAATGCGACAACATACGGATCGCCCTCAAGCGCCACCACAATATCCAACTCCTCCTTCGCCTCTCGTTGCGCAGTTTCCCGCGGCGATGCATCGTCACGCACTTTTCCACCGGGAAATTTCCACCCTGTGTCATCTCCGTGTTTAACGACCAGCACCTTTCCATCCTGGATAATTACTGGCCCAGACGCAATAGTGAGAGAAACGTCCTCATTGTTGGGGCTCACGCCCGAATATTTATTAAATTCGATCATAGTGATGTAACTATCGCTCCTGCATAAAATATTGTCAACACTTCGTTGACCCACATTGACAAAATTATCATTTTGTGAGACCCTCCTCCTACAGGAGGAACCATGAACAGGGAACCAAAAGCGTACGAACTCGACTCATTCTTCAAAATCACGCGAATCGACCATGGTCTCGAGCAGGGCGACGTCCTTCCCGACAGGCGGTCAGTCGCATACGCGAATGCGCCGTACTTGATCGTCACAGAACGCGATGAGCCCAACGGCAAGAAAATCACATGGGTTCAGACTGGCCCCGGGGTGCACATCTTCCCGCTGCGCCTCAACGAAAAAGCCGAGTGGGAGGTCGGGTTGCTGCTCCAGTCAGAGCGATACGATGCCCTACAGCCCGAATCGGGAACCGAGCCGCCCCCAAAGGGCCTCGGTGGGTATGTGCAGCCCAACGAACTGGTGCTCGAAGCCATGCACCGCATTGCGCGGGAAAAGGTCGGGATGCAGCTGGACACCCAGACGCTGCAGATCATTTCAATGCCCCGCTTCATGCCGATCGGCACCGTGGATGTGCAGATTGTTCACCGCGCCTGCGTCGGCTTTGTCGAAAAGGCATTTCCAGGCAACCACAACTGCAGGCTCAAGTACTACACGCTTCGCGGTGCCGTGAATCTCGCCGCGAACAACTACGTGTTCGACGCCGCCACCGCGGACGGCATCCACAAGCTCGCGCACTGGATCACGACCCGCGAGGCCCACGCCATGCGCCAGAAACTGCGCGAAGAGGCAACGCGCAAACGGCGTCGGGAACCGTAGCCCCGCTCCGCGCACGCGCTCAAGAGCATCTGTCCACGCACTGCCAATACCGGCGGGGCGTGGACGATTTTTTAATGGTTAAAATACACATTTGACAAACGAATCAGGAATGGTAGAATAAGTGCAAACCTCGGCCCCGTGGTCAAAGAGCCACACTTGCGGAGGTTTTTATTTTTCCGGGAATATTGAGATCAACGATTTTTCGCCTGTTGCCCGATCTTCTTTAACTTGCACATAAAAAACAATCCCGCCGCTATCAGTGCCGCCAAAACGATGCAGTAATTCTGACTGATTATCAATATCTATTTTTGTAATCGGTTCATGAGGTGAATGTTCTAGAAGCTCAATAGCACATGCATAAAATTTCAGACGCCGCAAGCGTTCGCTTTTGTGCTTTTCGTGAAGGTGTTGCCAAAAAATCGGCAAAAATATTTTTTGCTTTTTAAAACATCGCCACGATTATTACATCGTGGCGACTTGCCAATATTACAACCAAGCGCAGGTATACTACATCCGACGGGCGTTACCGACCTCTCGCCCCCAAGGATGTAGTATACCTGCGCCAATTCAATTTATTTCTCCCAAAACACTTCCGTCGCCTCGGCCTTGAAATTCACCCAGCGCGCCGCAACAAACAGAAGGTCGCTCAGCCGATTTAAGTAACGATCATACAGCGGATCCGTGATCGCCGCGCGCGCGAGCGCGACGGTGTGGCGCTCTGCGCGACGACAGACCGTACGCGCCATGTGGAGCAGCGCCGCAGCGTGCGAACCGCCGGGCAAAATAAATTGCGTCAGTGGCGGAAGCGATTCTGATAATGCATCAATGACGCCCTCCATTTGTTCAACCGCATCAGATGGCAACTCAGGAATTTTTTCGCGCATCGGTCCGGGTGGCGTGGCCAATTGCGACCCGACGACAAACAGTTCATTCTGAATTTTTTGCAGAATGTCATCAAGCTCCGGCTCAAGTTTGTGTGCGCGTGCCAACCCGATAATTGAATTCAATTCATCAACCGTGCCATACGCATCAATGCGTACATCATCTTTCGGAATTCGTGTCCCGTCAGTCAGCGACGTTTGACCGGCGTCGCCGGTGCGTGTGTAGATTTTCATATTATTGCCGCATGCGGCGTGGCATATTATTTAGCTGCACCCCATTGACGCACCGCAATTCATACAGCGGTAGCACGACCCGTTACGCACCGTGGTGTGACCACAGGTGTCACATGGCGGCGCATCGCCCATTAAATTGTCGAGACCTAATGATACGGTTGGTGTGTGTGACGCGAAAAGAGAAGTCGTTCGAGTCACCGGCAACAATGCGGTCTGTTCGCCTGCCTGCGTTGCGCGCAATACGTCTTCAGGGATCACCTGTTCAGCAATTTTCGCAGCTGCGTTCGCGATCTCCTGTAATTTTTCTGTCCGATTTTTTTCAATGCCCTCAGGCGGCACTTGTGCCAAATCAACGCGCCCCAAATATTCAACCGCAAGCACACGGAAAATGTAATCAACAATCGACGTGCACATTTTTACATTTGGGTGCGTCGTGAATCCTGATGGCTCGAACCGCGTGAACGTGAATTTCTCAACAAATTTTTCAAGTGGCACGCCGTGTTGCAATCCCATGGAAACTGAAATCGCAAAACAGTTTAATACACTGCGAAACGCTGCGCCCTCGCGATACATGTCAATGAAAATTTCGCCAAGTGAACCATCTGGATATTCGCCAGTACGCAGATAAATTTGTTGGTTGCCAATTTTCGCCTCAACAGTGACGCCCGATCGCTTCGCCGGCAGCGCACGCTTTTTACCCCACTCAATCACACCCGTTGGAGCGACTGGCGCACTGTATAACTCCACGTGCGGATCTGTCTCCGCGCCCTGCTGCGTCGAACTCACGGGAACGACACCAAGCCCGTTATCTTGGGTTGGCTGCGCAAGATGTTGCGAAGCAACCTGCGTCGATTGGATTGCGTCGGAGACATGCTCTGTTATCAAAGACACAGCAGGTGATGCAGCAACATCTTGTGCAGCCCCACTGGTGTCGGTCTTAGTTTCGCTCTTGGTATCGCTCTTCGCCGACAACGGCTGACTCAACTTACACCCATCCCGATACAGCGCCATTGCTTTCAATCCCAATTTCCACGACTCCATATACGCTTCCTTAATTTCTTCAATCGTCGCCTCGTTCGGCATGTTAATCGTTTTCGAAATCGCGCCAGACAGAAATGGTTGCACTGCTGCCATCATTCGAATGTGTCCACTATGATGGATGAACCGTTCGCCTTTTTTGCCACACTTGTTCGCGCAATCAAACACCGGATAGTGTTCACGTTTCAAATGCGGTGCGCCTTCAATCGTCATCGTCCCGCACACATAATCATTTGTTTCTGCTAGCTGCTCATCGCTGAATCCGAGCGCGCGCAACATGTTGAAACTCAAATCATTATATTGCTCCGGTCGCAAACCCAATCGCTGCATCAACTCTTCACCAAGTGCATAGACGTTAAACGCAAATTGCAATTCAAACACGCCGGGCAATTGCTTTTCAATTTTCGCGATGTCCTCGTCGGTGAATCCTTTTAATTTCAACACGCCATGATTGATGTGTGGTGCGCCAGACAGAGTTCCGGTTCCGCGCATATACCGAATCATTTCATCGATTTGATCTGCAGTATACTTCAAGGTCTTCAACGCAACAGGCAAACTTTCGTTCACAATTTTAAAGTACCCGCCGCCTGCTAATTTCTTAAATTTCACCAGTGCAAAATCCGGCTCAACACCAGTTGTCGCGCAATCCATCAGCAATCCGATCGTGCCAGTCGGTGCGAGCAATGTTGTTTGTGCGTTGCGATAGCCATAGATTTCACCAAGTTCAAGTGCGCGGTCCCATGCGCTGCGCGCAGCGCGCAGCAGATACACCGGACACGCCGTTGGATCAATCCCTACTGGTTTAATTGCCAGTTTTTCATATTCGTCAGTCGGTGCATTGTATGCCGCACGACGATGGTTGCGTACCACACGCAACATATCAGAGCGATTCAATTCAAATTTCGGAAACGCGCCCTGATATTTTGCCATCTCGGCGCTCGTCGCATATGATTCGCCGGTCATGATGCTCGACACCGCGCCCGCAATCGCGCGTGCTTCACGGCTGTCATACGGAATGCCTGCAGCCATCAAAACACCAGCACCCAAATTCGCATATCCCAGTCCAAGCGTTCGAAATTCGTATGACATTTCCGCGATTTCTTTGCTTGGAAATTGCGCCATCAAAACACTCACTTCAAGCACGACTGTCCACAAACGTGACGCATGGCGAAATGAATCCACATCAAACACCATTGTTTTCGGATCAAAAAAGTGCGCCAAATTAATCGACGCCAAATTACACGCCGTGTTGTCGAGGAACATGTATTCGCTGCACGGATTTGATGCATTGATGCGTCCCGATTTCGGACAGGTGTGCCATTCATTGATTGTGGTGTCGAGCTGAACGCCCGGATCCGCGCACTGCCACGCCGCATCCGCGACTTTGTTCCAAAGCGTCGTTGCTTTGATCGTGCGAAACACACTGCCATCCGTGCGCGTGCGCAAATGCCAATCGCGATCTTCGGTCACTGCGTCCATGAACGCGTTGGTCACGCGAATTGAATTGTTGGAATTTTGTCCGGAAACGGTGTTGTATGCCTCGCCTTCGTAGTCTGATGGATAGCCACCCGCAACGAGTGCCGCAACTTTCTTCTCTTCATTTGCTTTCCACATTACAAACTCTTCAACATCCGGATGGTCTGCGTCAACAATCACCATTTTCGCTGCGCGGCGCGTCGTGCCGCCGGATTTGATTGCGCCAGCCGCGCGATCGCCGATGCGCAACCAACTCATCAATCCCGAAGACGAACCGCCGCCCGAAAGTTTTTCGCCCGCACCGCGAATCGACGAAAAATTTGTTCCGGTTCCCGAACCGTATTTGAACAATCGTGCCTCGCGCACCCACAGATCCATGATGCCGCCTTCGTTGACAAGATCGTCATTGACGGATTGTATGAAGCACGCATGCGGTTGCGGATGCGAATAGGCATCAACGGATTTTGTCAGCGCCTTGCTGTCAGGGTCAACAAAATAATGTCCTTGCGCTGGTCCGTTGATTCCATACGCCCAATACAATCCGGTGTTAAACCATTGTGGCGAATTTGGCGCTGCCATTTGTGTGAGCAACATGAATGCAATTTCGTCGTAAAATGCCTGTGCATCGCGCGGCGTTGCAAAATATCCGTATTGTTCGCCCCACCACCGCCAGCAACCAGCCAGTCGATGCACTACTTGTTTGACGGATGTTTCGGATCCAAACGTTGGAGTCCCGTCAGCATTTAATTTTGGCGTGCCATCTGAATTTTTTTGCGGCACACCGGCTTTACGAAAATATTTTTGTGCTAAAATGTCCGTTGCCACTTGCGACCACGTTGCCGGAACCTCGACCGTGTCCATATTAAACACCTCACGGCCATCTGCTTTGCGGATAACAGAGCTGCGAATCTCATAGACGACGCTTTCAAAAACATCCTGCCCTTCTTTGGTGAATCTGCGGGGGATGGACAACCCTTTTGGCGCACCCATTGCGGCGTGATTGCTGGCCTGTGAACTGGTGATTTGTGCCTGTAATTCGGGGGACATATGAAAAAAGGATCAGCTTTGTTAAACACTACATCTTGTGTTGTCCCCTCCCATATCATCACAAGATGTTGTGTACATGGTTCTTGTCAGGCAAGTATAGCACAGCTAAAACAGGTGGCAACCTCGCGCAACAGCAATCTATCCACCGATTATCCACACTCACGCTGTGCAAAACTTCTACAGCCCGTCATGTTATACTCCGTCGAGTGACTGCAAATATGCCGTTTTTAACCGATCAACAATTGAATGATGGCGAGTCAGTTGAGCCAATCACGTCCAGCGGCGCTGTGCCCGAGGAACGCGTGCTTGAAAATGAGTTGCGACCGCGTTCGCTCGCGGATTTTGTCGGTCAAAACCATCTCAAAGATTCCTTGGCTGTTTTTTTGCAAGCAGCACAACTGCGCGCCGAGCCACTTGATCATGTGCTGCTCTATGGCAATCCAGGTCTCGGCAAAACCACGCTCGCAAATATCATCGCAGCAGAAATGGGACACACCTGCAAAGTAACGAGCGGACCGACGCTGGAAAAAGTTGGCGATCTCGCCGCAATTTTAACCGCGCTCGAGCCCGGCGACATTTTATTTATTGATGAAATTCATCGGCTCAATCGTTCGATTGAAGAAGTGCTCTATCCGGCACTCGAAGATTTTGCGCTCGACCTCATGATCGGCAAAGGGCCGGGTGCGCGAACGCTCCGCATGCAAATTAACAAATTCACTCTGATCGGCGCCACGACCCGACCCTCGCTCATTTCATCACCGCTGCGCGATCGATTTGGCGCAACGTTCCATCTTGATTTTTATACTGACGAAGACATGCAACAGATTATCGGACGGTCGGCGCGAATTTTGGGCGTTGACATTGATTCCGCTGCGATCGCAAAACTTTCTGCCGCAACTCGCCGCACACCGCGCGTTGCAAATCGACTGCTCCGTCGTGTGCGCGACGTGGTGCAGGTTGAAAAAACTGCCACGGCAACTGAACCAATCATCATGAAAACTTTGGACATGCTCCGCGTCGACCACCTCGGGCTCGATCACGGTGACCGAAAAATTTTAAACGCGATTATCGAAACATTTGGCGGCGGGCCCGTTGGTTTGTCAACACTCGCCGCTGCAGTTGCAGAAGAAATGGAAACGCTCGAAACGGTTCACGAACCATATTTGTTGCAAATCGGTTTTTTGGAGCGCACGCCGAAAGGGCGCTGCGTCACCCCGCGCGCGCGCGAGCACTTGGGCGTGCCAGTTGTGAATCCCGACCGGCTCCTGTAAAATGGAATCGATATGTTTTCATTTCCTTTTGCCGCACTGCTTGTGGCATACGCAATTTTTCTCGTGATTTTTTTAATTTTTTCAGCCGCAAACGTATACCACATCTACCACACCGGTACATTCACCATCGTCGCCGCTGCGGTGACCATCATTGTTTCGGTGTGGAGTCTGCTCGTACTTGTTGCCACAATTCCGGTGATAATGGGAATTGATTGGGGCACTGCTGTGGTGCTGTTTGGTCCGGGCGGCACAATTTCATTTGAATCCTATGCACCTTAATGAGCTCATTAAACAAAAGCCGTACGAAAAAATCGTATATTTAATTCGTCGGCATTGGGTTACCTACATCCCGACTGTTTTATTGTTTATTGTGCTCGCTGCTGTACCGCTTGCCGTTGCATTTATCTTGAATCAAACATCGCCCGCGCTGCTGACCGAACCACATTCGTACGCGTTTTTCATGTTGCTCTTCAGCGTCTATGAGCTTTCTATCGCGCTGTTTTTTTATGCCAGCTTTCTCATGTACTACCTCGACCTGCTGATCATTACCAATGATCGACTGGTGCAGGTTCAACAACGCAATTTGTTTTCGCGCTCAATTTCAGAACTTGATCTGTTTAAAATTCAAGATTCAACAAGCGAAGTGCATGGATTTGTTGCCACCATTTTTGCGTATGGCAAATTGAGTATTCAGACAGCAGGCGAACAGAAAAATTTTGCGTTCGAGGCAGTGCCAAATGTGCATGCCGTGCGCCGAGAGCTCATGAGTCTTGCAGAAGAGGATCGAAAATTTCATTTAAACGCGCCAAAACCGATCGAACAATAGAAGCGCGCGATTTCATCCACAGTTTTTCCACCGCAGGGGGCTTGACATTTTTTTAATTTTGTGGAACCCAGTTGAATACGGACACAAGGTCAGTCCGTTAATCACAGGGAGTATGCATCATGAACTCATTCACGAAGATTGCGATTGGTGTGATGGCGCTCGTGCTCGTGTGTGGCTGCGAAACCGCTGCCGCATCTGCGAACGCGACGGCCACCGACGCCGATTCCTCCGCAGAGACGCACAACCAGAGCGCGCTCGCCGCGCTCCATGGGGTCGGTTTGCCGAAGCCGGCTACTGACACCACGGAATTGTCAGCATCGCAAGATGCTGACAATGACCACTTCAACGTCGAGATCGATTGCAACGATCAGAATCCGGACGTGCACCCCGGCGCGTTCGAATTCTGCGACTACATTGACAACAACTGCAACGGAGCAGTCGATGAAAACTGGAAAACGGTTTTCGACGGCGCCTACGGGCAACCGTGCTCGTCACTCGGCACGAATGGCTGCTGGTCAGAAGGCATCTGGGCGTGCGATTTCACCCGCAAATGGTTGTCGTGCAACGCATCCCCGCGCACGCCCACGCTTGAGGTGTGCGACAGCGTTGATAACGACTGCAATGGCGAAACGGACACGGACGAGTGGCCGTTGCTCGGTGAGCCATGCGAAACCGAAGAAGATGGGTGCACGCGCGTGGGGCTGTGGGTGTGCGATTCATATACCAAGAACAGCTACTGCACTGCCGAAAATAAGCCCACCACTGACACGCCAGAAAACTGTCCAGCAACGTCGAGCCAGTGAAACCGTGGGGCGTTTGTGTGAAAAATCACAAACGCCCCCGGGCAATTTTGTTATTGCTTATTCGTACACACGTTTGAGCTGCACACCCGTGTAATAGTACGTAAGCACTTGTTCGTGCGTCCAATTGTCTTTGAGTATTCGAAATTTCGCATCTTGCGTGCTCATCCCCACCCCATGACCCCACAATTTCTTGCCCTGATCATGTACCGCAATCACAGGCTGCAACCACGGTTTGTCCGTTCCACCCCACGCCGCTTTCCAACCACGCGTCATTCCATTTGATCGCGTGAAGTATGGGGTCACCACTGGTTTATTTTCATAGGTGACGAGCAGCCCTCGCGTCTCATCAACAGCTTTCACCCCATTTGGATTCACCCGCTCTGCAGCATACCCTTTGTAATATTGATCCCAGACCGCATGCACGTCCCAAATGCGATCGATATAGCGTTTGCCATCTGGCAAATGAATGTACGCATAAGTGCGCGCAGCAGTGTACACGGATTTATGCAGCTCGGCTGATTCCGCATTTCCTGTTTCAATGAGGCCCTTGAGGTACAGTTCTATCGGCAACTCATTCACCATCCAAATTCCCGGAATCTTGTCGCTCCACCGCAATTCAAACGAGCCGCGATATTCGTTATAGATGATGCTTTTATTCCACGTTGCTGCTTCAGTCTTATCAGGTAACACAAATCGAGCGTCTGCATCTATTGCGGCAAGTCGAAATGGTTGTGTTGATGTCGTGACCACGGCACTGAACGTATACAAATACATTTTTCCTGCATGATCATATTCAAACAACGCTTTGTCGCCAAGCGACAACGCACCGATCGGCGTGCCATCAAGCAAAGCAATGGTGTAATTTCCCGCGCTCACTCGCAGTGCCGTCGGCCCCTCAACTTTTCCGAGTGATACTCTGATGCGTGGCTCTGGCAACAGCTGTTGCGACACTTCGGTGTTTGAACCCGAAATCACAATCTCAATTGGAATGGTAACTGTTGTTCCGGCGACAGGCTGTCCATCTGCAATTAATTGTGTGCGCAATTGATATGCGCCCGGTGCATCAGGCGCTGTCAACACAATGTCATAAAACTCGAGGCGACCGCTCGTCAATGATCCATCTGCAATGCGCACCGGCGTTGACGTGGTTGGCCATGTCGATGTCGCAAAAAGTGCGCCGTCAGTACCCAGCAAAACAATCTCGCGTGATTTCCATGATGCGGTTCCTGTATTTTTAAATCCCAACCGAAGGGTGATTGATTCAAGCGGTGACAACTTTAGTTCTGTTGCACTCGCGATGAGCAGCGATGCCGCATATTTTGGTTGCGACGGTTTTGCTACCGCAACTTTTTTTGGGGTAACCTTTTTTTTGATGAGAACTTTTTTGATCGAAGCTTTTTTTGCAGCTGCTCGCACGTCATGCGGCACACTAACAACAAGCAGTGTGCAAAAAATAATAAAAGAAAATATGAGCTTCTGAAATTTCATGTGGTTTTATTCGGCGAATTTTGAGTATACCGTACCTGCAATGCCGCAGCAATGATCAACCAAAACAACACAGAAAAATCATTTTTAAAATATGGGGTATCTACCAGGCCATGAATTGCAATGATGAAAAATGACGCAAAAACTACGCCAGCCCATACGCGATGTTCCGATGCGTGATGAGCGTTGCACACGCCGCGTACAGACCACCACGCTACCACAAAAAATATCCAACAAAATGACAACAGGCCAAGCAAGCCCAACTCTGACCACAGCGCCAGAATCAAATTATGCGGATACAGATAAATTTCCGCCCACTGTAAAATGTGAAACGGTTTCACCGTTGCTTGATATCCGGCAAGACCGGCGCCGGTCACCGGCCGCTCAGCAAGCATCTGAACCGTCTCCTTCCACATACTCGTGCGCAGATTTCCTGAAACGCCTTGCAACAAAAATTCATCAGCAAATGGTTTTCGCAATGGGGACACAGCGACTGCAAGCACGGCACACACAAATAGAGCAGCAACAATCCATCGCGTTCGCTTCCACAATAGTAAAAATAATCCAGCCGTCAACACAAGTGCAGCGAGCGTTCCGGAGCTCTCCGCAAAAATAATCGCTGCAACAGAGGCGCAAAAGAGGATAACAAACCACGCGCGCGCGATCACATTTTTTGCAAGCAAAAAACCGGCGATCAAAAACGGCACGATCAATTCAAGATACAAACCAACGGCGTTTGGATATCCAAAAATAGAGGTAACGCGACGCGTTGCGGCGGCACGCCAAAATGGATTTGGAATTCCCCAGCCAGTGAACTGCTGAATGATTGCAACTACAGCGACAAACGCAGCCGTAACAGACAGTGCTGCCGCGAGCACACGAAACTGCCGCCATGAATCAAGGTGCAGCCACGCAACAACACCAAACGCAATTGCTTCAACAACATACGCGCGCCAGATGCCGAACGCCGCGCGTGTATCTGGCGCGACAACAATGGCAATGCAACTGGCGATAAAAAAAATCACCACGCCAATCCACAATGCACGGGGAATTTCTCGTAAACGACGCACATACTGTATGCGCACATCGTGCATCACTATCGTCCGCGCGATCGTTAAAAAACAGAGCACCCCGATCAACAACTCAAGCGCGGTTGTCGGCAAACCAAATACAGAAAAACGCACCAGATACAGCGGCGTTGCTGCTGCAACAAAAATCACCAACCGCTGCATCAACGCATGACTCATAAAAGCTGTCGATGCGTTCGCATCAGCGCGTGAGCGCCAAGATACGTCGCACCGCCAATCGCGATCGCGAACACAATCGAAAGTTCGGTTCGCACGAGCAGCGCAACCACAACGCACATGATCGCAGTCGCGACAATGACGCGCGCACTTGTCGCAAATGTCAATCGACGCCCAATGACGCGTATAACAATCACCCCAAGCACAATGGCGGCAAATAATTCTGAACCAAATGTTGCCCACGCTGCACCAAACATGCCGAACATCGGCACCACCACGAGATACGCCGCGAGCGACAGCACTGCATCAACACCATACACCCAAATAACGGATCGCTGTTTTTGCAGCGCGACAATGGTGTGTCCAAACAGTGTACTCACTGTCGCCGCGCCGAATGCAAGCAACAAAATTTTCAGCGGCGCACCTGCAGGTGCAAAATTATCGCCCGCAACAAGCGTCATCACGCGTTCGCCGACAATAAAGCCGCCACAGATTATTGGCAGTGCGTAGAGCACAAATGCATCAAATGTTTTTTGCAACACGCGACCGACGCGCGCGCCATCACCTTCGCTCCACGAACGCGTCGCGATGGGCAAAATCACCCCCATGAGCATCACCGGTACCATCATCAAGATGTCGATAACGCGATATGCGGCGCCGTATAAACCAACTTCAGCGTCACCACGCACAAATGTTAAAATCAACATGTCTGCTTTCAAATAGATCAGATTAAAAACAATCGAAATTGCAATCGGCATCGCGCGGTGGCACATATCACGAATAATCGCACGATCCCACGCAAATGAAATTGCGACATAGCGTCGCGCGAACCACAGCGTTGCGAGAAAGTTGGCAAAATTTCCGACGACTACCGCGCCGAGATACCACAACAAATTTTCGCCACGCCATGCGGCAAATGCCGTGACACCGACCAATGCGACGCGTCCGATATTTTCCGCAATCACCGGATAGTGCATCACCAAGTGTTTTTGAAAAATTCCCACGAGTGTTTGTTGGAGACTTACAAAAAAGAACGAGCATGCAGTGAGTGTAATGCCCAGTTTCACAATCGCGTCGTACGGGGTGAACCATACAACAACAGGTGCAAGGCCAAACAATACCAGAGCAGTCAACGTACGAAACGTGAAAATGTTACGCACGATGCGCGGTTCGTCAGCGCCGCGTTCGGAAATCATCTGCGCCGTGATGAGCGTTAAACCCAAATCAGCAACAATGCCGAAAAATGTCAAAAAGGTGATAACTTTCGTGTATTGGCCAAAACCTTCGGGAAGCAATGCGCGTGTCACGATTGCAATAGTCGCGATGCCAAGCGCCGTTGAGACAACTTTGCCGATAATTTGGATTGCGGTATTTTTGGCAACAAGGCTCGTGGTAGACAAGGTAGACATGTGGCGTAGTATAGAAAAAAAAAGAGCCCCCGTCGACCACTCACGGCAAGTGACTGCCAATGAATGACCGACGGGGCGGGGCACACGACTGTTGAACGGGGGCTAGCCCATCGCAATCGCTTGGAGTTGGGCGCCGGTGGGCGTCGTGCGCGTCGCGCTGCCGCTGTGATGCGTCTGCGACGATTGAGCCGCCTGCTGCGCCGCCTCCAGGACTTCCTTGAGCAGCTCCTCCGCGAGCCTCCATCCTTGGGGCGTCAGCTCGATGTTGCTCTGGTCGTCGGCGCACCGACTCACGAGATCCATGCCCTTGTTCGTGCGTACGCCGCACATCTTGAGCATCGCAGCGCGACGTTCGTTCTGCGGGATGCCCGAGAAGGAGTCGGGGGACCAGTGCTCCAATCCGTGGACGTCGATCCGCGAAATCTGGACGAAGCCCCGTGCGCGGCACAGAGTGTCGATGAACGTCTCGGCCGTGATCGGAACGTCGTTTCCATGCCGATCTTTCCCGTTGCAGATTAACCGTTTGTTCATCGGGATCTGCGCCTCGATTCGACGGGCGACCTCGCGCCAATTGTCGCGGGTCGGCGCCGGACGCGTCTGGGGGAGAGGTGCTGCGTACTTGAGCGGTGTAGCCACTTTGGCCTCGTTGTTTTTTGCTTGAATGTTGTCGTTCACCAAACCACCACAGCGGTAGCTGGCAGGCGCCATTATTACCAATTTCAAAAATTCTGTCAAGCCCCACTTAAAATTAAATACAAAAAACGCCCCGAAGGGCGCTTTTGCTGGGCGGCAGACCGGATTAGCGGTCGTCGCGGCGAGGACCGCCGAAGCTGCGACCAGTGCCTTCCGGCTTTGGGCGAGCTTCTGTAACGGTGATCGCGCGGCCTTCCATCTGGTAACCATTGAACATTGAAATAGCCTTTTCAGCTTCTTCCAATGAGCTCATTTCGACAAAACCAAAGCCCTTTGAGCGGCCTGAGAATTTGTCCATGATAATGGTTGCCGACACGACTGAACCAGCTTGGCTGAACATTTCGTTCAACTCTGCATCAGTTGTGCGGTATGGCAGGTTGCCAACGTACAATTTCTTTGATTGCATATCTTATCTCGTGCGTGAGGCCTTTTTCGGAACCTTTCTGCACTTGTGTGTTTAAACACAGCGTTTCGACCTCGTCGCACGATTCTATTTTTTAAAAAATAGTCGTCTACGACAAAAACATCTGCGTGACATGGATTTTCATCCGCAATTAGTATCTCACATCCACCGATTTTTGTCAATATCCCCTATTTTTGGCAGACAGAATCGAGCCACAAGACCGTCAACTACTACAAAGGTCGACAAAAAATTCAGTCAGGGAGGGTTAATCAATAATCCTATGAATAATTCGATTGGCTTACTTAAGCAAAGTCTGGTGGCCGCGCTTGCCGCTGTCATTGGTTTATCGTCGCTCTCTCTGACAACGATTGCGCGAGCAGATAACAATAATGACAACGAGGTTGTTGCGGTCAACTTACAAAATCACTTGAGCGCCGGCTATCCGTTGCAAGACGTGTTCTTGCAATCAAGCACAAACGCGGAGCAAGTAGTTCGCGCAGATGTTGGAGCTCAAAATGATGCGAACCTGCAGGGCGCGATGTTATTCGCATCGAACAGCGCCATTGCACATGACTACTTTAAACTTGGCGCAGCGCCGCTCGGGCCATTTGCAAAAGGACGGCAACTGCAAATTACGTTCAGTGATTGGCTTGCCGCAAATGGTGCCGGTACGGTTGTCAACGATAATGATCGAACGAATATTGATCTGTCGTTCAACAAATTAGTTCCGTTTGGTGTGTATTCAGTGTGGTGCAATCGAGTGACCTATCCGCCAGCTTTGGCGATGTCGCTTCAACCATGCGGCTCACTGGGTGGCGCGAACAACACATTCATCGCGAACGATGTTGGCGAAGCGCGTTACACCGCGAACGTACAACGATTTGCCGGAACTTCGGGGAATAGCGCGATGATGATTTCAGTGGTGTACCACTCGGATCGAGAAACACATGGTGAACGTCCGGGTGAATGGGGTCTGTACAGCCATGAACAGTTAGTTGCGTTCATTCCGCAGAAGCCTGCTCCAAATCCGCCAGTACCCGCAAGCAGCTGTATGCAGCAAGTAATCACTAGTCGCGAAAACGCACTGGTCGGTGCAGTACAAACATACACGACGCGTGTCACGAACGCGCTCGATGTGCGTCGGTCTGCGCTGGTTGCTGCGTGGGGATTAACCAACTCACGCGATCGCAACAAGATGATCAATGATGCGCAAAAAGCGTTTCGCAAGTCGCGCAACGATGCGCGGAAAGATTACAATCGCGCCTGGCACGATATCATGAAAAAATATCGCGCTGACCGCGCTGAATGTAAGCCGCCTGCATCAATCAGAGTTGATGAGGAAGTGGTGATTTAATGGAGGCGTCGCCAAAAAAATGCCCGCCGGAGGGGGCGGGTGTTTTTTGTTGCAAACGGAAAGGGAGGGATTCGAACCCTCGATGAGCTTTCACCCATACCGCTTTTCGAGAGCGGCGCCTTCAACCACTCGGCCACCTTTCCAGCACAACAATACTATCAGCGCTCCGCGCGTGTGTCCAGCGGTCGCATCCAGCTCACCGCAGATCAATCTCAAGCCGTCGCGCCGGATATTCGTCTGCTCGACGAAATGAAAATCGAAGTGTATCGCCATCGTATGATGCATGAATATAGCGAACATTGTCAGTCACCGGAACGGGAATTTTATAAGTCGCGTCAATTTTCGCACCGCCGCGCGAATAAAAAGAATGTCGTTGATGCGAAACGTCGGCCGTATACCGTCCACGAACATGCAGCGCCTCACCGCGAAGTTCGATAAAAAATGCACGCTCGTCCGCGCTCGGCACATCAAAGTCAACGATAAAATAATCGCGCTTAATCGTGGTTCTCGGTCTCGTAACAGACATATCAAAAAGTATATCACATTGCAACTCACTGCTTTAAGGGTCGTCTCGGAGACGATGCGGGCCGGTGTCCGTGCATCGCACGGACGAGCATTGGCGAGAGACAGCGCGAATTTCCGCTGGGAAATTCGACGCGTGACCCGAAAAGCAGTGAGTTGCAATGTGATACAATATACGGTATGCCAGCCTCCCACCACGCACCAAAATGGCGCACTCTTTCCATTGAAAAAACAGTTGCAACGCTCGGCGTTGATCCTGCCATTGGTCTCAAAAGCGCGGAAATTTTAACACGTCGCGCAACATTTGGCAGCAACACCATTCCAAATCCGCCGCACGCATCAATCGTGTCACTATGGTTTCGTCAATTTAAAAGCCCGCTCATTGGTATCTTGTTGTTTGCCGGCGCCACACTGCTCATCCTTGAACACCGCTCTGATGCAGCTGTAATTTTTGTCGTGCTTGCGGTCAACAGCATCATCGGCACATTCCACGAATACCGCGCACAAAAAACAGTGCGCGCACTCAAAAAATTAACGCCATCAAATGCAACGGTTCGACGCAACGGGGTAACGGTTACGATTCCGGCAAACGAAATCGTGCGCGGCGACATACTCATTTTGTCAGAAGGCGATCGGATTGTTGCTGATGCACGCCTTCTTGAAACGAATTTTTTGCGCGTGAACGAATCGCTGCTCACCGGCGAATCGATTCCGATCACCAAAGATGCCGTGGCTAAACCAAAACAGCGCGACCCACTCGACGCACCGATGCTTGTGTTCGCCGGCACCGCAATTACACATGGAAATGGACTCGCGGTTGTTGTTGCCACCGGCAGCCAAACAAAACTCGGTGCGATCAGCGCGAATTTGCAAGAATCGCGTACGCCAATTCCACTTGAAACCGACATAGCGATGCTGTCAAAAATTGTGCTCGGCGTGATTGCCGGCCTTTTGATTGTGGTAGTCATTCTTGGACTACGCACACAACTCGAGCTATCACATATTCTGTTCGTCGCCGTCGCACTCGCTGTTTCTGCAATTCCAGAAGGTCTGCCCGCGGTGCTCACGATCGTTTTATCAACCGGCATGTGGCGTATGGCACAGCGTAATGTACTCATTAAAAAACTGTTTGCAGTCGAAGCACTTGGTCAGGTGCGCGTACTTGCACTCGATAAAACCGGCACCATCACATTTAACGAAATGATGGTGACGCACCTCTGGACTCCAACGCACGACATCAAAATCACCGGCGAAGGGTATATTCCGCGCGGATCTTTTTTTGTGAACGGCAATTTAATCGAGCCGTCCGCTTTGCCAGACGCCAGACGTATCGCGAGCTACCTGTCAGTCGTGAGCCATGCAAAAATCACCAAGGCACCGCACGGCGATGCGTTTGTGTCCGGAGATCCGACTGAAGCAGCGCTCGTGGTGCTTGGCGAAAAAATCGGTATCGAACCAATCGCAGCAGATGTGGTGCGCAACGTTGTTCCGTTTGATTACACGGAAAAATTTTCGTCTGCAGAACTTGCGTTCGACGACGCGAACAGCACCTACATTATCGCCGGCGCCCCAGAAACAATTGTCACCGCATGTTCGGCGATGAGACACGGCGAAGCTACGGTGCAAATGAACTCGACCGAACGAGGCACGCTCGCCTCACAACTTGAAACCATGGCCGAACAAGGACTTCGGGTCGTTGCCGTTGCAACGAAACAGCACGCTGCGCACGAACCTCAAAATGGACACGTTCGAGAATATACATTCGAAGCGTTCATCGGCATTTCCGATGCCGTGCGCCCAGAATCCGCGGCACTGGTTGGTCGCGCAAAAAGTGCGGGCTTGCGCGTCGTGATGATCACCGGCGACTTGCCGACAACAGCGCGCGCGATCGCACATGACGTCGGTATTTTCGAACATGGTGACCGTGTGTTAACTGGCAGAGAATTACACGAACTCGATGAACATGAATTACGTGCGCTCCTTCCGCGCGTATCCGTGTTTGCGCGTGTGACGCCAGAAGATAAATTACATATCGTCGAGTTATTTCAAAAATCTGGGCTCACCCTTGCAATGACCGGCGACGGCGTCAACGATGCGCCATCACTAGTTAAGGCTGATCTCGGAATTGCGATGGGAAATTCTGGCACTGACGTTGCACGGCAAGCCGCTGACATCGTGTTGCTCAATGATAATTTGGAGTCAATTGTCGCGGCAATTGACGAAGGGCGTGCGATGTACCATTCACTGCGCAAAGTGCTCGTCTATTTGTTCGCCACGAACTTCGGGGAAATTTGCATTGTCGCAACGGCGATCGCATTACAAATCCCCATCCCAATTACGGCCGCGCAAATCATCTGGCTTAACTTGGTGACTGATGGATTTCTCGACGTCGCTCTCGCGCTCGAACCGAAAAATCCGAAAGACAGCGTGCCAAAATTGCAGCGCTCACACTATTTATTGCAAAAATCTGATTTTTTCAGCATCGCACTCACCGGAATTATCATGACTGCTGGCACATTGTATCTATTCACTAAGCACACCGAGCTGTCGCTCATTGAGCGCCAAACTGCAGCAGTCATTGTCATGGCTTTGTTTCAGTGGGTGCATGCATGGGCGATTCGAACTGAGCGCCGATCATTTTTTCAGACGTCACTCTGGCGAAACCCGTATTTGATCGCCGCGACCGTGATTGTAATTGCGCTCCAAATCGCCGCTGTCACCGCGCCGTGGCTTCAACGCATTTTGCAGACTGCACCCGTACCACCGTCAATTTGGGGCGAAGCGCTTGCCATTGCGCTGTCGCTCCTCATTGTAGAAGAACTCCGAAAATGGTATCGTCGGCGCACCCATTAGCTCTATGAGCGTTGCAACCAAATACGCCAGAATTTTTTCACTTGGTATTTCAGAAATGCTTGCGTGGCGTTTTGGTTATTTTGTGATGGCACTCGGGTCCGCAATCAATTTGCTCGTGCTGTTTATTTTTTGGACTGCGGTCTATCAAGACGGCAATCAAATTGGTTCATACTCGCTTGAGCAACTACTCATCTATTATGCATTCAGCATCACGTTGCAAATCTTGATGGATTACAGTTTTGTGTGGGGCGTGTCTGAAGCACTGCATCAGGGAAATTTGTCACAATATCTCATCAGACCAATTTCCTATATCAATTTTTTGTTTGTCAAAGAGTTTGGCGTGCGCGTTGCAACGATTGCATCGTTTGCGGTGCCACTTGCCGGCGTGGTTATTTATTTTCATGACCGATTGCCAAATTCGCTGCTGGCATGGATATTGTTTGCTGCGACAACGGTGTTTGGATTTATTGTCGTGTCACTTTTCGGCATTTTATTTGCAATGACAACCGTATGGTTTCAAAATCCACACATCGCGGGTTCGTTATTTTTTACCACGAGCTTCCTGCTCTCCGGTCGACTCGTTCCGATTGACCTCATGCCTGCGTGGCTCGCGAGCATAGCGCGGTGGTCGCCGTTCCCATTCGTGACCGGCATGCCGCTTGAATTTGTGCTTGGAAATCGTGCCGGATTTTCGATTCAGGAATTGCTCATTGGTCTAGTCTGGTTCGTGGTGTTACTATTTTCAGCGCAGCGCGCATGGAAATGGGCAGTTATAAAATATGAAGCAGGCGGCGCATAAAATTCTCCACATGTGGCGCGTTTTTGTCGCCATTTTTCGGATGTCGATCATGATGCATTTAACAACACCGCTCGGTGGTGTGATGAAATTTGCAAGTGTGTTTGTTGATATGCTGATTTATGTTGTCTTTGCAAAAATTATTTTCAGCTACATCCCTGCTGTTGGCGGATTTTCAAACGACCAATTGTATATGATCGTCGGCACGTCAATGCTCATCGAATGGATCAGCTGGTTCACGTTCCGCGCCGGCACCGCGCAGACGCCGGATAAAATTCAAAGCGGCAAAATCGAATCAGTTTTTATTCGGCCGCTCCCCGCGCCGTTTCTCGCTTTTTTTACTCGCATGGATATTGAGGATGTGACGCGCGCTGTCACCGGGCTCATGCTCATCGTGCCCCACGCCGCGGCCATTGCGTCGCCAACGGCGCTGCACGTCGCACTCTATGCAATCGCCTTGCTCGGCAGCTCGGCAATTTATTATGCATTACTTGCTTCGATCAGCCCCCTCGCGTTCTTTTTTGGAAAACTGGATGGATTGTGGGCAGTGGTCAATGACATCAATAATATGGGCCGCTATCCATTCACCATTTTCACGCGCAAAGTCCGCTGGATTTTTTTCACGATTTTGCCCACCGCGTTTCTTGGCAGCGTGCCGACACTTATTTTAACCACGAACGACCATTGGCAATGGCTCGCTCTGACATTTGCCGTCGCCGGAATTGGCATCTGGATTTCCGTGCTGATTTGGAACTGGGCAGCGTCACACTATAGCGGCGCATCCGGCTAACTGATATACTTTTGCAACGATATGGCTATCATTGAAGTTTCGCATTTGAACAAAACGTACGAGTACTACAAAAAAGAGGCTGGGTTGGGCGCCGCGATCCGCGGGCTATTTCGACGCGAAAAATTGTTCACCCACGCGGTGAACGATGTGTCATTTGCCATCGAAGAAGGCGAGTTTGTCGGATTCTTGGGACCAAATGGCGCGGGAAAAACAACGACGTTAAAAATCTTGTCCGGTATTTTGCACCCAACGAGCGGTGACGCGCGCGTCATGGGATTCACCCCGTGGGAGCGTCGCACAGAATTTCAAAAACAATTTGCAATCGTGATGGGCCAAAAAAATCAGCTGTGGTGGGATTTGCCCGCCGTTGATTCGTTCATGCTGAATAAAGAAATTTACGAAGTCTCTGACCGCGCGTACAAACAAACGCTCGGAGAACTCACTGACTTGCTCGACATCACGGACATCATCGACCGTCCAGTTCGAAAATTGTCGCTCGGTCAACGAATGAAGGCCGAGCTCGTCGCCGCATTACTGCATTCCCCGCGCGTATTATTTCTCGACGAACCAACGATCGGTCTCGACGTTGTGTCGCAGCAAAAAATTCGCGAATTTTTGAAGCGCTATAACGAAGAAAAAAAGACAACGATCATTTTAACCAGCCATTACATGGATGATGTCGAAGCATTGACGCGTCGGGTGATTATGATTGATCATGGTGTGAAAGTGTATGACGGCGCGCTCACTGACATGGTCGCACGCTACGTTGATCACAAAATTTTGGAAGTCACATTCACGGAGCCGGTGTTGAAAAAAGACTTTCGCGGATGCGGCGAGTTACAAGAATTTGATTCGCACCGTGTGGTTTTGTCAGTTTCGAAAAAACGCTCAAAAGAAGTGGCGGCACGGCTGCTTGCTTCGTTTCCGGTCGATGATATTTTGATCAGTGAAGAGTCGCTTGAGGACGTGGTACGGAAGATGTTTCAGGGGAAGTGAGTTCTTCGACCTTTTCGGCAAGTTCTTCTGGGAGGGAGATGCAAATTATTTTTCGCATACCTAAGATTTGTAATACAATGTAATACAAAAGTCAAGTGCTCAAAAAAGACTCACCCGCCGCCCGCCGGAACCCAATTAATTCCGGCAAAAAATGCCTGATCCAACCGATGCGTCAGCAACCCAACAACCTCATCGCGCGAAACCCACCGCGCCTCAGGGTGCACGGGATCAACCGGCGCCAACGCCATCTCAACAGTCGTATACAAAAACATCGTGATTGTTTTTAACTCTTCAACATCATCGCCGCCATCGAACGCCGTCCTAAAACGATCATACGAGCCTAAATCGCGCACATACACCAAATCGCGCACCCCCGTTTCCTCATAAATCTCCCGTGCCGCCGCGTCGCGTGCGCTCTCACCATCGTCAACATGACCTTTAGGCAATGACCATGAGCGACCACCCTGATTTGTCACCAAAACCTCACCGCGTGAATTCAACACCACTCCTCCAGCAACCGATGAATGTTTCATAAAAAAATAAACGGCTTACAGCAGAACTCTCTCATTCTACTATAAACCGTCGCGGGTGTCTCCCCGCTGCCGCTCACGACGCTCGTGCTCGCGACACAGCCGAGCGATTTCGGCATGCAACACTCCCGACCACCATTTTTCACGCGTCTCCAGCCGACCAGCAAGATCGCGCGCAAGCGGCAAATAGTCGCGGCGTGCGTTGGCGACAATCCGTCGCGCATCTGCAGCAGCAAGAAACTCGATCGTCGACAAGTTGTGAATTTTGTCGCACAACTTAATGATCCACTCAAGAACGCCGCCCTGATGCCGAATCTGCCGCAAAAACTCATGCTTGCGTTTCGAGTCTTTGGTGAGTACGAGCACGGATGCAAGAATCTCCGGCCCGAGCGACGTAACGATCCGCCGCTGATCAAAGCCCGAGCAATCCTCAACCACGTCGTGCAGCAAACCGACTGCAACGAATCGCCAGTCATGGAGTCTCAACAACTCGCCGGGCAACAGTGCAACAGCAATCGGATGAACTAGATATGGATCGCCGCTCTTGCGCGTCTGACCATCGTGCGCTTCAGCGGCAATCTCAAATGCGGTGTCGATCAAATGGCACTCGCTCGGTGCATGATGCTTGCGCATCGTTCCAAGGAATTCAGTGGCTGTTTGCATCGCGTCTCCTTGATCGCGCGCGACACGCGCGCCTAGCTGCACGCTACGGCAAAATTGCTATACTGTCAACATGAAAATCTCAGTGATTATCCCAACTATTAATCGACCGCAATTACAAGACGCACTGCGCAGTGTCCGCAATCAAACGCGCGCAGCGGATGAGATCATCATCGAACACGACGAGGACAGTGAACTAACACGCCGCGGACCAGCCGCCACACGCAACGCAGGAGCACGTCGCGCACACGGCGATGTGCTGCTTTTCATTGACGATGATTGCGTCGCTGAATCACATTGGATCGAACGCATGGCAACCGCATTTGAAGATCCAGCGGTCACTGCGGTTTCCGGTGCGGTTCTGTATCGCGGCGCGAACCATCTGCCAACACTCAACGAACGGGTGGTGCAAAATCCGGATGCGCGATGGTTCATGGGTGCGAACTGCGGTGTGCGGCGCGACGCATTTTGGAAACTCGGCGGGTTTCCAGAAAAATATCGCGTCTATGAAGATAAAGCATTTGCGCTTTCGTGCTGGATGAAAAAATATTTAGTTGCCCGCGCGCCGCTCGCACAGGTGTATCATGCCACATCGCAATGGGACGCACGAATGGTAAAACAATTTGCAGACCATTTGTCATGGTGGATAGAACTCATGCGCGACTTTGATGTGTGGGCTGACAAAAATAATCCGCCGCCGCTCTGGGGTGGCCACGTTCTGATGCCGCGTGATTTCGGTGCGTTTTTTAAACACCTCGCGCGACTGCACGATCCAGCGTCTCGCCTGCGTGCTGAGCTGCTCATGCGACAACGATTGCAGTTGTGGAAACGGGCGATAAGGAATAGAATGTTCGTTGTGTGAGTCGCAAGACCCCGTAGCACAACGGATAGTGCGGCAGCCTTCTAAGCTGTTGATGGTTGTTCAATTCAACCCGGGGTCACTCCCACAAAAATAATTTTAACTATGCATGAAATTGGAGATCCTCAAGCAGTCGAGCGTACACAAAAAATCAGCGAACTTTTGCGCGTCGCGCAGTCGCCCCAACTTGAACAATTGTTGCAAGGCAAACAGATCAGCGCCATTTCGTACGAACGTTTTACTGACAGACCAACAAACCAAAAAACACCAAGCTCCGTGGCAAATTACCATTTCGCAGTTATCGATCTGGTTGGTGGCGCAAAAATTTTTGCGATGGTGAAGCCAACACAATCGGCTTCAGAAACATGGTTTGCTCATTTTGACGGTGCAGAAACAATTCAGGTGACAAATCCATCCGGAACCAAACCCTCTCGCATCGACAGCCCCGAAACGCTCGTCGCATTCGAACAACAGTGGCGTCGCGCAATGCCGCCGTATCGAGTTGATTAAACTGCCATGCGCATCAACAAATATTTCACCGACGCCGGAATCTGCTCGCGCCGCGAGGCGGACAAGCTGATTGAGGCTGGCAAAATCAAAATTAACGGCCGCGTCGCGGTGCTTGGCGATCAGGTGACGACAAGCGACATCATCACGCTGAATGGCAAAAAAATTACGGCGGAAAATCGTCGCGTATATCTCATGTACCACAAACCATTTGGCGTGACGTGCACGACAGATGTGCGCATCGATGGCAATATTGTCGAAGCAGTGAACCATCCGCTGCGCGTGTTCCCGATTGGACGCTTGGACAAAGCGTCAACCGGTTTAATTTTTTTAACAAACGACGGCGACATTGTGAACAAAATTTTGCGTGCGCAATTTGGCCATGAAAAAGAATATGAGGTGGAAGTGAACGCGCCATTCCCCGAAAAATTTCTAAAAAAAATGTCGAGCGGTGTTGACATTGGCGACTACCTCACGCGCCCATGCAAAATTTGGCGCCGCGATGAAAATAAATTTTCGATAATTTTAACTGAAGGAAAAAATCGTCAGATCCGTCGCATGACTGATGCACTTGGATTCAAGGTAAAACGGCTGCACCGTATACGCATCATGAATGTAAAAATTGGCGAGCTCGCGAGCGGCGAATGGCGGGACATTCCGGTAAAAGATTTGGTGACACTCAAAAATACACTGGCGCAACAAACAATAAACACGGTCGATGATTTTGATATAGAGGAATAACCAACGTGTCTTGACACGCTCGCTTTCGTGTGCTGACTCGTGTGGGTGCGGTTCTTTTTTTAACCGCTGAACCGCAGTTCGCGGTGCTGGCCTTGATTATTTGCATTGTATTTGTTACAATCTCTCCCATATGGTGGCCATAGTGAAATGGTTATCACGCCAGTTTGTGGTACTGGCAGTACGGGTTCAATTCCCGTTGGCCACCCCATACTTCCCAATTTCAACCTGTTTTTCATCATGCTCGACGTCATGCCTCGAAAAGAGCGCTTGGAATGCGCCTTTTGGGGTACATGAGAATTTTCCATTGAAAAAAGTCAGTTCGGTAATCGCCAAGTCGATCAGCTTCTGCTTCTCCGAGTCGAGCGCGTACTCGTAGTAGACGGCTGCACGCTGCACAAGTTTTGAAAACGACAACACATACTGGAGCATCTCATGCTCCGCCTCTTTGAACACGTCCATCTTGCTGTGCACGTCGTCAAGTTCGGCCTCGAGTCGCGCAACGTCCGCGCCGTAGCTATCGACCGACCACGCCCCAGAACGGAGCAAGGCGATCTTGTTTGATTTCAAGTAGTCAAGGTCAGCGTAGATGCGTTTGCGCTGGCGCTCCAAGTCCTCCAACTCCGCGTTGCGATGCTCGGCGATGCGTGACAGTGCCGCTCCGGCGCCTGTTTCGATCTGCGCCAGTTCGGCGTCGCTGAAGTGGATCTGACCGAAGAAGCCAGCGACGGCGACATCAATATCCCCCACTCTTAGGTTTGGCGTTGCATTGCTGCACCCGGTGCGGCAGCGCACACGGTAGTACGTGTGCCCCTTCTTGACGTACGGGATGAACTCGCGACGGCATTCGCCGCACAGCACTCGGTTGCGGTACGGAAAGAATGCCACGTCGTCGTACCGAACACTTTGCGTGCGTGAGCGAATCATCGCGCGAACGCGGTAGAACACAGCGCGGTCGATGAGCGGTGCATGGTTGCATTCGCGCACCGAGCCGTCCCGCTCACGGTGCATGCCGATGTAGAACGGGTTGGTCAGCATGTTCTCCAAGCTCTTGGCCGTGATCGGCCGGCAGACCTTGGGGCGGTCATCTGGTCCGTCGTGGCGCTCGTCGTCACGACGCCGTTGTATTTTCTGCGGCTTCGTTGTGAGCCCCTGCGCGTTTGCCCAGTGCGCGAGCTGCGCGTAGCTCGTCTGAGCGGTCGCGGCCTTCTCGAAGCACCGTGCGACGATCTGCGCTCGCGCCGCGTCGAACGGCTTGTTGTCGGAACCGCTGTCGAGGTATCCAAGCGGCGCGCGACCCAAACACCTGCCGTCGCGGCGGAACTTCTCGAACGTGTTTCGCACCTTCTCGCTGATGACGCGCGAGTAGTGCTGCGAGAACATCCCGTCGATGTCGCGATGAAGCGCACCTGAACTCGACCGATCGTAGGTCACCTGTACGAAGCGGAAGTCGACGCCGCTGTCCATCAACGCCTTGATGACGAGGCCGTCCTGTTCGTTGCGGCTGATGCGGTCCCAGCACAGGCAGATGACTCCCTTGTACTCGCCGCTTCGCAACAGGTGCACGAGACGTTGGAACTTCGGTCGCTCGATGGCGTACGTGACGCGGCCATCTTCCGTGAAGGTGAGAGGTGACGTGACGTAGCCGGAGTGGCTTTCCTCGATGACGCCGTTCTTCATGAGGCCGGGGACGGTCACATCGGCGATCGGCAAGTTTTCCGATCTCGACTTTCGGTTCGCTTCCTCCAGTTGATATGGCAATGAATTCTTTTGACTTTCCATCTCGTCCGTGCTCCGACGAGCATAGACGAGGTACTCTTCGCTTCGTTTCATAAATGGCTAGTTACGTGCCGTTTGAGGCGGACGCGCCGTCGCCGTGCGGCAGGTTCTCCTGCAGCGCCATGCGGCGGTGAATGTTTCCGAGGATGTTTCCGAATAACACCAGTATATCAAGTTCTTCGCGCGTGAGCACGCGGGCTTCAAGGTGGGCCGGCGCCAATGGTATTGCCATTGGCGAATCGGCGATTGGATCCAGCGCTGCGTTGCGCGGCACTTGCGGTTGCGAACTTGAATTCAGAATCATGCCCTCAAGTATCGCCTACTTTCGTACTTGCGAACGAGTACCGCGAGCGGAAGTCCAGCTTCCGCTTTATGCACTTGGACGACACCGCCGCCGACGTTATCCCCAGCGCTGGCGTTGCCGCCGTAGTTGTCATTGTCTTCTTTCGTGGTCGATCTATCCACAGGTTCCGGCAAGTTATCCCCAATCAGGGTGCCAAAGCGGAAGTCCAGCTTCCGCTCGCGGTACACGACAGGGTGTTTTCGGCTCCGGTATCATGGATAGTGCTTCGCTGACCGACCGGAGGACGAGAGTCGTCATCCGGCCTGGCGCCTTCAGCGCGATCGATCGCGAGAGGCCACCTCCTCGGTCGGCGGCGAGGCAACAGGTTCTACCTTTCGACGGAGAGAACCACACGACCTGCGCCGCTCGACTTTGGAGATGGCCGGGTCACCTTGATGCATTCTTTTGAATTCGTCAACGGTTACCTGTCAAGACCATGCCACGATCTTCGCCATCAGGCGCGCCGCTCGGACCTTTGTCCTTGCGGCTGCGTCAGCTTCGTCACACCCACGGTGACGCTTCGCTGGGACAGCGCAAACTTGCTGCTCTGGCTGGCATCACCGCGCGCCAACTGCGCGCCCTCGAGAACACCCGCGCGTTGCCTTCGACGCTGCGGCTTTGGGTCGCGCTCGCTGGTGCCCTGGACTGCTCGCTC